>Ga0228711_1001046_pt1 | contig 38924 bp, 17 predicted proteins | sample MedpolnodulmetaG_2_FD_177996 | JGI IMG/M metagenome (GOLD analysis project Ga0228711, IMG submission 177996) | Root nodule microbial communities from Medicago polymorpha collected in Santa Monica, California, United States - brown nodules | ecosystem: Host-associated > Plants > Roots > Nodule...
AGAAATTATTTTTTTAATAAAAAAAATATTTATTTAAAAAAAAAAAAAAATTAAAAAAATTGATTTTTTTTTTTTTTTTTTTTTTGTAGAGACGAAAAGCCAAACTCGATGTATTTGCATTGAACATTCAAATATTTTCGCCCAAAAATAAATATATATGAGAGTGACGTATTATAACCAAGCCAAAATGCATTATATGGCCAATAACACTGACACATTTCTTTTTTCCGTGATCTTTTGTTTCTTTCCATTTGCTCATCTCATTATTGATAATCCTTTTTAGTATTTTTCTTCCTTTTATTCTATTAATTTTCTTTTCCTACTGATCTCAAAATTCTCACACTTTAAGAATGTTATAATCATTTTCATATAAGAAAAATTAAAGAATGGTCCACAATCCCATTTCTTCTGTCACTAGCAGACCCAACCACTAGGCTTTTTCTGCGGAACTTGAGCATTTTTTAGATTCTCTTCTTTTTATGCAACACTCTTTTTTCATTTGTACCTTGAACTTTCATCAGAAAGAAAAAATGGCAATTATCTTCTTCCATTACAAAATTTTACTCTTTTCTTTGTTTTCTCTTCTGTTCTTTACCTTCTCTTCTTCCCATTTCATACCAAGATTCCCTTATTCAGTGATTAGTCCAGAGCAACAACTAAACTCTGGTTCTGTCCAAAATGGTCTTTACAGAACAAAGTTTTTCACTCAAATACTTGATCACTTCAATTATAACCCTCAGAGTTATCAGAAATTTCAACAAAGGTATCTCATCAATGATACTTATTGGGGTGGTGCCAAAAAGAAAGCTCCAATCTTTGTCTATACTGGAAATGAAGGGAACATAGAGTGGTTTACACAGAACACTGGCTTTCTGTTTGAGCAAGCACCTAATTTCAATGCCCTTTTGGTTTTTATTGAGGTAAACTTTATAAAATTGGATTCCCTACCGCAACTGCATTGTCGTTTTGTCTCTTATTTGAGACAACATTTTAGTACATGTTTGGATTAATAGTGAGATTGACAGAATTAACCTAAATAAATGCGATTTTGCAACAAAATAGTTATGTCGCCTTGATTTCGTTAAACTCACTGTCAACTCAAATATGTGTTTAGTGTCTTGAAATTAAATTTGAATTATATATTATATGTATGGATGTACATATGTTTATCTTATGCATTACAAATTGAAATGCAGCATAGATTCTACGGAAAATCAATTCCATTTGGAGGCAAGAAGAAGGTTGCATATGCAAATAGCAGTACACTTGGATATCTTAGTTCTGCGCAGGCTTTGGCTGACTATGCCACTCTTATCATTGACCTCAGGAAAAATTTGTCAGCAACTGAGTCCCCTGTTGTTGTGTTTGGAGGATCCTATGGAGGAAGTATAATCTATATTATCAAAAGCCTATTTCATTTTTGTTGTTTTTATTTGTTTAATTAAAGTGTTTAGTTTTTAAGAGATTTTAAATTATGGTAACAGTAGTTATGCGATCCTTGGTATTTTTAAGAAAATAACAACTTACTTATCTTAGAGTTTAGTTCAATATATTAGTTGACAGCCAATCATTTAAAGCTAGATTACTTTCTCATATTTAATTATTTTTAACTAATTTAAATTATGTATTCATTTTTTTTAGTATTTGGTACCTAACTTTTTGTTATGGGTAAATAAAATTCTCCTTTAAAAAATTGCCTTTTAATATGGTTGATACAACCTTAATTGTAATTGCATTGTGGTTGTAGATACATGTTAAAAACCATGATGTCTCGTCAAGAATATGAACTTATACAATTTTTTAAAAGGATCAACTGTGCTAAGGACATTTATTAAGAAATGAAAAGAAAAAAAGTTGTGTTGAAAAGAATATTTGAGACTGATATTATGACTATTTTTTATCCCTTAACAAATGTCCGGATATTGGTTAGCATTTTTAAGAAAAACCTTCTTGCAATTGTTGAATTTTTCCCCCTAATTTGGACCATAGTCTAAAATGAAATTGGTTTTTGCAGTGCTGGCTGCTTGGTTCAGGATGAAGTATCCACATGTTGCAATAGGAGCTTTAGCATCATCGGCTCCAATCCTCCAATTTGAGGATTTGGTTTCTCCCTATGCCTTCGACAACATCATCACACAAGACTTCAGGGTTTCATTTTCTTTTCCTAACTGAAAACCTTTTTTATATTTTAATTTACATTAATTCATTTAACTTCTTAATTCTAAAAAATGAAAGGAAAAAAAAAATTGCATGTGATGACTTTATGAGAAAGTAATGTTAACGAAGTAATGTAATCTCAAAATGATGTATGATTTTTTTTTTTTTGATTTTAAATGAAATGGTAATCCATTGAAAATAAACTCACACACATTGTGAGGTTCCGGATTCAAACCTGAGTCACAATGTACTGCCTTACAATTTTGACATTTATTAATTGAGCTGTGACTTCTAAACCTTTTGTGTTTTATTTTACTTGTCTACTCACGGAAACATGCTCTTAACCAGTAATATTAATTAATTAAGTAAATGTCTTATTATATTTCAGTCAAAAATAGTGTCTCGTTGAATTGTAGATTCAATATTACTGTAACATATCATTTCACGTGCACCTGACAAATAGCAATATTTTTTTTATAAAAATAAAAATTATTTACTTTGTGGATATTACAGAGTGAGAGTGAAAATTGTTACAAAGTGATAAAAGGGTCATGGAAGTTGATAGAAGAAACAGCCAAAAAACATGGAGGACTAGAATTACTAAGGAAATCATTCAGAATATGCAAGTGAGTTTATTTTAATTAAAGTAGTTTAATTTAATTTAACAATGAAATTAAATTAATATGAAATAAAAGGATCATGGAAGTTGTTTAATTTATTATTGATTTGGTGTAAGTAGTAATTATGTAGGAGTAGATGCTTTGGAAGGCTGGCTTGGCCAGGCTTGGATTTATACAGCCATGACAGATTATCCAACACCAACCAATTTCTTGAGTCCCTTGCCGGCATATCCAGTGAGAAAGGTTCAAACCATACCCTCTTAAATTAATATTTATCTTTAAATAAATTATTTTATTTTTGTGATTGATTTTATTTGATGTCTTGATGATGCCACATCTTTTTATTAAATTCGTTAAGTGTTATAATAAATACAATAAATGGGTGTGTGCTTGTGTTTGTTGGGCAGGTTTGTAAATTAAACACCTTTAAATGTGTGATGGAGTGTGTTCTAAGTTTTAATTATAACGACAATGAAGTAGCGTATTAAGATTTTTTTTTCAAAGATTGAAAAGTAAAAGAAAAACAAAACCAATACAAATTTAAATGGTTTTATTTTTTTTAAACTATTTTTTGGTAAGAATTTTGTATTTTATCTATTGGCAAAAATAATTGGAAACCCAACGGGTTAAGAAAGGAAGATTGTAGCAGAAATAAATTTTGTATTTTGTTTATTGGTAAAAATAAATTCTAACATATTTTTAATTTTTTCTATAGCATTATTTCATCTTAATCAATATCAAGAGCGAATATTTGACTTTTTTTTTTTTTGAAAAAATAGTAAATAAACGGGCCATCCAAGCTAATATTGTAACTTTTTTTTAATAAATTTCATTTCGGTTTTTTACTAATATACATTATTTTGTTTAATTTTTACAAAGGTATATACACACTCTTATATGAAACAATGTCAAATATTAAAAAATATTTTTTTTTTAAGAAATCAAAATGATATATTGAAACAGAGAGTCAACTTTCAAGTACAAGATGTACCTCAGAAAGTGCTCATAAAATACTGTCAGAGTACAACAATAGTGAAAAAATTAGTCAATTCCTACACATAAAAAAAGATTTTGACACCAATTGTAAAAACTATAATGAAAAGATACAACACTAGCTTTAAAGCACTTCTCGAACATTAAATTTTTTTTGATTTTTGTAAAAAAATACCCCACTTTTCTTTCATTTCATTTTGTGATAATTATCAATCTACATTCTTTTTAGATAAACCCAGAAGATATGATGTTGACAGTATGATATTTTTATCTCATAAGTTAGAAGTACTACTAATTAATTATTGAAATCAAATTAAATGAAGTGGATATTCTCCTTTTATTTATAAATAAATATCTTAAAGCGTTTGGAAGTGTGTTACATATTTGTTTGTTTGTTTGTGCGAAAGAATATTTGACTATGACTTTGGGAGATTCAGATGTGCGAGGCTATTGACAGCTCAGTGACGGGAAAGAATACATTAGAGAAGTTGTATGATGCTGCAAGTATATACTACAACTATAGTGGTACCTCTAAATGTTTCGATTTAAATGATCATTCTGATCCTCATGATCTTGGAGGATGGCAGTGGCAGGTACTCTCTACTCATCCCTCAATTATTCAATTTTAATTCCACGAGGATTATTCTCAATTTTTCTTTTAAATAAGTTTTGTTTTTAAAAATATACCAAAAGAATGTATTAAACATCACAAATGATATTTGAACGTCTTCAAAATATGTTAAAATATTGTTTTTCTTTTACTGAAGAATATTTGTTGAAAGAAAAATAATATTTATATGACTATTTTGCAAATTTCAAAACACAAATCATAGGAGTTTTTTAACAACTAATATCTTTAGATTGTTGAAATTTTTTTCATCATAACTTGTTAAACACCGTCAAACACACAAAATGTGCTAAATTAAAAGTTATAACTAAATGAAAAGAAAAAGTCTTAGAAATCGTGATTGGATCTAACACAACCCATTGAACCGGCTTGTCGGGTGAAAATTATCTCCATTTATAAACACATTGTCAGACTATCTTCCATCCGATGTAAAACTTTTAACAAAAAGATCCAAAATTTATCACCACAACAAATTAGACCCATCATACAACAATCCCATAAAAAACCAAAAAACACCCAACTTCAAAACAAAAAGAATGCACAAATCAATGGCAATACAAAGAATTTGACCACCATTGATTTAATTTGTAATCAAATTTTGGGGATTTTGCTTTGAGCCACCACAAAAAATGATCTTCACCTTATCCATAATATGTAACAAAGTTTATTTCTTTTGGACAAAAAGGCTATTGTTAAGTTCTTTCCACAAATGTTAAATACCAATCAACCAAATAACTTGAATTTTCTCATTAGAAGTCTTTGAAAATGAAAGAAGCTACAAAATTGATAGGCATGGTTAAAAGCAATAATTGGTAAATTGATAGAGAATGCCTAACCAATTCAAAATTGCATACCAAATAAATACTCCCACAAAAATCATAGTCGAAAAACAGGTGTTGTCAATTTTCAACACTACTGCAACCCCCACACAAAATAAAGCATCATTTGTAGGCAACTTGTTCTCCGATTATCGTTGGACATAAAAAGACACTTTTAAGGGGACTTTCTTGTTCCATATTATCTTCTGCAATGGTGAATCACCATCCACCTCTACTTATGACAATAAAGGATATTCTTTTACAGAGTACTCTTCATTTGCTTCGAGCCTCCAGATTCATTGATCAAAATTGTTTGTTTTTCTACAACGAAATATTATACAACAAGGAACATTGTTCTAAAAATAAACTCGTCATCCACTCTCAACCTACAAAGATATTTTTAACACAAGCTAGCCAAAATAATCTACTATATCTTGCATAGAGAGAGAGTCCCCTCTAACCAAGGATCACACCAGAACAAAATATCTAAACCATTACGAGCCAAAAGAAACACATTATTTCCAAACCAATTGCCAACACCACACTGAACACCTTATACCATTACTAAACTGTATTTATTATACAACACCTTAAACAATAAACCACTTTAGGGAGTCCTCGACCTCTAACACTACTTCCCTAATAATACATATTTAATTTGACGAATCCTGCAAATCCCTAAACCTAATTTTTCACGATCCAAACAGACTTTATTCCCCTTTTACCAATTGATCTTACGAGCCTCCTAGCTACCCCTCCATGAAAATAATTAAGAGGAAAGAAAATAAACAAACATGGCATCTTTTGAAAGTATACGTCGATCACCTATTAACAAACTACGACACTTCTAACTAGATAGTCTATTTCAATTAGCGAAGGAATTTTCCATTTTAATTGTCTCATTTACAATATTTCTCTGCTACAATGAAGAAAGCATTATATCAGTAGTATAATAATGAAATTCAAAAAATACTTTGTACATACAGGCCTGTAGTGAGATGATAATGCCCGAAGGAGCAAGTAGTAAGGAAAGCATTTTCCCAGAATCTAAGTGGTCAGTCAAAGACAGAAATGCATACTGCAAATCTGCCTACAACGTAGTACCAAGACCCAACTGGATTACATCAGAATTTGGTGGCCATGTGAGTTATAATTACTTTATTATCATTAAATTTTTTAATTTGGTTTGATATAGTATAAATTTACATTTTGCATATATTGCCAAGTTCGTGCTGATTTGATGTATTATATGTTATCTGCAGAATATTGAAATAGCTCTCAAAAGATCTGCGGGAAACATCATATTTTTCAATGGTTTAAGAGACCCTTGGAGTGGTGGAGGGTAAAGCCTTATTATCTCTTCTATCATCACACCATTGATATATATTTTAGGCATGCTATTATTATTATGTCATAGTATAATGAATGTCACTATATGCTAAAATCGGTTATTACAATCTCATATTACATACAACCACGTTACGTTAACTATGTGTTTGCTTGTAGAGTGTTGAAGAATATATCAAAAACTATAACTGCTATAGTTGCTAAAAAAGGTTAGCTAATTAATTTTTGTTTTTAATTTTCTCATTTTGTTATTCTTCATTTCGTTTTTCTCTATGTTTATTCGCGTGTGTTGTGGGTATAGGAGCTCATCATGTCGACCTAAGGTACTCAACTAAGGAAGATCCAAAATGGCTTAAAGATGTGAGGAAACAAGAAGTCAAGATTATTGCAAGTTGGATCTCCCAATACCATCAAGACCTAGCTACAAAATAGAGTGAAATTAAGGATCTATTGCTTATTATGTTTGATAAATTGGAGGCAATAATTGCTGTGAAATAAAAACAATGCATAAATTATTATCGAATATCTATCTATCTAATAATTGCGCAAATGTGAATATATGTACACATACATACATCTAGCTACGGATGAAAAAGTTGCAACAAGAAAAAAACTAAGGGTGAAGAATGATTGAATTGTTTGAAATTCGATTTGATTTGGATTGTAAATGTATTAAAAGAAATCCATCTATCCATTTAAAATTTATTAAAGAAAAAAACAGTTCATCAATTGAATAACCACTATTTAATCAATTAATCCCGTTATTTTTTAATAGAGAGATATTCGATCAATCAATGATGTTAGATTAAAAAATGAATTGTATTATTTGAAAATATATTAAAATGTCAATATTTTTTTATTTAAATTTTATGCCCTGAAACACAACTCTAACTACAATCGATAATGGTGGCCGAAAGCAAGACATTGTTGTGGTTGACGACGGTTGTTGCAGGAGATCAGAGTTGATGGTGGCCATTAGCAAATTGCTGATGGTATATACAAACAATGGTGTGGTGGTAGTAGGCGAAGGCTATGATAATGGTCGTTGGCTGATGGTAGTGACCAGGGCCGGACCTTGGGGAGTACAAGAAGCGCTACCGAACCGAGCCTCTAAAAACTATGGGCCTAAAAAAAATTATAATACCCAGCCCCACTTAAATTAAAAAATTATGGGATTTACTTTTCCCACCATATGGGATACTCACGCGCTCTATTTTTTTTCCTCCAAAAAAGCCCTTGAAGTTTTCGGATTTCATAATCTGGAATGGTGTTTTTCTTTTGTTAAAGGGTGAAAAATGAGTTACGAATTTTTCTGGGTTATGTAATCCGAAAACTTCATTTTTTCGAATTTTGTAATCCGAAAACTTCAAAAAATAGGGTGCACTTCATGATTTTTTCAATAAAATAGGGTGTTATTGCTAGAATTCTTGTGTTGTTTTGGTTGTTCCTATTTTGCAAGTTAATGTCATTTGGGGAGATGAAAGGTAAACTATCATCAAACAATCTCACTGGTCCAATTCCCGTGAGTTTAGAAAAGCTTGAGTATATGATGAAATTAAATTTGTCCTTCAACAAATTGGAAGGGGAAGTTCCTATGGAAGGTGTTTTTATGAACCTAAGCCAGGTTGATCTCCAAGGTAACAACAAACTATGTGGCGTTAACAATGAAGTTACCCACAAGTTAGGAGGCACTTTGTGTGTTGCAGGTAAGAAAAACAAAAGAAACATTTTACTACCTATCATACTAGCGATTATAGGTGCTACTGTTTTGTTCGCTTCAATGATCTATCTATTTTGGCTGCTAATGTCCTTAAAGAAGAAACACAGGGCGGAGAAAACAAGTTTGTCATCGGTGAGATTGTTTGATGATAGTTTACCTTTCATCATATAGTTTACCTTTCATCTCCCCAAATGACATTAACTTGTAAAATAGGAACAACCAAAGTAGCACCAAGAATCTTAGCAATAACACCCTATTTTGTTGAAAAAAGTCATGCAGTGCACCCTATTTTTTGAAGTTTCCGAATTACAAAATCCAAAAAAATGAAGTTTCCGGATTACGTAATCTGAAAAAATTCGTAACTCATTTTTTCACCCTTTAACAAAGAAAAACACCATTCCGGATTACGAAATCCGGAAAAGTCAAGGGCATTTTTGGAAAAAATAGGGCGCGCGAGGAAAGCCATAGGGTGGGAAAAGTAAATCCCAAAAATTATATGTTACTTTTTTTTTTCTTCAATACACGTATGAGTTTTTTCTAGACTCTAGTTTAACTTTTTGGACATAAATTTGATGTTATTAAACCACCATCAATTTGAATAATCACATAATCAATCAATTTGAAAAAACTATTTCATTGAAAGAATCACAACAATTATTTCTTTTTCGCATAAACTATTCGTTTTCCCCTTTCCTACGACGTAGGAGTGACATTCCAAACGGCACCGTTAGGTAAATTTCACCTCTCTTTCACTTAATTTTATTTTGTTTTGTTTTGTGTTTAAAAGTTCTTCTGATTCTGAGCTTAGCTACACAAATTGCGTTTTGATTATATTGGGGCATATTTTGAAAATAGAACCGAGCCTCCTATTTCATAGGAACGGCGTAGTGACATGTGACATACTATTTTTCATTTACACTCTGTTTGTTTCAAGAGAAATAAGAAAGAGAGAAAAGAGAAATAGAGAAGAGATAATGACTTTCACTTGTTTGGAATGCAGTGAAAGAGAGAAGAGAAGAGAAAATAAAAATATGTGGGGTCCACCATTTTTTGTTTTCTCCACAGAACAGCAAAGAAACAGGAAAGAGAAGTGGCTTAATTTTGTTGTTCCATTTTTACATTTATATTTGAATTACATTTATGATTTATTATCTTTCCTGCAAATTGCAAATATGTGAAGCATAAAACAAAGCAATGTTGTTGGAGACAAGCTGAAGGCGTAAATGCACGTTTTTTTTTAATATTTATTCCTTCATTCTTTTCCTTATTTGTTTTTATTAAACACATGAGTTCCAATAAGAATAAAAAAATTGAGTTCTAATTTATTTGGATGAAATTACAAATTAATGAAATAATTAATTTTGAATATTAATCTTTTGTCAAAAAAATCATCACCATCGTCAACAGTTTAGATTAAAAGTTGGATTAAGTTATATAATAAATTAACTTTGATGGAAGGTTTTATAACTAGGGACATTTTGGTACTTTAAAAAATAATCAATACTTCTTTCTTCTCTGTTTCTTCTATATTTCTCTTATATCAAACACTACATCAAATCTACCATATTTCTTACATCTTTCTCTCTTCTCAAACTCACTCTTCACAACCTCTCTCCTAAACCAAACACACCCTTAATAAAAATAGATTAAAAGATTTTTAAATAGATTTATGAGCTAAAAAAGTTTGTAACTGAGTCCTTATATTTGTTAATAATTTGTAACTAGGTCCTAAAGTCAAAATAAATAAAATTGTTCTAGTTTTGTGTGCTATTTCAAAAGTAAAAAGTGCCACATTGCCTACTCAATAAACCTTAGAAGCGTTTATAAATACAAGTTTTTTTTAAAAAAAAATGAGGTTGTAAGAATACTTAAACAAAATGAATGGGCTCGTGTGCATGAGCCTAGGGTTATTTTAGTGTGCTTTTTTTTTGTTTTTTTAGTTACACCCCTTGACCCCTTGACCCGCACACTCATTTGGGCAAGCAATCTTTTCCTTTCTTGAAACTTTTTTTTAAAAATTATATTTCGGATTTGAGCAGTTTTATTTTCACTTGTCCAAAAAATTGAACTTACTGATACGTTTGACAGATAGTGGTGGTTCAAAAAAAAATGGTATTTAACCCAAGACCAACTAATTCTAAAGATTTCATCCCGTCGTCCACTCGAAGGCCCATTTGACTAGATATATTAATTGAAACTTTATCCTAATATCCACTAACAGTTAATCCTTCCATCTCAAAATATAGGATTTGATCATTAGTTTAACTTAATCACAATTTTATTTTTCTCAATCACACAAATAACAATTCCATGATCTCCATTAGCTGAGCTCCTCTCTAGTCTTATCTCATCTTAATTTGTGCTTTGGAGCCTATAAATTGTCTTTTAGTCACCGCGTTTTACATACACCAAAACCATTTTTCACTCTTTTCTTTTCCCACCTTTCTTCTTTTTTCCACTCATAGGTTCAAGATAACATATATAATGGTTAGAGTTCCTTACTTAACATCAAAATATGAACATTGTGCATAACACCACGTAGTTATTTATATTTCTTACATTTTTTTTCTTCTACAACTTATACGTATTTTAAAAATAGCAATACAAACAAAATCCAAAGGATACCATAGATTAATTCTTCTTCTTGTTAGTTTACCTTCACTCTACCATTGCACTACATCAGTTAAATAAATTCTTATGGACATGGCTGCAAAGGCATAAGGTTTTCTATTAGAATTTGAGTTGAGCATAACTCTAACTCTTTAAAAATGATTATAAGGTGGAAGGTATCACCGTTTATAAACTATAACCCAACTTTATATTTAAGTTACGTGAGACATAAGTTTTTCTCAATAATTCCGGTTACCATATTTTAGTTTTGCAATTTTACAGCTCTCATATTCTACCATTTGCAATTTGGTCTTGTAGTATCGTTGGAAATAATTTACAACACTCTTCAAATACTTGTGCAATTGTTAATTTTTGCATGCATTAGTTAGTTCAGATGCTTGAGACTAACTAATGCATGCAAAAATTAACAATTATTAATAATTGTGAACTAACTAATGCATGCAAAAATTAAAAATCGTAAGAGTTTAATTTTTAATATATACATAGTGAGTGTAATTTTTTTTACACAATCAGTATATCACAATTAATCATGTGTATGATTTTAAAAAAAGTTAAAATAATAATCAAATATTTTGATTGTTGTGATGGTTATGATTAATTTAGAGTAATAAAATATTTTTACATTTTAAAAAAAAAAATGTTTACAATTAAGCACATGTGTAAAGAATCATATTTCATTAATAAATGATATGGAAAAATACAATTAACCACATGTGTAAAGTATTTTCATAGGGAATAGACACACACATATATAAACTAAGATTCTTTTTATGAAATTAGGATTCTTTTTGCAATAATTAACCTCAAGATAATGAAATTAGGATTCTTTTTTATGAAATGATATATTTGGTTTTTTGTTAAGTGGTTTAATGGCTAGAATTTTACCTCTTAAAGTAAGTAAGTGACAAATCTAAAGTTCAAATACCAATCCTTGCATATTGCAATACATTGTTCCTACTAACCGAATTATATTCAAAATAGGCGAAATGACGCTTTTAATAGCACTAGAGTTTAGACAACTCATTGATTAAAAAGCTATTCATTTTTTTTTTGTTTGAAAGACAATATTAAACCCTCGAATCAGTGCAAATATCTGATGATAAGCTCCCATAAGAGTTTGCACATGCATATATCTATCTAAGTCATGGAGTTAAGACTAACAGAGTCACTTCACTATCACAACGGAGAAAGGAAACCACCAATAATCAACCTTCTCAAGTCACTTTCCCTCGTTGTGGAAGGCTTGTTGTATATACAACTATGTTACATAAATATCGATTATTTATTGATGTCATGTAGTAATCAGACCATAATAACGCATGCAATGCAATAATATAAGCATTCCCTATAGAAAAGGACAATGAGTCAGAGCTTATAGTTATAGGTTATACAAGTGACAATGCGAAGAGGCTCTTTCTCAGGAGTAATTGGGTCCTAATTGACTGTTTTATTGGCCCTCATGTTGGTACGTCTAGATCAATTCAACAGTAACACGTGCATTTTACTTATTTCCATGACCATCCTCTGCAGCTCTTTTGTTACAGTTTAATTTCATTGTCTGGAGAGAAAGAAATGCAGTTTGCCAACCACAAATTAATTAGTAACATGATCAGTAAATTAGCATATTGGTCCCAAATATTGTAAGTGTAAAGTAATCACTAGAAAAAAAATAAAGGTGAGTTGTATGTCGTCCGAAACTTTATTGGATATGTACTCATCATTTAATTATTTAATGTCATATTCTTTTTTTATATTATTTTTTAAAAAATGTATACAAGTTTTTTTGTCTACTAAGTAATGATGTCTAATAAAACTCTACAATATCTTAGAATTTTCAAATAGTAAATTAGTCTTTTATAAATAAGTAGCTTCTGAATCCTGACTGACTTAAAAACATGAGGTTAAGATAATTTTTTTATGATAATTCACAACAACAATTCTCTCTCCATAGAACGAATAAATATAGGGTTAAATAAGCTTTTTGTCCCTATAAATATAGCGAATTTTGATTTTAGTTCCTATAAACTTAAATTAAATGTTTTCATCCTCACAAAAAAAATTATTTTGTTTTTCGTCTCTAATGGATATAATTTTGACGTGCTTTTGATATTTTTTGAACATAATATAAATATATAAATGTCGAATATGATAAACGGACATAATATGGATACAATTTGAACATAAAAGAGTTATAATTTTGACATTTATATGAATATAAAGTGGCCATTAAGGACAAAAAAACAAAACAAATTTTTTTGTGAGGATGAAAACATTTGGTTTAATTTTTTAGGGACTAAAATCAAAATTTGCTATATTTATAGGGACGAAAAACTTATTTAACCCATAAATATATGTTGTGAATTGGTCTTTTTGTCATGTTTATATATATATTTGTTACATATCAGAAACCTAAAAAAAGGGAAAAGAACTACCCTTACACTTTAATGGTGCGGGCTAAAAAAACCAAGGATAAACACGATCGCATCTCGTGAACCATAACCAAGATCAGGGTCGGTCTAATAATTTTTAAAAATAAGTGGGGTCTAAAGCAAAGTTTAATACACGAGGCCTTTTTTTATTAGAATATGAGGTCTTTTTACTTGTAAAATCGAATGAAAAATAATTTTTTGTTGGGGGGCCTCAACATATTATTTGGTGGTCTTACCCTTAGGTCTGCCCTGACCAAGATACCCGAACAATATTATTAGCTCTCAGCTTTGCTAAAATATATCCATAAGTATTGTCTTCATGAAAAAGTGTGTTTTAGGAAGAAAAAATATATAAATTTTTCCTCGTGTAATCTCTAATAATCTCCAATATATGAGTGTTACTTTTCGAACCATGCTGCCTTCTCACGTGCCCTGCAAAAATGCCAAAATTACCCCTAATCTGAATTTTATTTTCCAAACCAGATTGTTAGTGCACTCCAGATTTTAAAATTCAGACAACATCAAAATGAAGTTTTAGTGTCTTTCTTTGATGTCAATGGTCTCTGGTGACCGTTATATAACCCCCGCATAAGCTGCAATGCAATTGCAGGGGTCATATGAACGGTCAACAATGACCATGACACCACAAACACTCCTACAAAACTTATAAATTTTGAAGAAAATGAAAGAAAAGAGATGAAGTGAAGAATGAAGGAATTTGTTGAACATGCAAGCCTATTTATAGCTTAAACCAAGTCCTAGGTCATTTGGCAGTCAAGGAAAACGTGTTTGTCATTCAAAACCGTCCAAAAAAGCATTAAAACTCCACTAACCGACCAAAAGAGAAGGTGTTTCAAGAGGTTTTCTCTGGGTTAGAGGGTTATTTAGATAGATTTCTTGGAAAATAAGTAATAAATGCTTAAAAGAGAAGGTGTTTCAAGAGGTTTTTTCTGAGTTAGATCTTGTTGCCTTGCCAAATGACATATTCATCTGACAGGTAGCAAGATCTAACTCATAGAAACCTCATGATATTCAAATATAGGGCAACCTCTTTGTATCTATATATTTTTGCCAGCATGCGGAGGATCTTCATCAGGTGGACGCGGTCAAATAGAGAGCTATCTATTGCGATCGTGTGAGAAAGATCCTCAGCTTAATGACGAAAATTTACATGGTTTTCTTTGGTGTGTTTGTTGTTTTGCTGGTAGGTGTGGGAATGAGCCGGGTCGAGCTGGACTTTGCTTAAATAGGCTAGGCCTAAGGCCTAAGCCTTGGCCTTTTACCTGTCAAAGGCTTTATTTTAAGCCTGACCTGGCCTTTTTAAAAGCCTGACCTGGCCTATTAGCCTATCTAAAAGCCTAGTTTGTGTTACAAATTTCAAACGGAGTATGTTCATCGATTCTTTTTCCTTTCAATTTGTGCAACGTACTTAATATAGAGATAAACATTAATTAGATACAAATTAAACCAATAAAACACAATTGAGGTGAGTAACTTGTGCCTCGTTAGATGAAGTTCATCTGATATATGAAGAAAATATCAAGAGTTGTGTTGTATCCCAAATACAAAATGAATAAATAATAGGCTCAGTACATAAAACTAAATAATAATAATTGTGGTATGAGAATTTGAAGGATCGTTAATTCTTTTTGATATATATATCAGTGTTGCTAAATAGTGCGAATGAATATTCGCGTGACTAGCACAAAAGGGTTATTAAATACCCAATATACTAAGTTATGGTTTTTTATCGTTTGTTCTTTTTTATTCTTTTGGTAAAATACTTTGTTTTTTCAAAAGGGGCAAACTATTATCTTCTTAAATTAAATTTCAAGTTTTGAAAATGTTTACATTGTTGCTGGGTTGTATACATGATCATTATTTTCAAGATTGTAAATATAGCTCAATTAATAGGTGATCTAGTGTATATTGAATCAATGTATATTCAATCAACGTAATGTGTAAAAAAAAAAATCTAATTAATGGCAGAAGTAGTTTTCCGGTGAAATTGCAATGAGGTTACAAAGAGATTCTAGAGAGAACTCTTTTTTTTTTGTCAAGTAGCCTAGTGGCTAAAGTCACACACATTTTGTGTGGAGAAGTGGGGAATCCGGGGTTTGAACCCCGGCTCCTGCACAAATTATCCCTGGTAGCTACCAACTGAGCTACACTTACGAGACATTCTGGAGAGAACTCTATAAGAGAGTAGATGAAAATGATGAAAATCACATATTACCTAATCTACTACCACATCATCAAATTAGATGGTCAAAATCATATATTAATAAATAAAAAAATGGAAGACCATAATTGCGCAATTAAAAATAAGGGAAATACTAAAGCGCGACCTTAAGACATTTGTTAAGAGAATGGAAATATAAATATTGCATTGAAAAATGGAAAAAAAACGATGAATTTAATTTTATAAGACATTAATTTCCTTAACAAATGTCCTTAGGGTTTTTAACATAGCACTGAAAATACAATTTTAACAAAAAAAATTGGATCAAAAGTAATTAAACCTATATTTTTTAAAAAGATATAAGAATTTTATTATTATTATTTTAATCAAAATGAACAGTATACTAAATATGTATAAAATGCATAAATCTTTCACACAAAAAAAAAATGTATAAAAAGCCTATATCGATGCACGATGGCATTAGTAGGAGAGCACATGACTGCCGCACTTCATTTTCTATAGAATTTGAATTGAAAATTTTTTTTTTTTTTTGAGTGATGAATAGAAAAATATTAAAAAGGTAATTCGTGGGTTTTGCACGATAGATGATTCGCACCGCAGAGCATTTTTCTTATCTATATAGAGGCCATTTCAAATGAGAGCACTCTTTATCATGAGAGGATGGGAGCACTCTTTATTATGTATATAAATAATAAATGTAGAAAAATGTAGTATACTTATATACGGGCCGACTTGATAGGCTTTTTTATAAGCCTAAGTTTGGCCTAATTAAATTAATAGGCTTTTTAAAAAGCTCAAGCTTGACTTATTTATTAAAGGAGTTAGGCCGAGCTGGGATTTTAGTAGGCTGAGCCATAGGCCCCTGACGAGCGGTCTGGCCTATTCCCATCCCTGTTTGCTAGTATTGAAGCTGAAAACTGGAGAACACTTATTTATAGAGGTCCTTGGATGTTGTGGACCACAGAAACTCTTGGTGCAATGTGGTCCATACAAAAAAATCTCATTCTCAAATATTTCGGATTTAGTAATCCGGAATACACTTACGCCCCTATGTGAATCCGGATTTCATAATCCAGATTGCATAACTTTGGTTATTTTTCGATTAAATGAACATCTTTGACGTAAATTAGAACATAATGAAAGTTTAAATAATATATATATTATTCAAAACATCAACTTAATTCAACAACACATAACTAATACGCAATTAAAACAACATAAAACATGTGGTTAATTAAAACATGGCACATTATCACGGATCACCTAAACATGGCATATTATCCGAATCATCCATCACCCTACAGAAAGACCAAATTTTCCTTTGTTTCACCCCATGATCGTATTTATTCGGATTACATAATCCGGAAACTATTTGAGTTGTTCGGATTATGAAATCCGAACTGTATCAGTTAGTTTTGGCCGGTGGTCTGCACCACAAGAAACACGTTTTCAAAGGTTTTTACCAGCATTAATGGCTGGTAAAACTCCTTTGAAACACGTTTTTGACTATGCATTAAGTATAGATATAACATATGCTTATTGTTTTCCTATAAATAGCCTCCAAAACCTTCACATTTCTCACACCATTTCACAAACTCTCTCCTCCTCTCCTCATTTTCATTCTATGCAAAATGTGTTTCCATCGTTGGCCTTTCATAAAAAGAGGCTACTTTGGAAAGTCATGGGTTATATGACCAGTCAACGGGGAAGGCGCTGCAACGAAGCACGATTTGTCTGGGTGTCATGTTGGCCATCAAGGTCTCTTTCACCCCGGAAACAAACCTTACCTCAGTAGCCACCCACATTAGGCAAGAGCAACCACATAAATAAGAGAGACACCACACTTTTATCTAAAACCTCAAGGCAACGGGTTTATGTGTCTTCTCATTTATAAAATGATCAACCTCCACTTTTCAAACCGATACGAAACTTCTAACTCACTTGCTACACGACAATATTCCCCTCAAGTGTGAGTCATTCTCAAACGGAAGCTTTTTCATCCGCACATGCTTGCTTGTACTTGTATCGTCGTTGACACAACCCACATCAACGGGGCCCGATGCCTGAACACTTTTGTCAAAAAGATTTTTATCACAAGGATTGTTAGGTCACAAAGGGAGCCTCGAAGAACCACCCACATTAGACAAGAAGAAATTATTACGTTTATTAATTTACGAACCATAATCATAATTTATCTAAAATTTCATACCAAACAATATTTTCCCCCTGAGTCAACGCCATTTCTATTTAGGAAGAAGAACACTAGACAGTTATAAGTTTGTAACACTCAAATCTCCACATTATTTGCGGTGTCAAATTTTCTCTCAAACATTCCAGCTATTTTATTATAATTGTTCCAAAGAAAATAACAGTGAATATACTCTTCTGATACACTTAAGTTCAACGTATTGTTTGAGAATGAGGTTAAGGATAATATATATACAACACTTGTATTCTTTTAACTCAACGAGACACCCTTTTTACAAGATAAAATCGTGAGAGGTCACACAAAATCCTATACAATACCGACATTGCTCAACCCAACGAAACACTTTTTACCAGGGGCAAAATTGTGAGGGCCATTTAGTCCCAAAGCGGACACTACTAACATTATATAAGCACTTTAGCCACTTTCTTAATTTGGCATCTTGGAAAAGGATATAATAAGAATTAAGAAATACCAAAGGAATATTTCTACTCTCAAAAGAAAGATATTTTCCTTTTCAAGAAGGTATACTTTCTTAGAACAACACTACTAAAAAAACAAAAATTAGTGAGGGATATTTAGTGAGGAAAAACGTGAAATCCCTCTCTAATTCCGTCACTAAATTTTGCGACCAAGAAATTTGTAAGGAATTTCATTTTTTCCGTCACTAATTTTCCTCGTTAATTTTGCTTTTTCTAGTTGTGCAATTTGATATAGCTCTAGATAATGGTCACTTGACTTGAGTTAGTGTTATTAGAGTGATATCTGCATATAACACTTGCGTGGCCGCACGTTATTAATTTGGATGTATTATTCGAAGAATTTACACATTTTTTTAGGGAGACCCCTACAACACTTTTCAAACGTTGTTTGGAGTTACATGCACATCAGTTGACATAGACATAAATTCAAACATTATCCAAATGTGTTTTTGGCAAAGTATTTTTTTAATTATAAAAAAGTGCAAGATATGTTGTAGGCACACAAATATTGAGCGACACGTTTCTTAGATAAACTCAGGTGTAGTCGTGTAGATATGGTGGTGCCTTTAACGACGGTAGTTTACATACATCGTTCTTGGTCATATGTTATAACAAGTTCCTTTGGGAATGTATGGGAAAACCTCTCTATTCTCCTACATACGTGAGCCAAAATATTTTGTTTGACACATCAGTCATAGCATCTTTTATTACGAAAGCATGCTTGCTGGTGTTAATTTGTTCGCAAATAAAAATAACGCACACATATGACATATGTGTATGGACATTATAACAAAAAAAAAATTATCAATCAATCAAATTAAAATTTATCGTAGTGTAAATAAATACGCTTATCATAATGGAAAGTCACATTGTAATAAGTTGGATAATGTCTCTCTAAAAAATTTCTACACGATCAATATATATTATTATGAAAAAAATCATATATCATATGTAAGAAAAGTAATGTATAATTTGTGCTTTTTTTCAAGAAAGAATAATATGTGTGCTTCTATATATTGTTATTGTTTGTATTTTTGTTGCGCAATAATTAGTTAGCCCTTTTATTTATTACCTTTCCCTCTGATGATAGTCCTGCTAAGCTTTCCTTAAATATATAGCATTCTCAGTTTTGTCAAATAAAGTATTGAGAGATTTTTCTTTGATATAGATGGTATATGGCCTTTTCTCGCATTCAGCTAGCTAGCAGCAGCCTAGCACAGTCTTTGTCTTTCCTCATGGTCAAGGATTTCTTCTGCACTTTCCCGATCAACACCTTTTGGAGAGTAATAAAATATTTCAGATTTTGGCAGGCCAGAATATTTTCTACAACTTGTCTGATCAAATATAAATTGTAGAACTTGTAATTTCAAGTTTTCTTTATGAATTAATCGAACGCAAGTCAATGGGGACCGTCAGATGTAGAAGTATGAGGCATGGTAGATCAGGGAGCATATAATTAAAGATCGCTATCAGATTCTTAAGCCGAAATTAGTTATCAACAAAATTGATAGATATATGTTTTCACAAATGGAGTAACATGTTTATAATTAAAATGATACAAGATTGTCAACCAAAATTGGTGGCTATATGTTTTGCACAAATAACATGTTTACAATTTTATTTTTTTGGTAGATAGACGGGATAGCAAAGTCATCATAAACTCACACACACAAAGTGGAGGTACGGGGTTTCAAACCCCGGTCATAACGTCCGGCCTAACAATTTCGACAATTTTACCAATTGAGCTAGGACTTATGAGACAACATGTTTACGATTTAAATGATACAAGATTGTCATATGCTAACCATTGTACTCATATGCTTGTCCAATGTGCGCACTCAGTCCCTCTTTTGTTTTAGAGAAATGATATTTGTATAACCACTTTTTGACAACTTTATAAACAACCCTTATTAATTTAAGTTAGGGGACCATAGCGGACCAAATTAGTACAAATTATAGTTAGGGAACCAAATTGGTACAAATTATAATTAGGGGACTAAATTGAGACAATCAATTAAGTTAAGGGACCGGGTGATTGAATAAGCCTAAAAAAACGGTTCTGTTTAATCTAAGTGTGAATATCCTCTTTGATGGTCTTCGAATTACAAGAGAGAGGTTTTGCGAAGGTTGAGTTGCACGTTGATTCGAGTGTGGTGGTGTGTACCCTAGATACAACTAAGGTTGAAAGTGTTGTTGGTTGGCATCTCATCCAAGAAATTTGTTGACTACTTGCTTTGGAGTGGAAAGTGAAGATTTATCATTCTTATCGTGAGGCAAATTCATGTTTAATACAAATTGGTGAAAAATCAAAAATATAGTGACTAACTTAAGAACCGGTCACGCTAACTAAAGTGGAAAGTAAAAAATATAGTCACTAGCTTAAGTACCAATCACTCTACTTAATTAAAGTATGAGCAACTATTTTCAATTATCGTCTAATATGAAGTATCTAAATTTTAATGGTTTTGATATCAACAGTCAAATTGAATTCATTAATTTAAGTAAATTTCTAAGTCTAATTAACTTTCGGGGTCTGGATGATCTCCAAGGACAAAATAGTATTGGGCAGGTATTTAAAGGACTCGAGATTTTTTTTATCATGTCTATGTTTGATGAACAATAGAGAGCACAAACAAAAAAGGTAAAATTTATTATAATACCTTTTATGAATGTAAATATTAATAGTTGTAGAGAGAGGGGTTGGAGAGCAAGGGAGCTGGAGGCAGTGAGAGAAGAGGAGAGGGAGAGAGAGATGTAGGAGGGGGGAGAGAGAAAGAGAAACAATATGATGGAAAGAATAAAAACAAAAGTTTATTTTAGATTGATTGTATTTTGGAGAAAAAAAATGATAAGATGATTTGGTGAGGGATAAGAAATGGCCAAATACTTTTTTTTTTTGTCTTTTAAATTTGACAAAAATATCAAATTAGTTCTTTAAGTTTTTCAAATTTTAAATAGGTCCTTATTACCCTTTTAAGGATCTATTTGAGACTTAAAAACTTTAAAAAAAATTAAATAGGTGCATTAAATTAACACCTTAAAATATCTATTTGAAACTTAAAAAAAATTAAAGGACTTATGAAAACTTAAAGAACTTAATTGAAACTTAACAAACTTAAAGGACTACTCGAGTATTTTTATCAAACATAAAAAATCAAAAGAGGTATTTTACCAATAAAAAATTCAGTTATTGTCTTATCTTTTGTCCCTTATTTTGTACGGTCCCATGAACATATTTTAAATCGAGCATAGTACAACTATAATTGTGTTGTCCACAATCCATTATATTATTTTTGGCAAATCAAATACACTCTCAATGTCATTTAATTTATATATAAATTTTATTTAAAATTTTCAAGTATAAGGAAGAAGTTAATGATTAGTCTTTTAAAGTACTAATTAGATCCATTTAAGAAAATGATCTCTTTAAAAATATATTATTTCATACATATTGGTTATACTTCAAATTCATAATTAGTATATATACAAGAGATTCAATTATCTGTCAATTGTGTCGCACCATATTTGAGAAGAGTTGTTTGTATTAAAACATGAAAAATATCAAAGCCCAACCACCTCTATAATTATGCTCCTTAAAAAAAAAAAGAAAAAAAACCTCTATAATTATGCTCGTGTCTCCAACATGTACTTCAACTAAAACAAACCAGTTCACCCTTTGTAGGGCAGGAAAGGGTGTCTAAATGAATCTACCTGGAAACTTACTGAGGAGGGTTTTAGTCTCCAACTCATACAAAAGACATAATCTAACTATTAAATTAAATATATGTAAAACAATAGGACCATTTTTCTTCTCTAGCTGATTGGAGAAATCAAATCTCCTTACTCTCTATGTTGTTAAATGTTAATAATGATCCTTTTCAATTTAATTTGATATATAACATGCTTGATTTGAAAACTAGGAATGGACAAAGATGAATAATGAAGTCACGCACGTGATACAATGACTATTATATTCCCTCACACCCCAGAAAATTATACAATACAATTTGGAGAGACTTGAATGAATCAGACCATGCTATGTACATTCATATGTACAGATACAAAACAAATTGGAGAACCTGGACCACCCCTTTGCCTTCGTTATTATTCTCAAAATTAGTCAAAAAAATTAAAAAAAATTCTCAAATTAAATAAGGGAGGATCCATACCTGAATTTATAGGCACAGAACAGACAATATTATTAAAAAAAAAGGAAAACGTAGACAAAGGAACATAAGAAATTAAACCATGTTGTCCGTGTGTACGTGTCATCTCATCTGAAATACCACTATATTTTAAGCAAAAGGGAGGGTGGGGTTATTGAATTGGTCTAAAATCCAAAGTAATTAATAATAATAATAATAATAATAATAATAATAATAATAATAATAATAATAATAATAATAATAATAATAATAATAATAATAATAATAATAATAATATAAACAGTTACCACTGTAACAATATGAGAGTTTTTAGTAAGAGGTAAAATGAGAGATATAAGCAAATAAAAAAATGGTATTGTATAGGCAGGCCGTTGGATCGGATTGGGATGAAATTATGAAGTGCTAGATTATAAGGACTAGTATTGTATGTGTGATTTTAGAGCTCCATTATTTTTTTGATGAGTTAGAGTTCCATTATGAAATGTGATAATTATTTATGTTTGAATTTCCTCTAGTTAGAAAACTATAAATTTTCTATACCCATGTTTAAATCCTCAAACCACATTTGTAGAAATATAAAAAACATTCCCACAAAATCCCCAAACTATACTTTGTCACTTTGATACCACTTTCAAACGTGAGTTGGATTCGAAATAACTTGTACCATTGTTGAGTAGGTTTTCATAGAAAATATTTTTTGAAATATAAAGTTAGAATCACTTTTTTAAAATTTATAATAAATGACATCTTAACATGAAAGATATGTTATTTGAACAATTATGTGTGGGAGAGTGTATTGAGAAAGAAGTCCATTTTTCAAACCGAATTTTTAAAATTTTAGTCAACTCAAATTGTAAGAAGTTAAAAATGTGTTGTTGGGTGTTGCGAATTAACACATGCAGAAACATAGTTAATTAGAGTGATAAATGTGGAGGCCAGGTTGAAATGAATTGAATGGACCCATCACTTGTGTTGTTAGGCAATTTAGTATCACGAGATGCCCCTTATTACAAGTAAATCTCTCATTTCATTGTCAATAAACATATACGTTCGGTCCAATTCATTAATTCACTACTTTCACTTTTATTATCTTAATTAGTACTATATGATTTCTGTCATTCAGAAGTGATACAAGTGTACATCTTTGGTGAACCTTATTATACTTGACCACATTATAATTATTTTTTAACAGTGAATCAAAGCCAAAGAGACAGTAAGACACGATAAGCTTATACACAATTAAAGAGGAACAAAGAAAAAAAGTACTATATATATAGTACCCAACACATCTAAATAAATATATCCTCCTTCTTCACGTTGTAGTAGTAACACTAACACACAACCTTCAACCACTCACGTACTACAAAGAAAGAAACCACTTCTCTCTCACAAATTTTGTTTGAGAAATAGAGAGAGTAAAATGTCAATAAACCAAAAAATACAAGAAACAACATCACTATGGTGGAATCAACAACAACAACAAAGAACTCAACAAGATGCAGAAGAAGCTGAACTAGAAGATGATGTGGTTTTAGAATCAATAATGAAACTAAAAACAACAGAAGCATCATCAGAAGAAGAGAAAGAAGCGATGTTTGAGAAACCATTAACACCAAGCGATGTAGGGAAGTTGAACCGACTAGTTATTCCAAAACAACATGCTGAAAGATATTTCCCACTAGACTCAGAAGAAATCAAAGGTTTGTTACTGAGTTTTGAGGATGAGTCAGGTAAGTGTTGGAGGTTCCGTTATTCATATTGGAACAGTAGTCAAAGCTATGTTCTTACAAAAGGTTGGAGTCGTTATGTTAAAGATAAACGTCTTGATGCTGGTGATGTTGTTTTGTTTCAAAGACACCGTATACATCCTCAACGGTTGTTTATCTCATGGAGGCGCCGCCATGGTAGTAACTCTACTCCACCGGCTCATGTTAGCAGATCCAGTTCTGACGGCAATGGGAATAGCACTGTTCCTTTGGGGTGGTCCAGAGAACTTTATCCTGCGCATCCTTATCCTACTCATCATCATCCCTTGTCATACCATGCAGGTTTTTACCTATCTCTTGTATACATTTCTAATTCATCATTCTCTCATATTCTTTAATTTATTTATTTTTTTAAAATATTTTATATTAACTTTAATTTAAATTTAAATAAAGAAAAATAAGTTCCCTTCCTAAACTTTTGGTCTAACCAATCTTCTATCATTTAAGTTATACTTACTCGACATAAGGCATAAGTAATTGCTCTTAATATTTGTGTATCACGCTAAAAGACATTTTGCATTATTTAAAAGACAATTACTATGAGAGTAGTAAATAGACTTGACTAGTAATTTGAATTTCCCATGGGTATATTGTCAGTAAATTCTATTACAAATTTCAGATGGATGGTCCATTGTGTTGCATGTATGTTTTCTTTTATTTATTTAAATTTTTATTTTATTCTTTTAAATAAAGGGTAACTTCCAGTTATTTGGGACTTGGAGGAATGAGGACACACTGGCTACCTTTGTTTATAACTTCAAAACAATGTAACCTAAAGTGTGTGGAGTGAAGTCTACGCGCGCCTGCTTTTGTTGAATTTAATTTAACATAGTAAAAGTAAAATTAACGTTTTCAACGTTAAAAGGTTGCAGGACATGTTCATTTGTTTGTTTGTTTGTTTCTTTCGCTTGTTGGGTCTTGATGAATAGAAATTTAAATGCATTTTCCGTATTTATTTATGGTTCAATTATATATTTTGATTTTTTTGAATTGAAAATGAATGTATGGGCATTTGCACGTGTTGTAATGTGACAGGTGAAGGGTCCCAAAATCAGAACACAACCACACCTTGTGGAAATAGTTCGAGTACTTCCAGGGTGCTGAGGCTGTTTGGAGTGAACATGGAATGCCAACCTGATAATAATATTAATATTAACAATATTAATGATTCTCAAACTTTGTCACAAGATTGCTCTTATAATATGTCATCAACACAAGGCACAGCTATCCCACAATTCTACCATCACCTCCACCGTCAACCTCCTTCAAATCCTCACCATCACATGCTACGTCAACAACCATATTAGATTCAATCAATTTCTATAAGACTAGTCAAGACATGCTCCCTCTCCTAACTAGATTCTCTTTTTTTTTCTTTTCTTTTTTCTAAGCTTTAGGGTTAAGGTATCCCTTTAATTAATTTTAATTATTATAACTAATGACTATGTCATTGACATGATCAACTGATCCATGAAAGGAACCTTTCTCAATTTATTAGTATATTTAGGTTCACGTTGAAGATTGTAGAGGATCTTTCTTGTCTTAAATTCAGGAGATGCATGTAAATGGAAATAGCTTGTTTATTTCTTTCATAAGATTTTCTTGTTCCCTATCAATCAAGCAAATATTAATTACTGTGGTGTGAATGCTAGAAGGGACATCTAGAGTTTGATTATTAATGATTATATTATTAAGCAACCTGGCACAGTGTGAAAACGATGTGTGTGTGTTGTACGTGTATAAATAATAATAAAAAATTAAGTAAAACAAAAGACATAAATGTCGTTACCAATTAATCTGGGTCATGTGATGTTTGATCACTGTTGTCTTCAATTCATTAAGATTCCGCTTCTTTGATTAATAAGGCTAAGTAAGAATGCAAATTCGATTCCCCCTAAGGTTCCTTCAAACTTTGGAACCCATTTGCATGGTTTTCTTACCAGTCGACGCATAATTGGAAGTATGAAGGATGATGATACACCTTGTTTGTGCAACAAAAAAAATTAAATAAAAAACCTTGTTTATGGGCCTTAAAAACCTTGTAATTAAGTATCATTAATCATTATAAAAAATCTTGATGAAATCCATGTTTAAAACTACCTTTTCCGGCAACATAAGGGAACTCGATATATAACTTTCCTGAAGCAAACTCAAGAAATGAGAAAACATGGAAGTCAACTAAGCAGGTTAGGCTTTCCTTGTGGTAAAGATATTCTCCTAATTAGTGTCTCTTCAAGTCACTCTCAAGTCTCAAGTAGTTTATCACTCTTCAGAATCCCGACACTTCATAGTTTTCCTGAATTTCTGGGATTTCTTTCCTCTTTAATCCTATCTCTATTGTGCTCGGGATTTGATCCTAAGAAAGAAAAAAAGTGAAATTACAGTTTAGCCATTGGAAAACAATTGTAAAAATAGAAATTACAAATACAAAATCAGATCACATTAGTTCCTGCATTAGAAATTGTTTTGGGTGTTTAAATTTTTTTTGTTAGAGATTATGGTATCTCAAATTGGTAGCCTCTGAAAAAACTAATATTTTAAGTGTTTTTAGTGTGAGTGGATCTAGTGTCACATTTTTCACAAGGACTAAAATCATTCTTTACTCATACAATTGTACAATAATGTTCTTCTACAAAACTTTTATCATGAGTAAAAAAATCTCATTAACCAAATACTCTCTCATTATTATAAACAAAATTTCACTTTTAAGTCATTAAATAACTAATGTATCTAACCTATAATAGTGAAAAGTGGATTTTTGTCTATAATAATGATTGGAGTAGTATTATTTTTCATATGTTCCATCTGCTTTATTCAAGTGGTGTTTGGACACCAAACAAATGTTTGATTAAGCGATGACTTTTACCATTTTCGTAGTAGTTGATTTTCACATTTAGGTAGAAACTGAGTATTGAAGCTTCTCATTTCACAATGAAAATGCACACTTTTACTAAAATTTGATCATGAAAAGCGGATCCAAGCACCTTAAATGTGAATATCTCTCTACCGAAATTTGAATATTGATTTATCACTTCATAAGAGTCTAATCCCTTCCACTCGATTCAACATTTGTTGGTTCTCATAAACCAAAATTGACACATATTTCGAATGACAAGAAATTAATTGTAAAATCTAAGAATTAAGTTGCAAACATGTCCTTAACAGAGCATTTGTAGAATACTCCTTTCGATCTCAAATGTAAGCAACTTTTCACTTTTTAGATTCATTCAATAAATAATGTATGTAGCCTACATTATAGACCACATACATTATTTATTGAGTGAATTTAAAAAGTAAAAAGTTGCTTACATTTGAGATCGGGGAGTATATATTAACAGTATTCTAAAAGATAGTAAGATTAAAACATGCACAAAATTACCATTACCCATCACTATAATAGTAAATGTGTTGAAAACTTATTACGCGTGAATTCTTTCATTTGTTTGTATTAAGATCAATCGGCTATCTCAATTTTGAGGATTTAAATTTTGAAAAGCAATATTTTAGTTAAAAATTTAAAAAATATTGCAGTAATGTAAAAGTTATTATAAAAATAAAGTCTGACAATTTTATATTATCCATGTGTAAATAGCAATAATTAATTATATTTTATTAATTAATGTTTATTGTCTAAAAGAAATAAACTAAGTTAACTTTTGGCCTTTTGGGCAAAATCCCACATTTCGTGGGGTGTGTCAAAAAGTGTATGTAAACTTTTTAATCTGTAGTGAAAAATATAGTGGCAGGAAATAACAGTGAGTGGATATGGAATTGCTACAGGTTTTGAAGCAGATGAGAAATCATAAAGGACAGAGACAGGTAGATACGACATCCCAGAATTGACTCAATTAACCCACTTGTCAGATTCCTCCCCCCTCAAACTCTGCCTAAAAAGGGAAAGAGAAATAAATGGTGTAGAGGCAGAAAGAGAAAGAGTAGAAAAACTAGGAAGGAGAAAAGAAACGAAATCCCTGAATTTCATACCAAACTTTCACACCAAAAGAGTAGCAATGAGTAAACCAAAGGCAGGTACGGTGAGTAGTGATGGGGAAAGCAAAGAGACTGCACCAAAGAGAGCAGAAGCAAGCAGCAGAGGGTAAGGTGGTATGGAGAGAAAGGTATAGTAGGACCCACTAACAAAAGATAGATGACATCATCACAGTGCCTAAATGGAGAATTTAGGCCATTTGAAATCAGAAATGAGGAATCAATTTTCTACTGTTGGGATTCTGCCTGAAGATTTTTCACAAGGGCTCATCATAATAGACATGGGAGGAGGTAAGGCATGTTCCCAGTGCAGTCATGGTGTGCTGCTATTTGGCATCGCATTGGTGGGTAAAGTGAGTGGGTGGGTAGACTTGACTTTTGACTTGAAATATCACAAAACCAAAATACGTATACTCTAGTGCTAAGCAATAAGCAATAATCAATAATCAATAAACACAAACCACATGCTCAAATATGCTTCCAGCTCAGAAAATAGATTGCACTCACATCTCAGCCTCAAGTAATATATTGTAAAATAGATTTGCTACTAAAGATAAAATGTGTTTGGGTGATCATTACCAAAGGGGACACTTTTGGTATATGCTTATGCGGACCCAATGTTTTGAATTTTTGTCTATATGCAAATTTTACCTAGTAGTTTCTCAGCATGTATTCGTGTAATGACAAGGTGGTGGTTATCTTCTGCTCATTTTTCATTTGTCCTTACTTATTATGAGACTTTAAGCATGTGGATGAAAATCATGTAAAAAATTTGGGCATGTCAATAGACCATGGTCCCCCACTCTGTTGTGAACAGACCTGTTTCTTATGGTCTGTCGTAGCAGTTGTAGGTACCAATATGCAAACTACAAACAGCACGCAATGAAAGAAAAGGGAAGAAAGAACGTTTACCATATAATTGACTGGGGTAAAATGTTTAAGCAAAGATGGAAAAAAGAAAAGTAACACCTCAAACCAAGAAAGAGACAAATATATCCCTAAAGAGAAAACAGGCAACACTGTATATCACTCAAGGCTACAATGAATAATCTTTCATTCTTATCAAGCTCTACCCCTATGTTTGTTTCAAATAGACAATGGGAGGAGATAAACTAAAAAAATAATGATACAATATTTTCTCATTTTGTTGTGGAGGGCAAAAAAAATATGACACCCATGTCCAAATTTTCTCCCCACGAGTAAACATATACATGAGACTCACTCATTATTTCATCTTACTATTAAAAACTTCTCATCGGGCGGGATTCACAACTTAGTTAAAACAGTGATTTTTTTCTTCATAAAGTAAAATTAAACAAATTGTCACTGTATCAATTATTCATTTTCTTTCTTCCCATATTTCCATCCAAAACTAACACTAAGCTTCCATGAGTCAGGGTTCATTGACATGTGTCAAACTTAGTAGTATACCTACACCTTCAATAACTCTTTGTAAAAGACAAACTAAATCAATCTAACCATAAAATTGAAAGTTCTCGTTACGTAGATTAAACTTAAAATTATTCGTAGAATTTTAAAATTATATGATACTTCATCAAATGTAACATATAATACGCTATTTAAAACAAATGTAAATAACTGTTATTAAAACATATAGCAACGAATGTCTAAATTGTTGAAGCTTTGTATACTAAGCATAAGCATAGTATAAGATGATTCTACATTCGGGTTGAGTTAATTCCCCTTGTACAAAGAGTTAGGGATCCTTTCTTTCTCTCTAAGCATTCTAAAATAAGCAATTATTCTTTAAAAAAGTCAAATATTTCGATTTCCAATGCATTGATTACATACATTTGCATAAATACTTACTATTTATGGTTCTTAAAGAGTACCCTAGGGTCATTCATTAACATTTCCCATATAATCAACTTTGTACATTATACTTTAACAACAGTAAAACGACACTCAAATAGTGTATATAAGTTTTATCGTTTCACTTTGTTTGCTGACAAATGGGATGGGGAGAATGAGTGATTGATTTCCACCACTATTCTGCACTTCTTTCTCATTTTATTCCTTCCCCTACATCTCTGTGTATCCCTCCAACACTGTGGTGATATGGCTTCAAGGCAAAAAAATCCAAATTTTGAATACAACTCACAACAGAGGTATATGATCAGGTGAAGGACACTTTTACTGACTGAAGTTTTTGCTGTGGTACAAACAACTGTTTGTATAGACTACAAGTAGGTGTTAGGAAAATGAGGATGTGACCTGTCAATGAAGTGCTTTTGATCAATGATTCATAGCACTGAAATACCAATAAAGCTCGAATTCCTACCAAGTTAAAAGTCCTTCCCCTTGACTCCCCTCTCAAAAACAGAAATAAAAGAATAATTCAACAATGTTTGAGGACCCAGAGGAGAGAAGAGCTTCAACTAATCACTGTGTTTAAACAGTGGCTTCATCAAAGCTTTTATCTTCAATCAAGTTAGTGCAGAATAATTATGCAAAAAAACGACAGGAGTGCAGAATACCTTTATGACGAGTAATCAAATACTGTGTCATGTGATTATTGGGGGCCCATAAAGATTTATACAACAGGCCCATTGAGAATTGAGCTATGCTTAAGAAGGAGTCCAATATGTATCAGTGGCTCACTGGCTCTTCAAGTGGGAGGGTCCTCAGATATTGCGGTGTTTGGCATTAGCCTCCACATAATGGCCAATCAATGAAATGAAAGGATTTGACCTGCAGGAATGGAACAGTTATGATTAATACAGTGGAGATAACATAAAAGGAAAAAATTTAAGAAAAATAATACGAGTGTATCTCTTTATTTCATTCCACGCAACAATAGTTTGAAAAGTCGGGGGTTTAATCTCACCATGGGCCTTCTTTAGGACATAAAGTAGAATAACCACCATACTGATAACCGCTGAATCAATATATCTTTGTCCTCAGGACTAAGCTGATAAGCATATCAAGAACTGGGAAAAAATTAAACAGATTGATCACCAAGCAACATCTTTTCCTGCATTATTTCAAATAGCAAATTGATTGCTATCACTGCATAATAGCAATATATATGATATGCCAATCTTGTTGAACATCCACCTTAGTGTCTTCATCGTAATGATCCAAAATAATAACTTTACAAGATTCTCAGCAAATTAGCAGTGAGGGACTGAAAATACGATCCCCACCTACAATGTTTAATACAGGTAAGCCTACAAAAAAAAGTATTGAAGTAAATACACTTATCTAAAATAGTAAAACTATTCCCTAATAATTTAGATCAAGAACTGTACATGTAGTTTCATAAGGAGAGGCCAATGTAGCAGGTTTAACACCCAAAAAAAGACGGGGTCAATAATATTATGTGGGGCCTAAATTTATCGTTTATTTCACATTTTGCAAGTCATTTGTCATCTCAACCTCCACGATGAAACTAAAACTATACAACCAGCATCTCACGGCCCAATTTGTCTTCCACATACATGGGCAGAAGATGGCATCTCGTGGGAGAAGTGATATCTCCCAGTCTCAGGCTTATATGATAATTGAGCAAACCTGTAGCCAGAACATCATGTAAAATCCAAAAGAATTCCACCTAGAAGAAATATAGCACAATCTACATTAATTAGCATTAGCAAATGATAACGTAGAACCCGGTCCAGAAACAATCGTATTGAAAGCTCATCTTATGTTATGATTCATATTTAAACAGGTACATAATGTATTCGTGTATATAGCAGAAAAAAAAAATACAATTGTGACATGCTGATGACTGAATATTTGAAATATTATGGTGACTCTTTTACTATTCATCCAAAAAAAAGATATGGGGAGAATGAAACTCAGACCCCCACCCCCCCCAACTTTCATAGAATAGGTAAGCTCAGCAACCATTGACTACAAGATCAAAATCACAATATAAAGACTTAGATATGCCATTTGGTAAAGCTGCTAAAGAAGCGTGTCATCAACTAATGCTGATGCTCCCATTTTCTGAACAAATATACTATTAACATCACAATAAGTGCACACAACTTAAAACCTTGTAATACAAAAAATTGCAAAACAAAACAAGTTCTACCACATGATATTTAGTACCCCAAATACATTATTTAAGAACATCAAATTATATCTGTTCAATGTCATATACATTCAAATCCTTGAATGAATGGGGACAGACACTACTTTCTGCAAAGCTGCAGCTTGATTCTAGATGACCGGCGGGTCTGCAGGAGAAGAAATTCAAGTTGATTTTTTTGATACATCAGCATCTTCTTCAGTTTTGGAATTTTCTTTCTTCTCCCTTACTTGCTGAACACCCTCTAGGTATCCCTCTATAAAACTCTTCATAGCATCTCTGTATGCAGAAGCTCTAGTCATATATAGACGCTGCAGAGCAGGTCTGAGAGTCTCCATTCCCCCTCTAGCAGCTATAGCTGTATATTGCCCATTAAAAGATACATATGGATGGTCAATACAACCATAACAAACTTACAATTCAAAGCAATGATAGGAAAACATAACCAGAAAAAATTGTTAAGAAAAACAAAAATAAATACAAAGGAGAGGGAGGTTATAAACCACAAGAGTCATCGTAGCAATAAAATCTTAAAACAATGTTTTGCTTCGATGGCAAGAACTGAGAGTTTAACTCCGTGCTCCAGGAGTGGCAAACAAGGTTTTAATGACGATTCCAGTTGTCGTTTTTGTTGCAATTACATTGCAATCCTTGATATTGAGCAAAATTATGGACAAAGCAGATAATGCAGTCCTAGTGTTGTGAAGACTTCAAAAACGTTCAGCATTGCAACAACAATTGCAAAAACACAGACTGCAATTTAAAACCATAACATACAAGTTAATGAAAAAATCTGACTCATTGTTCATGTTCATTGAAGAGTTCTTTTGACTCTCGGAGGAGGGGGGTAATCTTTGATGTCCGTATGTATTAGATTTGTGTGAGACATATATGTTTTGATTAAATAATTCAGACAAGAATCCTTGAGTACAAACAGAGTATAGGTAATCATAAGTCATAACTTTTCAATAAGTTTACTGACAAACATCAATGGACAATATAATAATATAATTTTAAGAAGTTATTGAATCCAAACGGCATAGTAGAACTAAACCAGAGAAAGAGATGGTACCGAGTTCCTCCACTATTGAGAGTTCTTTATCTTTAGCTGTTTTCTTTTGAGCATTAGATTCATCGTTCATTTCATCCGTCTTATAATCGTTTGGCCGAAGATCAGGCCCAATGTCACGAACCCAGCTAGCAGCATAAAGCCTAGTAGCTTTCTTCAAAACCTGAAGACTGAATGTGAGGAAACAGACTAACTCGACAGAATGAAAGTGGGAAGCATTTATTCTAAATGGAGAAGGGCATACCCAGATACGCTGCTCCCAGGTCAATTTAGGACGCTTTTTAATGTTTGGAGGATCGGGCAAAGAGGATGGAAAAGCAATTTCTTTGAGATCATAGCGGACGTAGTCATAGAGTTTCCTACACACAACCCTCACTTTAAGTTCGCGTCCCATTGCCCTAAACTAGCAACTAGCAGAATCACAGCAGTGAGATGGTTAGAGGGGGGAAATGAGACTATGGCTCAACTGAATCAATGATTAAAAAACAACCCATTATATTAAAACTAAATGAATAAAATAAGAAAACATTTAACATGTTTAAATTATATCAATTAATCTTCCATTTTTTTTAAATTAGTTTAAATTTCAATGGATCCCGTCACCTGATCTCTTTTTACAAATACTAAAAAGTTCATAGCATATGAAGTTCAAAATTTATAAAAGAATAACAAAAACATATTGATATTATACCTTAAAAATCACAACAAATTAATAAGATTTCACAAGCTCATTCTTCAAATTCAAAACCATGAACATGACACAAGGTTCTAATTAAACAAGTGAGGTTTTCACATAACAAGCTCACAAATAAGTTCTAAACATAATTAAACAAAACTGGTTTTATAGTTTGATTACAACACAAGCTCAAAACTAACAAAACTACAATAATCCAGAATTTATTTATGCCCAAAGAGTCAAAGTTGTGTCAAATTTGAAACATTTTTTCTGAGCTCATCTTTGCTCCATTTATGTTTGCTCCATTTACTCCTTTTTAATTTACAGATGTGTGACATGTGGCAAAAACAAATCTAAAGGCTGAGATTAAAAGACATCATCACATGCTTTCTCCACTCTCAGTCACCTAATCCCTTTCTCCTCCACCTCCTTCATTCCCCTTTCAATTTCCCAATTTCATTACAAAATCTATAACCACATTAACAATTTTGATGAGATTAATTAATTAAAACAGAGAGTTTTTCTAAAATTGAAGAAGAAATTAATTAATTAAAATTAGAATCACAATAAAGGGATTGAATGGATCTTAAATTGACAATCCTGTTAATCTTTTAGATTAAAAAAAAGAGTTTTAATGAAAAACAACACCTTTGAGGTTGATTTAAACCATGAAAAAGAAAATACAAGATTTGAATGTTTTGGATTTTGATTTGATTCTTAAAACACCGGTGTTTCGAAAATTCCTTATAAGTTTGTTACTTTTTGATTGATTTATGAGACAAAAAGATATTGAATAGATTCTGCAAATTAGAAAGTTTATTGAATAGATTCTGCAAATTGGAATTTGGAGGACGGTAGTGGAGAAGATGAAAGAAACAGGACAAAAAGATGAAAGCTTCAACATACAGTCATACACACGGTGTCTTTTAATTTGATTTTTAATATTAACCATTGGATTTATTTTGTCACATGTCACACATCTATACAATGAAAAGGAGTGAATGGAGCAAAGTTGAACTCATTTTTTCTTTGGCAGAGAAACCAGAACCTTGCTCAAAGTATAAGTGTCATTCTAAGATCACAAAGTTCATAAGCTCAATGAAGGTTATAAAGTTCCATCAACAATGACTTACTAACTATATACATGTATAGTTCTACAAAAAAAAAAATATCCAAATGGTTAATCAACTTCTTATGAGAAAGACTCTGTCATCGAATTATCTAACATTCATAATTATGAACCACTAAAATAGCCACTATCTAGAATTTTCTTTTAAGGGCAAATGTTAGTAGGTTGATTGTTATGTTAGTTTTTTCTCCTTGCCAAGACTTAAACCCTGGACCTCCAATTCATTAACCCTTAGCCTTAGCTCAAACCAGTTGAGCTACCCAACCCTTAGCCACTCTCTAGAATAATATGAAGAAAAGTATTAAAAGAACAACGAAAAAAAAACTAGTAACCTAGTGAGTTGAATAGATAGTATGTAAAGTTGTACTCAATAAAACCCAGCATGATTCATCCATGACTTGTCTCTTTGGTCCTAGCTAACAATCAAACAATTTTTCTCTTAGTTTTTTTCTCCCAAATTTCAATAATCACTCTTTCTGTTGGTAACATTGGGTTTTCCAATTCAACAAAATCACCTAAATAAGACAAACTCATAAACTTTGTTGAAATAACCTAACAATAACATTGCCAACCGAAAGAGTGATAGTTGAAATTACCTGCAATATATTCCAAATCTAAGACAGTTCTTGCGGAAGCGGAATATACCAAATACTGGCCTAAATTACCTGCAATGTACTTCTAATTACAGTGATTGTCATAATATTTATTAAGGACATGATTTTGAAAGGAAAATAATCAATAATTGATATATACAATTTAGAAGTTAGAACATTATAAGATCAGTTCAAGTAATTCGGAGACTAATAAAAACAAGAAATGAATGGTGAACGGTGCATCAAACCGTAGGTCACACTTCATTAGACATGCTTGGAGTAGTATTATGAAATGAACACAGTAATGTCATAAGGTAAAGGATTAACACTTTGAATTTGAAGTATAAACTCACTTTAAGTGCGTAGCAGAGGGGAAGCAGAATGGAAGAACCTCGATGGTGACTGCACCGGAGGACGCTGCGTAACCACTCTTGCGGTGGTTCAATTGTCGAAACGTCATGGGTAAGCAAATACAAAGGTAGTTGAAAATCAGGAAATGGTCAATCTTTTTTGGAATAGTCTTCAGCCACACTGATTGTTACAATCCCAAAGAGACCAGATATGAAAAATTGATAGAAAGAATCCAAAGAAAAGCATAATTGTTTCGAACGAGTGATTAAGAATAGGAGAGAGAAATCTACTCCAAGGGCTGTCAATTTACAAAAGATTTCTCCTTTCACATAGAACTATCAAGTTTGCAAAACGAATTCATCTATCCTTGTTTCTCGTATTTATCTAATCGATATACCTTCTAAACCAACTAACTAGCCTAAATAACCCTAACTACTTTAACTATCTTTTATTCTTTACCTTAACGACATGACTAGGTAGTGGAAAATGCTTTCCTAGAAAACATTAAAAAGGACACCATGATGCTATCAAGCTCTCAACAGGGCAAGATCCGAGTAGGGGTTGAACCCATCATGAATCTATCGCCTTATCTTGCGAATCTCTAAATTCTTAATCATTTTTTTTTAACCTGAAACAAATGCACCCTAAAAACAACTCATTTGAAGTAGTTTTTAGATTTTTTTTCAGATTCTCGTTAATTTTTGAAAATTTGTAACAAACAGATGAAAATTTGTAAAAGTGATTATTTTTTTCTTAAAAAAAAAAGTTGTAACGAACAAACTCTAAATTTTTTATTTTTTTTCTGAAAGGTTTTTGATATCAACTTCTACTCAACCAAACAAGAAATCATGCACACTCAACAAACAATATCTACTTGCAAGCACGTTACGACAGTTAAAAAACATGCTATACTCAAAATTAACATAAGAAAACTAATTGAAACATTTCAACAAACGCCTTGCATACAAAACTCAATCCTATACCAAAACAATAACTCTATACACTATCAACAGAAACAACAACTCAAGCACCACCACAATAATTTCAGCATCAAAAAAATGCACTTTCCAAACAATAAACTAATCATTGAGCATGAATTGAATGAGCATGAAAATCACAAAACGAAAGAGAGGGTATGTGAGTTACCTTCCTATAGATGGCGGTGCGTTCTCTGACGGAGATGGTAGGCGGTGCTGTAACGGTGGTGAGTCGACGACAGCGAGAGAGGGACTGTCCCGCGGTTCAGAGATGGGAAAATTACTGGAAAAAAATAGGAATGAGAAATAATAGTCATTTTGGTGTAAATAGTGCAAGACATACCGAGAAAAACATAACTTTCATTTTGATACTTGAATGTCCAATTGTAAAAAGCTAAATTATCCCGACTTCAAAGAATCTAACCTGACTTTGAGGAGGGGCACACTTCAGGACCCAAGTTAATACCACTTGTTAATACTGTCAAATCAGTTATCAAATATATTTACTTACTTTTATATTAATTCTTATAAGTATTCATTTATTGTCATATTAGTCCTTATCTAAAAAGTGTTACCGTCAACATTGAATGACTATTTCTATCAGAGACTACTTTGACTAACGGAGTGCAGAATAAATAACTAGTCCGGAATTTTGATGTAATAAAAGACTATTGTACTCAATGCACATCCAAAGACAATAGAGGTTTGACATGTTCTGAGTTGAACTCCAACATATACTTCCTTCAGGATTGTTAAGGACCTTGCATAAATGAATCTTCTGGTCATAAATGAATCTTCAATGTGGTGGTTCGATTGTGCCGATGATAGGCAGAGAACGACGGAACTGGTATATATTATAGAGTGGGCTAGAAGCCTAGAATGAAACGAGATCTTTGTCACGTCGTTTCATTTAAAGTAATAAATAAATTTTAATCAGTAATAAATAAATTAGTTTAAATATGTATATAATGATATTTTGTCATGTCAATTAAAAAATATAACAACTCCTTTTTTTTATCAAAATATGATAACTCATATTTTCATATTCATTAAGATAATTGATATATCATCATACCATTAAATAAATAAAAATTTAAGAGACATTGTCTATTATTGATATAATAAAATATTGTCAATCAAATGGAGATGATCTCCCACCTTTGCGAAATTCTCTTCTTTTATCGGTTTTTAAAACATATGCGACAATTTTTTTAGGGGAGAACATATGCAAAATTGATCCGTGCAAAATTCTCTTATAAATACAAATGGATAAATTAGTCTATTTTATTTTTAGAGGGGAAAATCGCTGATAATAGACTTCTCCCTTCAAAAAGACTCCCTTTCTTATTAATAGAATAAAATGGAATTTCACAAGTGCACACACTACAATATGTCCCGGAAGTGCGCATCGTGAAAAACATATGAAGTGATCTGAATCAATCAAGGGCAGATATAATCATACATGGGTGGATGGTTAAAAACCGAAGAAAATGGCTAAGGTTGGCCACAAGTTTTGTACTTCGTTTGTGATAACTTTTGACAAATTAACAATTTTCAAGATGCACGTATGCGGACGCATGCACTTTATTTTCTCATCCTCTTAGTATTATTTTTGTTGTTATCCAACAAATCGTGCAGTATGCCCTTTCCATGGATAGTCTCTCATTGTGAGAGATCTTTCCAATAACTTAAAGAAGTTCCAACCTGAAGAGTGACCTTCCACGGTATACGACTCCTTATATGTTCGCTTGCTACTTCACTGCATGCATGCACAATTCTGCCCCTCTCTTTTTTTTTCTTTTCTCTTGCTTCATTTCACAAACAATTTTTCTGATTGTGAGACGTCGTAAAAGTCAAAATGGATCAACAATGTGTTCATTTCGGTTTTAAGTCAAAATGGAACGTGGAATGCAGGCAAA
>Ga0228711_1001048_pt1 | contig 38915 bp, 18 predicted proteins | sample MedpolnodulmetaG_2_FD_177996 | JGI IMG/M metagenome (GOLD analysis project Ga0228711, IMG submission 177996) | Root nodule microbial communities from Medicago polymorpha collected in Santa Monica, California, United States - brown nodules | ecosystem: Host-associated > Plants > Roots > Nodule...
GTGAGATTAAATCATTGGAAGGATCTAAAGCTTCCTTTGTGTATTCTCAAGTAGGATTCATATGAGAGTGGTGAGGGAAACAAAGGGTAGAGATTAGGGAAAAGGCTGATTTCTTGTAACCTCCTGTAACATCTTCTCATAGTGGATTGGAGAGCTGCTCTCTCCCCCAGAGTAGGTCATATTGGACCGAACTGGGTTACCATCTTGCGTGTGTTTGTTTATTTCCTTTAAGCTTGCTTATCTTTATGCTTGGCTAGTGTTTGTGTCATTGTTTTAACTCTTGAGTGTGTTGTTGCTTGAAGACACTTAGACCTAGGATTACCACTATCTTTTGCTCCACACATCTTTGTTTTTCATTGGTGTGATTCCGATCAAGGTTGATTTCACAACACCTCGTATTTCTTGTATTTTCCCTATCCTAGTTTCCCTCTTTAGGTATGTATATCTTTTTTTAACCGTAATTAGTAAATTTCTGAAGATTCTTGGTGTTCATTCCCTATAGTAAAGGGGTCTAAATTGTACATATTAAAATTAAAATTCACGATGCCGAAATTTTTTATTGTTTTCTCTGTACATATTGGTTTGTTCTGCAATATATTAGCAGACCTGTTTTGTCATTTTTCTCTCACTGACCAATATGATGTTTTCTGAAAACCATGAATTTTCATAATGATGTTTAGAAGAATATATTATATCTTGCTTAGCTTTCATCTGATTTTTCTGCATTTCTTTTATAGTGAAGGATAAAGAAACAGTAAATTATGCAGTACTTGGCCGGCCAATTTTACTTGCTTTGGAGGAAGTTGACGGAACTCCATCTTTTTTGGAAAAAGCCCTGAGGTTCATAGAAGAGCATGGTAGGTTTTATTTTCTGTATTTTTTGTTCACACAAAAACAATCATACAAACTGAAACACTTGTTGTTTTTAGACAGCTTTAAAACAAACATGATGCATATTATAGGCTATACATAAACCAAATTATTTGTGCCAGTGAACTTGTAGCTTGAATGGTAGTTGCATTAGTGTTTAAGGGTGATCAATATATCACTTTCCCTAGTACATTGCACCTCCAAAGTAACCAAACAAAGAACCCCCAAAGCTTCAGTCAAACAACCTAAAGCAATTTTTTTTTTCAATGGTTTCTTCTAAACTTTAGGTTTTCCGGTTTTCCTTTAATTGACTATCAATGCGACCTTGCAACGAACATAATGTCTTTATAACCCTTATGGAATTGTTTATAATATGGCATAAACCGGTAAGTTGTTTCAAGTGAAGCTAATTAATGTTAGAAACACAGGAGCCAAAGTAGAAGGGATTTTGCGACAAGCAGCCGATGTTGAAGATGTTGAAAATCGAGTGCGGGAATATGAACAAGGTTTGTACTTCTGATTCTAAAAATCCTTGTACTGTATTATTTTTTTTGTACATCTTCCTCCTAGGGATACCTCCATTTTGATTAGTTTGTGTGCTGAAGGTCATTTCCACATGTCTAGCTTAGCTTCAGCCATACTTCAGGCCTTTCGATGCAAATAATCGGAATTCTTTCTCAAGTATATTACTAAATCGTTGTAGTAAATTGCGTGTGTCCCCTATTCTTACGAGAATTAGCTACAAGGCCGTTATAGGTCATACAGTTTTTTTTTATGACACTGTACTTTTTTTTACCTTAACTACTCATTAAATCTTATGTTCATGGGTACGCTCTATGGTTGCAGGTAAAGTTGAATTTTCTGAGGGGGAGGACGCACATGTTGTTGCTGATTGTGTTAAGGTATCATGATAAACTGAACGACTCATTCCTTCATCCAGCACATATACTAAAAGCTTTAATTTCTTATTTTTCTATCAAAAAATTTCCAGCATGTACTTCGTGAGTTGCGGTCTTTTCCAATCCCAGTATCTTGTTGCAAGGCATTGTTAGAAGCTTGTCGTAAGTATTATTTAAGTATTCAATTCTTCATTTAATATTACTTGAAAGGTTACCCAGTATTTATTTTATTGTACATGATATTTCTGCTGTCCAGCTATACTTAAATAACCACACAACAACAATCAAGCCTTTTTCCATCAGCTGAGATTAGATTCATAGATCAAACAATGCCATAATTATCTGTCATGTAGTCTGACAATATGCTATTTAGCTTTAAATCTCTCTCTTTTTATTTAATTTATAGTTTTTCTTGATTTCATTCTACCTCTAATTATTGAACTATCCAAACCAATTTCTCTGAAATGCAAATATTTCTTTAACCGTAGCCTAGTTCCACCCAAGAAGGGACATTTCTTCCTGTGTAGTCTTACTTAGGAATAGTTATAGAATACAAGGAAGAAAGACATGAGAAATATGATGTAATGATGACGAGCGATGATAGCTCAAATATAATGAGAAGGGTTACACGTGGACCATATACATGTCCAAGTGCAATATTAAGGTCAATTTCAAGAGTTTGATTCAAAGTAGGTGGAGTGAGAGTCCACAGGAGTTATATCAGTAGAAGAAGAAAACACAGGTGCAGGAGTCAGAGGTGTAGATGGATGATAATGATAATTATACAAGTGATGAATTAGGGTAGAAGTACTTTGAACCTGGGTAACGGCGGTGGAGTATACTCGGCTACAATTGGAGGAACAAGTAAAATGACCAAGATAAGGTTTGTTCAATGGTCCAGAGAAAGATGCATATACTCAGACAGTAACAAAAGCCGAGACTAGATACATGAAGTACGATAATCCTTTATGCATTGAGTGTATCCCAGAAAGACCTTTGAGAAACTAAGAGAGCTATTTATCAAGATCTGGTGCAAGACTGTAAAAAACAAGTATACTCAGAGATGTATGGTGTCAATGAGTGCAGAGTGTAATGCCGAAGCAAAAGGAGAAAGAGAGTTATCTGGACTATGGACATATGATTAAGAAACTAACTACCAGTATGTTTAACAATTTGACATGAACACAAGACACATTGTATAAATTCGACAGTCGAAACTTTGCAAGGCTAGGGTGACCCAATTGCCGATGTATGAGAAGAAGGGGGGAACCAGTAGCAGTGCAAATATGAGGGTAGTTGGGGGTGGTTTTAGAGGTCATTAGACTCACATCCGATGGCAACCATCTTACCTGAACTCTGGTCCTATAGGGAAACATAATATATAGTGAAATATGTATTGTACAGTATAGTCAAGAAGGTGAGTTGAGTTAACTGCCTAATAGAAAGCAAAATAAATTGAGAACTTGAAACATGTACAAATTGTCTCGTAATCCTGTTCTGCACTCTCGCACTAAGCATAAGGAGCTGAACATATGGTGCTCAATAAGAGCCTTACCGTGCGTCATCCCAACTCAAGATCCGTAGGCTGATGCACTCACTAACCCTCTGCCTGCAGTCCCGTTCCCTGTGCTTGTGCCAGACCTAGAGTTAGAGCATTTGGCAGTTTCGCACTTGACCAACCAGAGTTTGAGAGGAGAATGTAAGAGATAAGTCTCTACTTGTATTGTTTATCCCCGATTGTTTATATTTTATTGTATTAGAAGTAATTTCTTTGTAACATTGGTCATGGTATGCGAAGCCCACAGGCCATGGCCCATTATAGGGTACAGAGGAGAAGGCAGTCAGCAACTGCCGCTAACATAACAGTAACCACTCTAACAGACTGTGATGGTTAACATGGTACAATGTCAAAACTAACTAGCTAAACTGCTAACCAATTTTGTGATACAAGGCATACACAGTGGCATTTACATTTTACACTGGTGGTACATTACATATATTGTACTACATGCACTCCACATTTTCTTTGAAATTTTCTCTGTTTTTCATGTGTACAGTCACAACAGAATAGATAAACACAAACAAAATTCTCATATTCTTTTCAGTTTTTATGTTTTGAAGCTTAATTTTCATTCATCATTTGAACCTATCACATCTATTAGGAACTGCACGTGAGAATAGGGTTTCTGCTATGCGTACAGCAATATGTGACACTTTTCCTGAACCAAACCGCCGTTTGTTGCAAAGGTATTTGACTAATTACTTTTCATGTTATGATATCTTTCTTTTCCAAAGATCTCATTGATTGCTACCCTCATTTTAAACCATTTATTGTTATCTTTGTTATCTTATGTGCCAAACTTCAGGATTAAGAATGCTCTTATTCCTTGGTTTATTTTCTGAATTATATTATATGTTAATGTTGATACAAAGTCAACATTTTCTTTTTTTTAAAAAACTTAATATAATATAATAGTTATATTGGGATAAATATTTCTTTAGATATGATAAATATGGTGTACAGGAACGCGCGCGCGCATACACACACATACCTATGAGAGGAAATACCAATTTTTCTAATTTTAACACTTCGAATACAAATTGACATTTAAACGTGGGAGAATGCTGGACAATGTCTTTGGAAATGATAATGATTATGGTTTTCAATCTTTCTATATATGGTGATAGTGTACATTTTATTCTGTTTCCAATGTCTGGGAGAAGTAACTTGTGAATAGAATATATTCCATGAATAGGACTAACATTCAGTTGTTAACTTATGGTTAGCTATTTTTCCTTTTTGGTTCTGTTCTGTTCTCCATTATACATATGCATATTATTATACTATGTAAATTATACATTTCTCTATTGTACAGAATACTCTTGATGATGCAAGCAGTAGCTTCCCGAAAAGATGAGAACAGAATGAGCTCATCGGCTGTGGCAGCATGCATGGCACCATTACTTCTTCGCCCCCTTCTAGTTGGGGATTGTGAGATAGAAAATGATTTTGATGTAGGTGGGGATAGTTCCCTTCAACTTCTACAAGCAGCTGCTGCGGCTAACCATGCTCAAGGAATTGTTATTACTTTATTAGAAGAATATAACAGCATATTTGAGGTAGTTTTATTTATAATTTATATCTCTATTTTCATGACTTCCATCTGATAGCAGGCATGCTCATACTGCATGCTTCTCTTACATCAGTTTGAGTGCCTTAGTTTCCGTATAACTTGGTTATAATTATGATTTGTTTATTTATTTCCCTATTTATTTAAGAATATGAATCTCTACAAATTGAGGCTAGTATTTTGCATCAAGCTATTATCAAGTTATTTTCGATAATATTCAAGCTCTTACTATTTCTCTCTTATATAAAACCCATAACTTCGACAGAAAATAAGGTGCATCTTTTGATGAGAACGCCAATGTTAAAATGTGATTTTCATTCCTAATCTTGACTCCATGCAACAAGGTTAAAGTCAATTTAAACTTTTTGAATGTTTGGACTTAATGCACAGGGGGATCTCTGACTCTTTTTGATTAAAAAAAATACACGCTTCTTCTAATTATATTAATTTCAAATTCTCTATGCTACTGTCTCCACATGTTTCTAAGTTATGTGTTCTATCAGGAAGGTTCTTCGTGTCCTGGACCTGATATGTACATGGACTCAGAAGATGATGAATCTGAGAGTGAGGATGATGATTTGTCCTATGATGATTATTATGATGATGAGCAAGATGAATCAATAGAGGGGTCAGATGTAGATGCTAGTGATGAACTTGTTAGTGAAACCAACAGCGAGACCGGAGACTCTGCAGTCAATGATGAATATGATGATAAGGTTCGAGTCTTAGTTAAGTCATGACAATTTGATGACATTATAGCAAATAATTTTGTATGTGAGCATATTCATTTATTTCTGTTGGACTATATTTAGTTTATGAAAAAGATCAGAACTCATGTTTTCATGGAAGAAGAAATGTGTAGTTCAACATGGTGGAACTCTGGTTTTACTCTAATTACATCCTTTTCTCAAGTATAACGTTTAACTGACCTTAGTTTTAGTTTAACCTTTGTATTGTCAAACAATTTTTTCCCTACCCAAACTCAATAAATTCTTTAATCAATTACTTTTTCTTGTTTAATTATATATGGTTTGATGTTTAATAAATTCTTTAATCAATTACTTTTTTTTGTTTGATGTATAGGACCATAATCTTTCATATTCAAGTTCAAAGTCCTCAGAGGCTAGTGACTATCTTGAAGTCTCATTGCCTCAGTCTGAAGATATCAAAAGCTGTGAAAATTTCACAAGCCAAAATAAGACTGCTTCTGCAAATGACTCCACTAAGCCCACAGATATAATTGAAGGCTTATCCCCTGACCAAACTACAATGAATAGATCAAATTGTCCTAGCACTTCTTCATGTACCGACGCCATATCCAATAGAAAAATGCATCGACGCCGCTCCGTTTTGGGGCAAAACCCTGTGAGCAAATCTTCTCATGATTAATTATGTGACTTTTTTAATATTGGCAATTGTCTTTGTCACTGTCATTTCCCCTAAATTGGCTAAAACTTTCATATTTCGGGCTAATTTTATACTTTACTTGAGACCGGTTTAAGTTTATTCCGTAACTATAAAGTCCAGGTTAATATGTCTTCTTTCTGTATGATGTCCAGGAAAGCAAGAACCTTTCTATGGAATCCATTGATTTTCTAGACGAAAATGAGTAAGTAATTGACATCTAAGAACTGTGAAATTCTTGGTTTGATTTTTTCTTGGTATATTTGTGATGTAACTCGTTCGTTACCTTTGAACTGTGGTTCTTCAAACTCTTTTTATGCCTCGTAGATACGGACTCCTTTTATGCGTGCATGAGTGAGTGATCAATCAGAGCATGATATATGTGAGGGATACTCTACAAGGCCATGCAATATGCTTATCAAATTAATTATGTTTGTCCATGAAGAGTCTTTCAGAAACATAGATAATAATACGTTGATAAAGAGTGTACATGAAATAAACATCAAAGCCATGTAATCCACTCATATATATTAAATTGAGTCCTCATTGCTAAAAAAGCCATGAAACCTATTTTCCTCTTCATGTTTTGACGTATTTAAAGTTTCCATTATAAATAAAATCGAACTGTTGTAAGGTATAAAATGTATAATAATATTTTGATATTAACGTCGAGTATCTTATACTATTTCACAGGACGTTTCCAGTGTTAAAGTATCGTTAGAAGTGGAGAAGTCACTTAAATGGCTCTTATTTTTTTTTTCACTTTACTCTGTCCACTAACTTATGTTTCTCATGATTCTTAGAGCTGAAGTTGAGAGGCTTGAAGCTGTTAAGACAGAATTGCAAAGGCAAATTGCAGAGGAGGTTAAACCTTGGTTTTCTCAATTTTACCTTGTCTGTGTACAAGAATCAATTGTCCATTTTCATTTCCTCTTGCAGGTAAAAATAAATGCAAAGCTGCAGTCTTATGCGGAAACACGAAAGGAAGCATTGCACGAGCGTCGTGTGGTTCTTGAGCGAAATGTAAGTTCATTATGAGAGAACATACCCAGTCCACGTGCCCCTCTTGCTCCATACTCATGTAAATTGAGATTCTGTTACCTACTATTTCCTTGCAGGTGGATAAATTACAGGAACAATTGCTAAAGGAGAAGAGCTTCAGGGCAACTCTTGAAGCAGGACTTGAGTTTCCTCCAGGGACTTCGTCTGAGTTATCTGGTATTGATGAAAAGGTTAGTCTATCTCATTCATATATTGTTTATTTATTTTCATAATGCAACAACTTCTTAATCTTCATACTTTCCACAGACCAAGACAAATGTTGAGGAAATAGTGCTGATAGAAGAAGATCTTGCCAACTTAGAACGGAAGGTTAATGAGCTTGGTTTACGGCTTAATGCACAACTTGAATGGAATTCTGGTTCCATATCTCAACAGATATCAAGCCATGAAAGAAATTTGTATGTTAATCATTACTTGAGAGCATCACTTTCTTAGCTCCTAATTTTACAATATTAGACTCGATCACTTTTGTATTTAAAAAAAATCTTGAGGTATTTTGGCACTTAAAATATTGTGTATGGATGATAAATTTTATATTTTACGGGAATCTATTTGACAGGAAGAACAAGCCAGATACTGAAGTTGCAGCCATTTCAGAATCTGACAGGTCAATAAGAAAGGTAAATCTAATATCGTAATCAACTTGAAGATTATGTTGTCAATTTTGGATGAAGAAGACTAATGAATTGGTTCACTTATAGTATATTTCTACCCTTATTCCATGAATTATTTCTCAATTTTACAGCAGGACAGTCATTTTGGTGGAGCAGGAAATGAGAATGAGAGAAAACCAGAGTCAACACCTTTACCAAACAAACATTCATCTAGTTCCAAGAAGTCTGTTACGAGAGCTGAGGTAAGTTTCATGAACTATACTGCGAATCTAGATATTAATCAGACTTTTCATTAAATTGTGAAATCAGCACCAGTAATTTTGTTGTAGGAAAAAATTCCAAAGCTTAGTTGATATAAAAGGAATCTTAATTACTTTTACGCACATTATATTTGTTACATCATTGTGATTTTAGTAGTTAAGTTGGTAAATGAGTTGCGCATCTTTGGAACACAGTATGCAAGCCATGAGATCACACTTGACTCTAAAATGTAAAAACATGGCTTGGAATCTGTGCGGACGTTTTGGCAGGTTAGGAACAAAGTCAATTTTACATCAACACCATTATATTGACAAAAATGATGTAACAATTTGATTTTTTGAAGAAGCAAATGATGTCACAAATTATTTTACATATATAGTAATTTTCATCATATGCATTCAAACAATTCTTTTACCCAAATTACTTTCTAAATAAAAGTTAATAAGAATGAATAAATTCTAACAAACAAGCTTATGAAAATCAAGTTCAAGCAAACCAAATTTGCAAAATCTGATCTAAACACACAATTAACCAAAGATGCTTCTTGAAAGCAGCAAAATTTTTGTCAGCATCATGATTAGACATTTTCTTTCAACAGAAATAACCATTTTATATTGAAATTTTGTCGAGTTAAACAGACTTATTCATTAAATTCTTTCACAGCAGGGAGCAAGTTCCACTACTTCTACAATTACAAGACTAACATCCAAACTGAACTTTTTGAAGGATCGCCGTAGTCAGTTTTCAAATGAAATACGAAACATGAATAAAGGAAAAGCACTTGAACTTCAGCTACCACCTCCATCTCCCAACGAACGTCAATCGCCAAATAAGTTACTTCGATCCCCAAATATGTCTCGAGAAAACGAACGTCAATCGCTACTTCCATCCCCCAATAAGCCTCGAGGGTTTGAATTTTACATGTCTCTTATGTCTCCAAAAAGGTCCCGAGGATCTGAAAATCATTCTCCATCAACCCCTGAGAAAGTTAGAGGTAATGAAGATCGTTCACCTCAATATTCAGAGAAACTGAGAAAGTCAGATAGCCAGCTATATCACTCAGATATTCAGAATGAATCTTCACAATTATACTTGAAAAGAGGAAGGTCAGAAGGGCAGATTCATAATGTTGACAAAAGTCAATTACTTTAAGGCCAAATATTTCGTTACATTGCTATGACTTCAACAATGTTTTGTGTGGCTTATGAAATACAAGGCCTATATTCGAAGAAGTAGCATTCTATGTACTATAAAATATAGGATGTATAGGACACAGTTCAACCATCTCCATGACATAAGCCAGACTGTTTAATTACATAACATGCTGATATTTTACTGGCTCCTTTTGACGAGCATGATGGTTTTGTTATTTCATTATTACAACTGAATTGGTATATTGACTTGTATTGTATGGCCTAAGCTGTCATTTTCAGATAGACCTTAGTCCAATTTCCTTGCTCTGAAACCATAGAGCACAAATTTCAGATTGCTTGAATGGCATGGTGTGTTCATGTTATCAGTTTGGGGATAAGATGATTAAAAGGCTTTGATGGAAGTAGAGATAATTACATATGCATTCTTTTTTTTTTCCTTCATTGTTTTTTTTTTTTTTGTTTTTTTTTTTTTTTTTATGCTTCAACCATATATTAACATATGTTTTCTTCTATAGATTATTGGTATGTTATGAGTTATATTTTATCTATTTATTACTATGTTCATAAAAAAAAAATTAGTATGTTATTATTTTTGACAAGTTAATATCATTCTATCAATTGTTGCCTACCAATTTACTTAATTTTTATTTTGTCCTTCATTTGTCATCACTTGACTCTAATTGTTCATCACCCAACATCAAAATTGTAAATTGAACCTGCAATTACAGTGTCATCGTCTGTTAAGACGATCAATGGGTCTCAATATCTTATTTAAGGTTGACTTCATAGGTAAGTTATATTTTGGTTAAATATTAGTAACTTTGTTGCACTTTCAGTTACAATATTAGGCACTGCAAATTCAGTCACAGTAAGCTTTAATTCTGATATGCAATCTTTTGCCAACTCACACTACGCCACATGTGACTCCGTTTACCATCAAAACGTTTTTGTAACAGGAGTTAACGGGAGGGACTAAATGCAAAAGGTTAACAACTTACACGGGTGGTTTAAGCCTAATTATAATACGATACTAACAAAATCTTACACTTTCACAAGCCAATTAGGAAGGTGTACTCTAAGTTTGTAGATTCAGTGATATTTAAAAATCTGGGTTTGTCCACATATGTAACAACTATTCATTTTAGCTTATATATCTGAAAATCTCAATTCAATATTTGGACCATTAAGCTCAAAATCTGATAAAATCAATTCAAATCCAACTTCATTCTCAGGTCTCCCAACCATTAATTCTTTATGAAAATTAAAGAATTCTTACAAGCTTAAAACATCACTAACTTGAACTCCTAAGGCTAAGATCATCTACTTCAAGTTATATAATTCATTTTCTTTTTCTCTCGTCTTACATATCACCACATTATAATTCTTATAGCATATAAGTCATTAGCAGACAATACAAGATTATCAAACTGAACTATCTGATATAACTTTTTTCTACTAACAAAATACAAACAATTTATCAGAGAATCACAACACTAACAATGAATTCCTCTATAGTCTACCATGCTAATTTTTGTTCTTGAATGTGTCTTTTGCAAGTCAATTTGATCCTCAAAACTAATAATAAGAAAAGAGACAAGTGAGTGTGTATTTGTAACTTAGATAGATTCATGAACCCCAGTAACAATAATGCCACACAAATTTAATGATCATATGACAATTAACTCCAAAAAAAAAAGTAAACTTCAAGTTTTTTATTTTTTTTTTACAGCAGAAATTAATATGCTCTGAAATATGAGAAACTAATGTCGTTTAATTCTAATACATTACAATATAAATAAGTTTTTTTTTGACAAAAATATAAATAAGTTAAATATATAGTAATTTTCCTTTAAAAAAATATATAGTAATTTTCTTTCTTATCTATAATTAAAATATCATTTTATCTTTCTTAAAAAAACATTTTATCTATTAAATTATAATATTGTTTTCATCCATAAGAAATAAGATGTTAACTATACGTGATGGCCGATAAAAAAAACTACACTTAGGAGGATGTATATTATAAATATGTGTTCTTTTTCTTCTTTTTTTTACACAATAAATATATGTTGGTGGAGATATGGTAGTGGAGACGTGGTGGTGGTGGGTGGTGGTCCCGATATGTGTGATCCGGTTCCGGCGGTTGCAGGTGTGATGGTATCTCTTCCATTCATGATTAATCCTCCTCCAACGAACTCTCGGATCGTTTGTCGTCGTAAGGATCGTGGTGGTTGTGGTTGTTCGTGCCGGTGGCCGTGGTGCTTCGGATTTTGCTTGTTTGGTGGCTGCTTGTTTGTGGACGGGAGCTATATAAGGGGGTGGTTGGTTTTGTTTAGGTGAGGAGGCGGGTGTTTTGTGGGTTGTGATTCTTTTGGGAGGCTGCCTTTGTTACCCGGGCCCCTGTTCGTCGTCACTAACTCTTGTTCGCGTTTTTTGGGGTTGCTAAGGTGTTTAGGGTGTTTGGAGGAAGCGGGTCCCGTTGAGCTCTGCCTTTTCCTTTTGATATGTTTGTTGTTTGCACCATCGCATATCATGTCGTTTGTCATTCTTTTTTGTGTGCTGGTTTCCGGTGGGCCGGCTACTTTTGCTTCGAGATCGGGAGTTGGTGTCCAGCTACAATTTTGTTTGGCGTGATTTGGTGTTTCTCTGGTGTACCGAGTGTGAGGGGTGCCCTTCTGATTTTGTCCTAAAGTCTGGCGAGCCGATCACTTTTTGATTCGAGATCGGGAGTCAGTTCTTTGGCTCAAGTTTTTGGTTTTGGGCTTTTTATGGTTTCTTTTGGTGGATTGGAAGTCGAGAGGTGGTGGAAGCTGAATGGTCTTTCGGTTAGGAGCTTTTCGGATGTGGCTCAACTTTGGTGTTCAGGACGAGGGGTTTATTTTTTAGGGGTGTTTTTCTTTGGGGGTGAGTAGTGATGATGGATGATTGGATATCGTTTTTCAGTGATGGTTTCGTGAAGGAGTCTGTTTTAGGTGGTGACGTGTTTTTTGGTGGGTGTGGTCCTCATGTGTGTTTTTAGGGTGTTCCGCCTATATACGACATCTTTTGTTTGTATTCTCAGTTTCACCGGTCTCGGTTCGTCTTGAACAGGGATCAGGTTGTTTAATAAAATTTGTTGTTTCAAAAATAAAAAATGTTCTCAACTTTTGCATCTTGAGTAAAGAAAAAAGAACTTAATTTTAAGTGTTTTGGAGCCATGTACCAAAAAAAATAAAATTTGAAGGCTGTAATATACTCTCTCTGTCCCTATATCTAAACACTCTTTTATTATATGCAAATGATACTTACATACATAAAGGAGGAAATACAACTCATTGACAAAATACACACACTTCAAAAGTTACAAGTCACCGTTTGAAGATCTTAGCCATTGGAGATTTATATTATATATCAATAGCTAATGCTGCATTTGGATGGTATACAAGTTTTATAATTTTTTTATCCTAAATGTCACCATTGTCAAGGATGCAACCCCAAAATAAAACTAATATCATGTTACATGAATTCAAGGTACAAAGCGAGCAATTAGACACATTCGACATGTATAACTACTATTATTGTCATTAGTTGCCCATAATAGCACATTATTATCCTAATTACCAAAACCAAAACCAATGCCAACCTATACCAACTTGTTCACCCCATTCCACCCTCACACACACCATACACGCATGTATTATTTTAGAGATAATTTTACTAATCTATTGTTCAAAAATATATATTTACTAATCTAAATAAAACAAACATATCACAATACATAAAAGAGTGGTTAGAACTTAGCCATTAGTGAATGGCATAACACAATTTTCGTGTCACCAACCATTTTACAAACAATCTCTACCATATAATCACCCCCAAACAAATCCGTATCTCTCTCCTAATTCAAACACCAAAACCAAATAATTATAACCTTTAAATAATTATAATTACATCAACAAGCCTCTCAAAAAGTTTCTCCCCCTCTCGCATTTTCCTTATCGATGAAGGTGAATGAGAGAGAGATGAGTTCTTAAAGTAAATATATGATTAATTAATCCTCAAACACCATCATCGACCTGAATCATCATAAGATAAGAGAATTAACAAATGGAGATGCAAAGAATGAAAGAGTTGTCATCACTTTTGGCATTGAAAAGTAACCGAGTTGCTCTTGTTGGTGGTAATCATACCGCAGCTAGATTTTGTTCTCGCTAAATATTTACCTCCGTTTCTATCCACACACCCCCTCTCTCCTCTCTCACACCCTTCATCATAACTCTTTTCATATACTATAATATATTCTCCTTCTGCCATTTTAATTTCTACCTATACATTATAAACAATATTTCTTCATTTCTTTCTTTTGATTTTAAATCCCAACCATGGCGGTTGAACTAGCTGCCTTTTCCTTTGGACCAAAAGGTTGCATTTCCAACAAAAACAAGCATGTTAGTACACTTGCTTTCAACCCAAAAGCATATTATCTTATAATAAGGTTTCCTTATTCAGGAACATGGAAGATTTTTTATAGTTTGGTTCTTTTGGCATTGTTTGTTGCTTCATTCCCTTTGATAAGTTCATCATTTGTTTCAAGAAACCCTAGTCTTGATGATTCAGCCTCAAACATGAAGATTCTTCCACAACAACAACTCAACGGATTTGATAATTCCATCAACATGGATCAACTTTTAACCCTCCTCTTCAACGACCTAACGAACGAAGGCCTTGTGAAGAAATCGAATAAACACAAAGCCGTTTTTCTTGGAGATCAAGAACTAGAAGGAGTTCATCAGTTTCAGAGTTTCGTAGATCAATACAATATGAATTACATTCCATTAAATGACATGGAGAAACAAAGTTCGATTCTTGATGGCACAGTTGATTTCGTCTTCACATCCAACTTCCCCGCTTCATCACAATTCATCGATAGAACCCTAAAAACAAATGGCATTGCAGCGGTGGTGATTCTAAATGCTGCCGCGTTTCATAAGCCATCAAACTACAAGGTAGCTTACATGAGAAGGTTCGAGAAAGTAGTGATGGCAATGAAGAAAATAACAACTGCACCCGTTAAACTTGGTTCCCAACGAAAGCTATGTGGATACGCAACAGAGGCAAAGAGAGCAGCACTTCAGAAACTCGAGGACGTTCTCCTTGAGCCTCCACGTGCTGCCTCCGGTAAATCAAGAGTGTATTCGAAGCGTACAAAGTATTTACCTGATTTAATGGGTGACACACTTGAAAGCTACCCTCGTCGGGTTTTCATCGACGTAGGGTTGCCACAAAAAGATGGAGGTAGTGGAACAGATTGGTTTTCAAAGAATTATCCAACAAGGAACAAGAATTTTGAGATGTATAAGATAGAGACTGTGGTCGAGGGTTCAACCACGGCACAAGTTGAGATGTCGGATTGGTTGATGAAGAATGTAAAAGATGAAGAGTACGTGGTGATGAAAGCTGAGGCTGAAGTTGTTGAGGAAATGATGAGGAGTAAGTCTATTATGTTGGTGGATGAGCTTTTCTTGGAGTGCAAGCCACATGGTTTGAATTTGAAACGAGGGACTAGAGGTAGAAGGGCATATTGGGAATGTTTGGCTTTGTATGGAAAATTAAGAGATGAAGGAGTAGCAGTTCATCAGTGGTGGGGTTAATTAACTATTTGGTTGATTAATTGCTTTTGGCAGAAGTAATTAATTTATTATTGCATGAGATTAACAATAAAGTGTACCTAATCACAATCTATTAAAAAAGTTCATGAGACCATGCATTATTATAGATGAACATTGTTGTGCTCATGCAGGATTGGTGTCTGAGAGAGAGTGATGTGGATATGGAAACAAAGACTTCCCAGTTTTAAAGGCTTGAGAGAGTTAGAGAGATGGGAGTGGATCTAGCTGGCCTTAATTAGAGCAACAAAATTAAAGCCAAGGATTTAATCTCTATCTCTTCTTGTTTTTTCATTCTTTTATTTTGCTGCTTTATGTATTATACTACTATTTTGGAAAGGGTAAATTGAGCTACTCACTTTGTATCCAATGAAATTTAAAGTAATATAAATTATTATGGTATATAAGTATAATAAATAATGAATATAAATGTTTGATTTTTATGTGTTAGTTAATTATTACTTACTCCATCCCACAAATGAATGTCATGTAAGATGTCGGTTTACGGTAAAAGTTTGATCTTGTAAATCTCAAACGACAAAGTTTAAATCCTCAAAGACATTTGTAAAATAATCAATAGTGTTACTTTAATTAATAAGATTCTTTGTATTCCCCAATTATAAGTCATTATCTAAATTCACCAATTATAATCAAAAGGGAAATATACAACTATCTCTTGAAGTAATAATATCTTGTAAACTGATGTGATGCTCTTGAATACGAATATCTCTTAAAGGCTTAGACAATCTTCCTCCTATTCTTAATTTCAACTGGCGTATATGCAATCACAAAAACTTTCTCACAAGAGTTATCCATTTATCCCAAAATATATACTTATATGAAAAGGAGAGAGATGATTTGCAATAATTCATCAACATGTCCTTACCAGAGGAGTTACATCTATTCAAATCATACCATTTTCATAAGAGTTATCATGGTTGTTCCACTCATCATGAATCTATTCAACGTATATACTACATTATTCAAAAACACTCACCATATCAGTATATCACATCCTTCTTTTTTTGGGTAATATATCCAATATTCATTGATTATTATAAGATAGATATTTCATGACCCATAAACATAAATCAATGTTCTATCCATAAATGAAATAATAATGCTCAGAAAATAAAATTTCTAACACAGCTAAAGTAATCCAACATTTGTTTACAACTTTAAAAAACAATAAAAAATTTCAGGAGTCATATATCTCTTTGAATCATTGCAACAACTACCAAATATATAATAGCACAGGTGAAAATCCACTCTTAACTGCAATAATTTCACACGCACAACACCACTATTGTCCACAAACAGCGAGAACTCGTACTTGTAGCAGGATCTGACCAGCAATGGCAATACAAACTTCAAAGCTTAGCTACGGCACAGGACCAGCAAAAAACGTGCAAATCCAAAGCATGAAAAAGCTTTTGACATGATCAGTTGGACAAGTGCAGAATCAGCACCTGAAATGTGGCAACTCACCTAAAAGAAACCAAACTTATTTTAGAACCCCACACCATTGTAAATTACACATCAGATTCGCTGCAGTCACAAATTTGCCGCATTCACGCATTCAGCACATAAGGTCCTTGGATCAAGATCGGACGGTCTAGATTTCAATACAATTTTTAATTTGTTTTGAAATGAAAATACTGAGCTTAATATCTAAACCGCCCGATCTAGATCCAAAAATCGAGGATGTGCCATATACGTGAATGCAGCAAATTTGTGACTGCAGGGAATTCTGGGCATGACAGTATAGTTAAGCTTTAAGTCTGTGACAGAAGAGTTCCACTAGATGTGAAAGCAAGAATAAATTAGTTAGTACATCCTTGTAGTTTCACTTCACCAACTATTAATTCAGACTCTTTTAGTGTAAAACCTTTTAATCATGAAGTCCTTATCATTATTGTATTATATAATCATATCTTTAAGTACGGATACTCTTAGAATCTCTTTAAATGTCATTTATATGATATTTTACACATGACAACTATATGCAATGGCAAGACACTTCTTAAAATTATGCAGCGTATTTAATGGGTCAAAACTCAAAACTAAATCCCCCCTGCCTCCTTCAACCAGAGTCCTTGCTTAACTCCATTTCTTTATATTCTGCAGCAGAAGATACAGTGGCTAGTTTTTCAAACAGGCTCCCATGTCCCTCCCTACCTCGGTTCTTGGTTAAGATTTCATAGTCCCATGATTTCCCATATGAATATCAAGAGTAAAATGGTTAACCTTCTTAACAAGAGTGTTCTAATACATGTTTGATCTATATATGAAGATATTGATAAGTTGTTTATGATATTGGATGTGTTCTGAATATATTGCTACAAGTTTTGGGGAAAACTTTTTTTTGAAGGAAAAGGGAGGGAGGGATGGAAATAGAAGGCCAAAAGGGCAGGCTGTCACATAAGTATTAGTACGAGCAACACTTAACAAAAGTTCAACGAGGTTCTTCTAAGGTAGTTATCGAATATTTAAGGCCTAAGTCAAAATTATTACCCATCTCCATGCGTATCACATTGATTAACAGATTGCAAGAGCGATAGACTCCTCAGTTCTCACTCCAACGTTAACTATGCCTCTATATGTCAAATCCTAAATAATATATTCAACAAATTTAAGGGATGCAACATAAAAGTGTGGATATACGTACTCAATAAAAGTCGATATATCATAGTAGAAGTGTATTAGTTTCCCTTATTAACGCCGCCCTTTCCTTTGATGATAATGACTGGACACTCAGAATGGTGGGCACAATAGTTGCTAACACTTCCCAGGAACATTCTGCAACAAAAAATTCAAAGCATTGTGAGAGGCGAGTCCATATAGTTTCCATCTTTAAACTTCAGATTCCTTAGAACAATAAAATATGAAAAACACAACATTTGATGTAAAATGTAGATCATTAAGCCAAATATCCAAAATGTAAATGGAAGCTGGTCTATATCTGCAGATAAATGACACAAGAATAAGAAAACAAATTAATAGCTGATTATTAGTCTGCTATGCCTATTTGTTAAGAACCCCTACAATATTGATATATGGATAATATGTTAATTAATCGGAAATTGAGCAAAAGGTCTTACAATATGAAAATGAAAGATAAATTGCAGTAGGGAAGTGATTCTCAACAACCACGGAGCTAAGCTCCTCAAAGAAAGAGAACTTCTCTTTCTTTGCTAAACATAATGGGACTATCACTAATCTTGCATACCCATTACAATTTACCCACCTCACTATTTATACCACTAGGCATAACAAACTTTCTAACTAAGCATCCTAACCCGCTCTTTATTTACCATATAACCTCACCAGAAGTAAATTTTTGTACCTCTTAATAGGGCCAAAAGCCCGAGACCCCATCACAAGCACATCAGCATGCAAATCCTGTACAGTTTCACAAATCTTCTCCTTTGGATCGCCAACAACAACATGAGTCCTGACCTTAGTCTGCCATAGATAAAGAAAAGTCAATTGCAATGCAACTACTGTACTATATAGCTGCCATTATTCCATTAACTTGAAACTGAAGACTTGCACAAAAAAGGGAAGGTGGGATTCGCTCAAAACTCTTATATTCCTCCCTCAAACTACTAAATGACTAATTCTCATAATGTTTAAGTTAAATTCAATGGAGAATGACAGTTTTACAATGTAATAAACATCTGAAAAAGAAAAGAAAAAATAATAAACTAAAAAATATATTGTATAAAAAAAGACAAATATAAAAACATAAGCTGCAAATAAATTGTTAGTTAAACCAATTTTCACACACTAGAATTATTTCTAAATTAATAACTAAAAAAAAAGAGAGATAGCCGAATAAACAAAAAACAAAATGCTATTGTCATTTTCCTTTATTTTAACTATGAATTTAATTTGTATGAACCGTAAATGTAAGAAAGTTTTAACGCGTCTATCCAATTACATATCAATATCATACCATTTTCCTACACGAGAACCCAAATTCAATGATCATTGGAAAAATAATTTTTGGTCAGGTTTTACTTGCTCCTCCTCAACTTCTGATTACCCGGGAACCGGAGAGTTAACACCAAAAAAATCATGTCATTTTCCTATTTTAGTTTTAAAACTATCTCAATATCTATGTGGTAAAACAATATAGATTGTATAATACATGTGTGAAACTATTTTACTTGCATACCAATTAAATTGAACTCTTTATATATTCCAAATTTCTAAAGATGAATGCAACCATGAGCAGCATTATTTTTTCACAAATCCCGGTTATTGCAAATGGAAAAACAAATTGAATTAAACCTTACATCGAAGGTGGAGCAAATTCCCAAAGCATGATCAAAAATAGAATCAGTAATACGTTTCTGGTGAGCTTCAATTGCTGCAGCAAACGCAGGAACTTCAAGATCACCTAAAGAAAAACCAATGTTTAAGTAAAAACATGGAACGAATTAAAGAGAAAATGAAATATGTAAAAGAAAATAATGTACTGAACTGGGTCCACCGAAAGGGATGGAACCGGGATTAAGACCGGTGGCGATTGACGGCGGTGATTGAACGTGGAGGATGATGAAAGAAGCAGCGTCGGTGGAATCGGGTGTAGGTGATCGGAGCTTGAGATTTTCTAACGCCCAGCGGAGAGCGTTCATGCTCTCTTCGCTTCCGTCCACTGCTACTACTACTACACCGAGATTTCCGGATTCCGACATAGTATGTCTGTTTGATTTGGGTTTCGTTCTTGTTTTTTGATGATTGATGTCTTTCGTTGTACTTGCTTATGTTGACTTTCTTTCTACTTGCTTCTTAAATGTGTCAAATGGAGTACAAAAGTTTATTTTTTTAGATATTTTAAAGTAATTCTTAAATTTTTGAAAATGTCAAACCAATTAAACTCCATCTGATCAACTCATTTTTAATCGGTTTAGATTGGATCGGATTTCACATTTAGATTGCAAAACCAAACCGACCATTTTATATTAATTAAAAGTTTTTTTCTTTTCAAAAATCAAATCAAACCATCTTATCACATCTCTAACACTCTCAAACGCGTCACCTAGTATTTCCAGATCTCTGACTATATTTAGCTATTAAACAAATCCACATATTTAATCATTTGCTATCAATTAAATATATGTATTCTAACAAATTACTGTTAATTCGGTTTATATATTTAACCATTTATTATCAATTTAGTCCTCAACATGTCAGTCATATTTTTAGAATTCGACATAGTATCTATGGTTAGCTTGATTTGAATTTGATGATTGACTTCTCTCTTTATCTTTATGTTCTTCTTCTTTTGACTTCCTTTTCATTGCTTTTCTTTTATATCATGATGTTTGTCAAAATCGAGACTAACCACAATAATTTTTTTTTAAACTCTTTATTTAACTTGTAAATTTTACCACATTTTAATTCTAATTATTTGTTGTTTCTCAGTTTTATTCTTCATTAAACTTTAGTTTAAATTATGTTAAAGTCTACATAGCTTTTTTTTAAGGAAAAGTCAACATAGCTTTTATCAAATTTAATAGATAATTGTTAATGAAAGTTGACTCAGTTGATAAGGATTTGATTGGGAGTTCAATTGCCGCTATTGATGTGAGAATATCTTTGGTGGAGTTTTTATAAATATCTTTATAAATGCTCTTTGAGAATTGAGTGTGTAGTTTGCCTTAACCATGACGAGCACCCAGAGCTCACCTAACCATTTTTTTTTCAATAGATTTTTCATTTTAAAATAATAAAATTGATTGAGAAAATTTTAAATATTTTTTATTATTACAACTACGATTTATTTATTCCCTCTGTTCCTTTTTAAATATTTTTTTTAGGGTGAATTTTTCGTTCCTATTTAACTGTCTTTTTAGTATTTTAAGGGTACGATTTAGATGAAACAGACCGGGAGAGCAATTTGTATGAGTCCTATATCTAGAGACAATAATTTTTTTTTTTAAGTGATCTATAATCTTGGGAGGAGGAGTATTTTGTAAAAAATATTGATAGAAGATGATGATGATATATTAAGTTAGTTAAAATTTGAAGGAATATGCATGCAGTAATTTTATATTCTGACGATACTTGTTAGGTGGACCCAAAAATTGATTCTAAACTCCCTCGGACGAAGAAAATTCCATTACAGGGAAAGAAATTAAAATTCTTTTCCTTCACCATCAATTTCTTCAATTCCGTAACCGACCTTCTTTTCTTTCTCCACAAATACATATTTATTACCGCGTGCGTTCCACGTAATTCCAAAATCGTGTAAGTAAAACAGTAAAAACATGTCTCATATTCCAAAACCAAATAAAATAAAATTCCTTTTCTCTCCTCTGTCCCAACGTAACCGCAAGAAAACCCAATAGTGTTGTTGTTTTGTTTCAAATTTTCAACCCAACAATTTCTTCCTTGTTCAATTCTCATCACACTCTTACTTCACAATCTTCTATCAAACTCTTCATCACATGCATTTCTCACACTTCTTTGATCCCGTTAATTTTCCGACCAATCCTTACCGTGATCGTTACCGTCGCCTCCGGGTTACACCGGAGGAGGAGTAAATAAATGCGTGTTACAGTCGATCTAGGGTTTTATTCTTTCCTTTCCATCGCTTTAATTTGCGTTGTGTTGCCGGTGATTGGATTTGTGATACGTTACAAGTGGCGTCGTGCGGCGGAGAGGGCGGAGGAGGTTAGGAGATTGTTGATTTTCGCGGCGGAGGAGTCTGCTAGGGTTGAACGTGAGGCGGCAGCTTCTTATCAATATGTCACCGCTGCGAATTCGTATCAAATTCAAAACGATGCCGTTCCAGCTTCTTATCAACATGTGAACAAGAATTCGTATCAAAACGTTGCTGTTTCTGTTGCTAAGAATAAGAATAAGAATAATCAATGTGCTGTGTGTTGCTCTCCCACTACCACGCGGTGTGCTAGGTGCAAATTGGTTCATTACTGGTACGTTTTTGGTTTGGTTTTGCTAAATTTAGGGTTTTCATTTTCATGGTATAAAGTTGTAAGCTTTTATAGTGTTGGCTTTTGATTTTAGGTTTAAGTGATGTTTCTTGTGGAATGGTTTTTGTGTGGTTTTTTAAACCTTACAATGGAAACATGTAGTAAATTGTTTGAATTCACACTATAGTAGAAAAGATGGTGGAAACTAAGCTTAGGTGGTTTGGACATGTAGATTTTGTTGTAAGAACATTATATCATATGGAGGATAGTAGGATCGCTAGAGGCAGAGTAAGACCTAGAAAAACTATACTATAAGAAAAACTATTAAGAAAGATCTTGAGATTAATGATTTGGATCGAAATATGGTTTATGATAGAACATTATGGTGTAATTTGATCCATGTAGCCAACCCCACTTAGTGGGATAAGACCTGGTTTTTGTTTTTGTTTTTGTTTGTTTGCATTCACACTGGACTCTTTAAGTTTGTTTCTGAATATGATCAATGTTGAAAGAACAGCTGGTTGTTTGTTTCAACAAATTAAGGATACTGTTGATGTGATTATGTTGAAACTTTTTATATGTTAATAGAACTGTGGTTTAAGATGGTCTTTTCTTTTGTATCGAATCTTTGTTGAAGATGATGGTTTCTTTTTAAATTTTCTTCTCAAGATTGTAGAATGTAATATGATTGATTGCTTGATATTTGCATTTTTGTTAGTTTTGACCCCTTTTTTGTAGATCCTCTGTTAGTTGTAGGGTTTTATGTTTTTGCATAATTATATTGGGGAACTAAGAGATGTATATCATCCCTCTTTAGATTTGTTTGATTCTCTTAGATGATGTCTAATAAAGACATGCCTTTGTAAGTGCTATTGGACCTTTACTAGTTATCTGCATCCATCATTGGTACACACATGTATTAAATTGCTCAATACTGAGTATCTGTTGGTTACCTGTAGGTGATGAGATATATTAAGGTTTGAAAAGTCATTTTCCCCACTCAAAAGCTTGGTATTGGTGCTATAGCAGAGATGATACTAACATATCTTTTTTCTTCGGCTGCAGGGTTTTTACTAATTTTACATTTTCTTGCATCATTAGTGTCCTTAAATTGTAAATTCGTAAAGTCGTATTATTTGACAATCTTGTACTCTTTAATTGACATGCTGGAACAAGTATAACTGAAAGTTTTCAAGTTATCACATGGTTACCGGAATATATTTTCTGCATAATTGATGTTGCTAGAACGAAGCTAGAGGGATGCTGTGTAGCCAATTTTCCTTATACTAAGAGGAACTTTGAGTTTTGCTTCTATCAACATCAGCTCGTGTCTAAGCAATAGCTTTAAAGTGTTAGGAACACATAGTTACTTTATTACTATGTTATGTGGTTTCCATTTCATCACTTTTAGTTACTTTATTACTGTCGTTGCCATTTCATCACTTTTGCTCTGCAACTTTTCTATTTCCGTAGATTTTAATAAAATTAAAATGTCCTTGTTGCTTACCATAATTTCTTGTATTTCAGTTCTGGTAAGTGTCAAATTGCTCATTGGCGTCAAGGTCACAAAGACAAATGCCATCCTCCCAGTACAGCTCGCCAGAGCCAGGCTGATAATCTGGTATGCGATATTGGTAAGAAGGTAGTTGAGCCAGACTACCGTGGAATCAATGATGAGAAGTCTCGGATTGAAAGCCCAGAAGATAGAACATTCTCTGAAAAACCTCCATTCTCTGATGTAAAACCTCCCAAAATTTCATGTGCAGAGAATGATAATGCAAGGGTTGAGTCTCTTGCAGAGGAGAATAATGCAGACTCTAATTCTGAATTATCATGCAACTCATTTTCTGGATTCTCTGCTTCCACTGGCGCTAATGAGTCATCTGATGATTCATCTGGTTGTGAGAGTATCATCTCAAATGAACATGTTAGATCCGAGGGACATATTTGTACTGACCCCAATTTTGATGACTCGGACAACACATCAAATGGCAATAGCATCGGTGCAACCATCCCATTGTCACCTAAGTTTGCTAGTTTGGTTGATTCAGTTATACCTGTTTTTGGTGAAGAGATTAAGCCCACATCAAACGGTAGATCAGGTTTGATGACGCTGAAAGGGGGAACAACAGAACCTTCTAATGCGTCGTCTGAATTTTGGAATTGCACTCTTGATTTAAAGGGGACAAAAGTTGACTCTTTTGCTGACACTCTTCCATCTCACTCTAATGAATCTCGTACAAAGTCTGTTGGGAAAAATATTCCACATGCAGGATCAGGATCTTCCGAGAATGAAGGTCTTGTCTCTTCACGTCATGCAGATGCTTCAAGCATCAATAACTCATACACTGTTGCCTCTAAGGTATCAAATCATGTTACAATCAACCCCAGAAGCAGCTTGAGATCTACTGAAGTTAGTTGTTTTCCACGAACATCTGCTGATTCTAATTTAGTTTCAAAAGATGAAGAGGAGGAACATATACATTACAGTTCAAAATGTAAGAACAATGGTACCCGTTCTGGCACTGCTTGTCCAGTCCAGGTTGCTAACTGTTCTCCAAATTCTAAGGATTGCCTTAAAGCATCTGTTCTGAAAGTTGTTGATCACGATCAGTTTAGAGGATCAAATTTGTCCAAACACTTTCCAGTAGCTGTTGGGAGTGATATTGCTGGAAAATATAGTGACAAGGTTAATTTTTAACAAATTTTTTATTTTCTTCAGTGTCTTAAGGAAATTTTTTCTTACACGATATTTTAATTGTTGCTACAGGGTCTTTTTCCATATGATTTGTTTGTCAAGCTTTATAACTGGAACAAAGCGGAGTTTCAACCATTTGGTCTTACAAATTGTGGAAACAGGTAATTTGAAATGAGTTGTTCATGAAAAATTGATAATTGTAGCATTATATGTATTGATTTTAATATGTTCATGACTCAATAGAGCAGCGTGACTCTGCACTATTTTCTTTTTCTTTTGCCATAAAGATCCTATATTTCTTTCACATTGTTGATTGATCGATCTATGTGAATAGTGAGGGTCTGTTTACTTTGTGAAGACATTTTTTGTTTTCATTTCCTAGAAAATGTGAAGTTTAGGGACTGCTGATAAGAACATTAGAGTCTTTTGAAGTGGGTATTGTGATGGAGAGAAGATAACATGCTAGCTAGGGAGGATGGATTTCTGAAAATAATGAAAATAGTTATTTTTCCATTTTTCATGTGCTTTCAGATACTCAACAATTGTTCACTTCACGAGTCTCTTTTCTCTTTGTTAACAAGTAAAACTAACACTAGTTTTAGGAAATGAAAACAGAAAATGTTTTTACAAAGTAAACAAACCCTTATGTTGTAGATTTTTCTATGTTTAGGATTTCTTTATAATTTCATAATTTTACTACCATTTTGCAGCTGTTATGCAAATGCTGTACTCCAGTGCTTGGTATTTACACCACCGTTGACCGCATATTTGCTTCAAGGACTTCATTCTAAATCATGTATGTATGCAATCACAGTTTCATATTTAAATCATCTCATGCCATACTGCATGATTACTATCTCTGTAACTGTACCCCGATGGTAATCTCTCATGTCAATTTCAGGTGCAAGTAAAAAATGGTGTTTCACCTGCGAGTTTGAAAGTTTGATTTTGAAGTCAAAAGACAAAAAAATTCCCCTCTCACCTACAGGCATACTCTCTCAACTACAGAGTATTGGAAGTCAATTTGGTAATGGAAGAGAAGAGGATGCACATGAATTTCTAAGGTGTGTTTACATCTTTGAGTTGGTGTAAATCAATATTTTATAGTTCTTTTTTATGTCTTACCTTGGTTAATGAATCATGTACAGGCATGTAGTTGAAACAATGCAATCTGTTTGCCTTATGGAATGTGGGGTTGATGCATCTGATGCATTAAAGGAGCAAACTAATTTAGTTGGTCTTACCTTTGGAGGCTACCTACGCTCGAAGGTATTTTTTTTTTCTTCTGAAAAATAATATGCATTTATCTGTAACAATTTTGCACCTCTCCAGCTTTTGGATGTAGCACAGTGTTGGCTTGTGTTTTTAAATAGATAATGCTATTATTGCTTTTAACTAGCATTTACTTACCCAAGCAAGATGGATAATATGTTTGCAGATACAATGCATGAAATGTGGAGGGAAATCTGAGCGCCAAGAAAGGATGATGGATTTAACTGTTGAGATAGAAGGGGAGATAACATCTCTGGAGGAGGCCCTTAAACAATTTACGAGCACCGAGACTCTGGATGGAGAAAACAAATACCACTGTGCCAGGTAGGTGCCTTTTGGAAAATTTCAACAATCATGTATTACTCATGCATTTTGTTGGAAAATAAAATGTATTGCTCATGCATGCTGTCAAAGCTATACAAGGTCAAAAGAACATATTCGGTGCTTACAGTTTTAAATTCACCAGTGCTTTCAATGTTATATAAGGTCAACTGTAGATGTTGGAGACTTAGTATAATAGTAACTTCACAACAACTTCTGACTGAAATGACCGATCATAGATTATTTGGTTTATTAAGGTCTGCAAGGATTTTTATTGTATGATATGTCTCATAATCTGACCGTGGTTTAGAAATAGTTATTCGTGGCTTACATTTTTTGTAGCCTGAAATCATAATTTGGATATCTGGAATTGAATTGGAATTTGAAACTTAACACAAGTTTTTTGATTAAATTGTTTCTTTTCCCTTCAATGATTGTTGTCCTTCATTTGTTTTCTTTTTGATGTGTTAAATTGTTGAAATCCTTGGCATAGTTGTGTTATATTGTGTTTTCAATTTTTTTTTTGGTTATCGAAGGAATTTCCTCTATTAACTAATCAAACACTTCCATGTTAAACAGATGTAAATTTAGTTAATCAAACACTTCCATGTTAAACAGATGTAAATCTTATGTGAAGGCCAAGAAGCAAATGGCAGTTTCAGAGGCACCTAATGTTCTAACAATTGCATTGAAGAGATTTCGGGTATTTGTCTTAAATTCAAATAATTTTTTTACTATTCAATCTATCCTGTATGCATATTTAATATTTTCGACACGTGTGGCAGTCTGGAAAATTTGGGAAGCTTAATAAGTCAATTCGGTTTCCAGAAATACTTGACTTGGCACCCTTCATGAGTGGAACTAGTGATCTGGCCATATACAGGCTGTATGGGGTCGTTGTACACCTGGATACCAGGAACGCTGCTTTTTCAGGTCACTATGTGGGTTATGTGAAGAATTTCCAGAACAGTTGGTTCAAGGTTGATGACAGTGTGGTACGTGTCAGTTTCTATTTATTTGCATATCTTGATAGCAGATTATTTTGGTGCTTGAATGAATTTATGTACTCTGTAGTTTTATAAGACAACTGGACTTTATGATCATTAAATTCTATGTTCAAGTTTGCATAACTCTTAACCATGGCAAAATAGAACCGTGAATAATAACTTTATGAAGGTAGACAAATGATAAATGCATTGTTAGATGTATGGCACCTTTGTTTGAGCCCATGTAACCCCATGTAAATTTGTTCTGCACTATCCTCTAGGCATGGGTTGAGGTTTTTTTTTTGTTGTTGGGAAAACACCCTAATTGCTGTCACTCCTAGCCACCTTGCGGCTACTATGGATTGCTTTCATTGTAGCCCACATTGACTAGACATATGACCAAAGTATAGCTCTCTTATAAGGTGGAGGAAATCCTTACTTTAAGAACTAGCTTTTGGGTTGAGTTAGACCTAGTTCAAGTTCTATGACAAGACTTATTGAGTTCGATGATAGATTTAATGGATATGCACCATCAGACAGTCAATGGAAATGCATTATTTTGCAACATCACCCCTTTTATAAGAGTATTGGGATTATAGTGGTATGACAAGGACAAATCGTGGCCTCCTAGTGTATGCCCATTAAAATCTTCCATTAATTATATTAAGGAGTAAGGATATAATGTTGGACCAAAGTGTATTCATAGATTTTTTCATATAAAGCTGTGTTTATCAATAATGACAACTACTATGGGCCCATTTGGATAAGGCTTATTTTGAGCTTATGCAAATAAATGAGCTTTTTTTGTATTATTTACAAGCTTGTCAATGTAGTTTATGAAAAAACATGTTATGAAGCTACAACTTATAAATTAACATAAAAGCTTATTTAATTGCATAAGCTGTTTTTAATAAGCTCAAAAATAAGCCAATCCAAACGGGTCCTATGTTTTATTTTCTGAAATTTCCACTGTAGTTGTTACCTTGAACTCATTGAACCATCTCATCTATTTGTCCTACAGGTGACACCTGTTGAATTGGAAACAGTCTTGACAAAAGGCGCATACATGCTTCTTTATGCAAGGTAACCCATCTATTTTATTTCTGTTTTTATTTTTTATTTTATTTTTGAGGTTAATATCTTGTTTTCTCTGTATTATGAATTTATTGTCTCGTCTACTTCTAACTGAACCAACCACCTTGCAGGTGCTCACCTAGGGCTCCAAGATTAATCAGGGACATGATAGCGTCCTCAGACTCAAAAAGCAAAGTCAATGGAAAGTCTGTCATAATGAAGCACAAACATGCATCTTCACATTCTGGTTCTGCTGAACGCATCATGACTAATTCGATTTCTTCTTGTGGTTTACCCGCTTTAGAGACGATCCATTCCAAGTTTCATCACATGAAAAGTATCATGGAAGAAGACTCATCAAGTGATAATTCATCCCTTATCAGCAACAATTCCGACGAATGTTCTTGCAGCACCGATAGCACATGTGATTCAACAGGTACCGACGAATTTGCTGATTATATTTTTGGTAACTCAGGACGAGGCGGGGGTGGCAATTCCTGCACAAGTTCGAGGTTGGAGATTGACAGTCATTTGTATAGGAGAAGACTGGTGAACGTTGAAAGGAGTGAGGCAGGTGTTTCTCATTTGCATCATAACACTAGTATAGAGCATAGGAAATTAGATACATGTAGGAGTAGTGGTAGTTTTAGGGAGAGTGATTCTTTAGAGAGAGCAGGATCCAATCATTTTAGTCATATAAATTCTGGTGTATCATATAGAAAGACAAGAGAAAGAAAGGATTGAAATATTTGAGTACCATACAAAAGTTGGGAGCCCCTAAGTTATAAATAATAGTGGGGATTCTCTATACTATGATTTTTGGAGATAGTTTTCTTTTACAGGTTGATTTTAAAATTCATAATTTATTTTTATATATTTTTCAGAAATGATCCAAGAAAATTAGCCTTTTCATTTTCATTTTTTATTTATAAAATGTCTTATTCAAGTTTGAACCTAGTACGTGATTAAGGAAAGCACCAAATTTCATAATGATTTTTGTGGTTAGTGAACTGTCGTGCATTGTGGGTTTCCACTTGTATGAGGATAATTGAAGTATGAAACGTTTACTTGTAATAAGGTTTTCTTACCCAGTTAATTCTTTTCATACTGCTATTTACAATATGGTAATTGATTTTTGTTGGGCAACTCTAGTTTTTGCATTTGAATTATTTTTCATTTTTTTTTCTGTAATTTTCATCATAATTTTTTTTTTAAAAGAGTAACCCGTTGCTGAGGTTAGGACTTTTTAAATTGATTAAAATTGATTCTTATTAGTTTTTTTTTAGTAGTTGCCTTTAGGCATCAAACTTTCAAAAATACCATCAACGGTCGTTAACCAATGTCTGCCTATGAAAGGTAATTAACTATTGTTGATGGCTCAACAATATATTTGAACGGTAATTAACTATCGTTCAATGCTGGCCAACATATTTAAACTTAACCAATAACCATTTCAACAATAATCTATTATTCATTCATAACATAACTGAGATGTATCACGAGTTGAGGAATCCTCGACTAAGTGAAAGAAAAAAATAAAAAATAAAGCAACCCAAGTAGGCTTCAATGTTGGAATATTTTATTAATTATATTTCAATATCATTATGTGGGCAAATATCGTAGTAATAATTATATTAGTTATTTATCAATTGTGAGCCTTAATTGATTAGTGATCAAATTAAGTAATAAGGCTATTAGATTTCTAATTAGATAATTAATTAAATATTTAATTAAGTGATATGGACTCAATGAGTGGATGTTCGGATGGTCCATTAACGAAATCAGCCACCGCTAACCCTTTGTTGTGTTTCAGATTAGATCACATCCTCTCTTGTTTCAAAGAGAAGCAAAGCTTTATCCAGGTATTTCTAATATCTAATTCTTAATATCCTTGATAACTCAAACATGTCGTAGATCCGATCATAATGTTCAATGTTTTTTTGCTTCCGCTGTTGATTCATAGTTGTTGAACATGTTGTAAATTTCCAACATTCAAGACATCTATTTGCTACCTATGACCTTCAATTTATGGATGGAATGCAGATATGTATTTTAACTTGTCAGTTTGATTGAATTGCTCTGTCCAAAACTGGCTCATGAAGATTTCGTCCCTCTCTTAAACAATCAATATAGGACAACCGTGAAACTTTACAACCCCTGTATTGAAGGTTTCTGCCTCAAATTGCTTGTTTGATTCCTGCAACTTGGTTCAAAACAAGAGCCTTTGATGATGATGATAATAAAGATAAAAAATTGGAAGCAAAAGAATATTTTTTGTCACATGGACCAATTTGTTCGATTATTATAAATTTCAGGAGGCATTTTGCACATAAGTGCAAAATTTCAAAGGGGTATTTGCACATAACCGTAAAATCCAGATTTTTTTTTTGAAAAAAATTTGAGAATTTTTTTACCCTTATGATGTGGCATGATATGTCAAACACGCGGCAGTGCCACGTAGATGCTCAAATGCCACGTCATGTTGACTAACAGAGGAAATTGACAAAGAGTGCAAATTGACTCACGTAATTTCGAAGGATAATTGAAGTTTTGTTAATGTCATAGATAATTGATGAAACTTACAATTTCAGAGGTATTTACCTATTTACTCTTAAATGTGATTTCACATATGTATGATGGAATTAAATTCTTTGAATTAATCGATTTTTCGAATAGATACCAAGTTTTTAAAGAAAAAAAGGTTCTTATAAAAGAATAAAAAGTAACAAGCATTTTTTTTGAAAAAAAAATTAACAAGCGTTTAATTAAACTAACAAAATCAATCCAGACTTTTAAAGATGCCGAACTTAATCTAAAAATAAACTTATGATAAATTACTTACGAAGCCTATACCTTAAAGCTTGTTTGGTTTAGCGATGATTTCTAGAGAATCACAGTAAATTTTCACATTTTCACAAAAGCTTGCTTTTGTAGCTTAAGGATTTCTACGTCTAGCTTGCTTCCACGTCCAAACACATACTAAATCAAACTTAAGTCTTTCAAATTCTAGCTAACTCTTAACGTATTCACACACCCTAACTCCCAAATAAGCACGTTCAATTGAATACTCACCATTACAACTTTTCTAGTAGCAACTAGCAATATTACTTTGTAGAGAAGGGAGCAGTATAAAAGAGACAAGACAAAGTACAAACGAGAATAGATAGAATAAGTTGTGGAGAGACAAAGTGAAGTGAGATAGGGAAGGGGTTTTGATTTTCACATAACAACAACACAAAGATGGTTAGTGGATAGAAGCAACGCACCAAATTGATTAAGATGATGTGTGAAAAGAAATTGACAAGCATAATACAACCCTAGCCACGTGCTCCTCCACTTATACTTTTTTCCAAATCAAGAAAGCTATCGTCACCAAACTAGACAAGTATAGCAAGTTGTTAGTCATCCATATCTATCTGGAAGCACTGCTACACTGCAAAGAACAACAGTGTACAGATATTCCCCACTTTCAACCAATCTCTTCAAAGCAAAGAAATTCCCCCCAGCACAAAATACACTTTTGCAATCAACCAAAAATTCATTATTGAATTTGGAAACCCTATAGTCTAAGAAAGACCAGAGAATTCTACCCTATATCGTGAGGCATGTAAAGAATATTTTTTTTTTTGAAATATCATGTAAAGAATAATTACAACGTACGTCGATTCTATTTGAATTCTATATTCACTAAATATTCATTTTTATAATTCATACACAAGAAAGGTTTATTTCGGATGTTTCACATAGGATTTCTATAACTGTTATATTTTATGTTTATGACCATACATATATGCAGCTTTTCTTTATTATTTTTTGAGAAACTTTTCTTTATTTTTTCTTCTTCTTTTAAGTTACCATGATATTAATACAAAAATTTTACCACGGCTTAACAGTAATTAGGCTCTATTAGAAAATTGTGGGACATGCAAGGTGGAATATGTATTCCATCCGACCGATATTTTTTTCTATAGGGATAAGCCATTAATCGGGAATTAGTCGCTCCGGAAAATAAGTAGTCATTTTAGTCCATGAATATAGAGAAATTGCAAAACGTCCCTGAATAGTCAATTTCAAGGATTAAAGTGATTAACAGAGTCTACATTCAGGGACTAAATTGACTAACAAAATATGCATCCAAGGACTAAATTGACTAAAAAAATCTACATTCAGGGACTATTTTGCAATTTATCTGCATTTAGGGACTAAAATGACAACTAATTTCCTATTCAAGGACTAAAGTGACTAATCTCTCGCCATTAATCGAACACTTGAACCAATCATTTTTGGTATATGCCAGCTTTTCTAAATCACTATCTTCAAGTATTATATAAAATTTCAAAGAACTATTATACATGTTTACAATTTTAATATATTAGCCATTATTAATCGGACTTTGAATAATTAATTATTGGTTGGTGTGTATGAGAAATATTGGTTGTGTGATATCATCCTCTTAAAAAGAATATTATATTATATTAGATATTGTTACGAAAAAATAACACTCTCTAGTCTGTACAATATACTGAACGAATCTCTCACTAAATTCTATTAGCCTAGCCCAAATTTAATTTCACTCAGCAAATGATTATGTTCGAAAATATATGCCAAATGATGTGTAATTCTATTTTTTCTATAGGACCAAAGTTTTAGATGAGTTCACTTCCATAGAAGTAAAACCATAATCATAGAAAACTTCAAAGTTTAAAAAATGCTTATTCAAACCAAGTGCTTTATGCGACCTGAACTTATTTTGCACCAAAAGAATTGGAACAAGATTCGCGGATTGAGTTTTTTTTTTTTTTTTTAAAAAAAAATTCATCTAAAAATGAATAGTTAAAGAGAACTTAAATTTATCTCTTGAATGGAAAAACTCTAGATTAGATTTTACTCTCCGGTCTTATATATGAGAAGATATTTTTTTTTTCTTTCTAATTTCATTAGATAATAATGTATTTGATTTACATTGACCAAATACATTAATTATTTAATAAACTTAGATTCGAACTCTAGTTACCATCAAAATTAACACCAACAACGTAACAAAAACAACGAAAAAGATAAGTAGACACCCTTTTTATGTACCTCTCATGTACACTCTCACGTGGTAGGGGCAATTTAGTAATTTCACATAACACCATCAATCTTTTTCATCTCTTCTTTCAATATTTTTGCCACATGTCACAGTTGTATATGAACGTCTAAGGATATATGTCACCTAAGGTGGTCCATGTATAAGGACTCCAAAAACAAATATCTAAGAATGTAAGCAAAAACTAAAACGAGAATTGAAAAGAAGCTCTCCCACCCCACTAAGTCGTAATTAACAACAACGTGTACTTGTCAAAAAAAGAAGTACCCTTATTTTTCAAGCAATTTTGTGTCCAAAAAATTCAAAATACGTGACACATTTTGGACTATAAAAAATATGTCACACATTAACTTCATAAAATCCAAATTGTTTCGAGAACTTAGCAAAGAAGTACTTATATTTTACCCCCACCACCAATGAGGATTTCTCATGGACAGCTGAACTCAAATTTCAAACCCTGTTTAGATAAGAGCTGAATTTATTGTGCATGGACTGACTTTTCTTAAGAAGAAAAGCATTTCAAGTTGTGCTTTTCTTCTTAACCAAGAGCATACTAAAAACTAAAATTTTAAAACAAACAAAAAACTAAAAATAAATTAAGAAGAATTCTCCATCAAAATAGTGATTAAGAGTAATTAATCTACTTCAAAATCTAAAAATAAAAAACTTAACCAATCTTCCTAGAAAACGTTACACACATACCATAAAGAACAATGGAAAAAAAAGGCACACTCATACTACAACTACAAAAAAAATATCAACAAAAAATGATAATTAATATATCAGAAATTTGTTCTTGAAGTTGGAGCCCAAATCACACCAGAAGGAAGCTGAGAGCTATACAAACACGACTCTCCACCGGAGAGCTGCGGCGGAGACTTCTCTTCACAGCCGCCGGAGACTGAGTTATTCATCACATCCTCTTCCAAAGGCAACCTATGATAAGAAGGATTGTTGAACGAAGCAGCAATGACAAACACCGTACCGGCGGCAAGCAACGGACCGACGACAAACCCTCCAACGATCTGACCCTGAGGTCCTGCGAGTGAGATTGATAATTCTTTGTTCATGGGTGGTGAGGATTCTAACGGAGAGAAGAACGTGGCGGAGATTGAAAGAATGTTGAAACGGCCGTGAAATGTAACGGTGGTGCCGGGAGGACCAGAAGGTTGACGGAGTGTAACATTAGCGACTGTGCCTGAACCGGTTAATACACATAAACCGGTTTTTCTTCTGTTACTAAACCGGGCTATTGCTTCAACGATGTCGCTGCCTTCTGGGATTTCGAGAATGTGTGGGCTCATGGCGGGCTCCGAGGAGTGATTGATTATGATTTGTGATTGGGCTTTGGGCTTGTTTTTGGACCCAGGTGGACGGCCTCTGGGCCTACGACCAATTTCAATGGTGGCACCGTCGTTACCTCCGCTTAATATGGAGGAAGGTTTGTTTGGGCTGGGGCCACCGCTGCTTCGGGTTTCATCTTCTTCTGAGGTTTGGCATTCACGTGAAGGTTGAAATAGGTTGTGGTGTTGTTGTTGATGGAAGTTTGAGAACATGTTTTTGTTGTGTTTTGCTCAGAAGTTCTCTTTATGTGAGTTTGTGTTCTTTGTTTGAATAGAAGAAGATTCTATTTGGAAAGAGAAGAGAAGATAAGAGAAGGGAAGAGAAATGTGACGTGATAATGTGGGGTTTTATATATGGATAGATGAAGTATTGGATTAGATTAGAGAAAGAGAAAGAAAAAGAGAGGGAGGTGGGTGAACTTGGAATCCAAGTAAAGACGCCGCTGGCTGCCTGGTTGGTTCGAGCAGTGTGGGGGTCCCATGCTGACAGACTGATGGGATGTCAAGAGGGAAAATTCGGAGTCATTGTTTGCAAGTCTAACATATTTATGGATCCTACCTCGATTTAGCGTGGGTTTATCAATGTCATCAATCACAATGACACTTGGGTGTTTTCGATGAAAAATTCCTATTTTCATTAGTTTATAATATTTTGTGATTAGCTAATTCAAGTAGTTTATAATTTATCATCAGAGTATTAGTCATTTTGCTAGAGCAAGACGAAGCTCTATTGCTCAACATGGAGTTGAATTGTTCACTTGTAACTTTGACAAAGTTATTTGGCTCATTGCAAGAAGCATACAAGGGACACGCTTCTCTATTATAATGTCAAGCTTGATTAAGCATGGAAGCAAACATACCGATTTACATATCTTTTTGTAAAAAGAAAAGTAAAAGTTTGAAGGAAAGGATTGGATCATAAAATGAGATGGACCAAATAAGTTATAGATTTTGTTAGATACAACAAATGACATCCTCGAACACTCTAGCTCTAAAGAAATGTCACATACTAAGCTCATTCATTTGCCAAATTTTACCTGGTAAAGTTGCCTAACATCTTTTTTAGTTGAATACATTAGAGTACTAGGTTATGTGAGTTCATTGTACATTTCAAAGTATAGTAATGGAAGGTTGAAGACAATTATAGTATGTTATCTCTCTCCAATGTATTAGTTCTTAAACTATGTCACTATAAACAAAATTGGTGTACTTATGACTTCTCTCTATCATAATAATAGTAGTATTATCTTTCTTCTTTTCTTTTGTAAAAGTCAAATAATATTAACAAAATGTGCATGTTTAGTCGTAAAGTGAATTTTCCAAAACCATGACGACATAGTTATTTTGTTGAAACTGCTAAGCATAGCTTTTACAAAATCACGATGATTCATCGTAATTCAACCAAACTCTCTGCGGATCCAAACACACCTTAATTCAGCTGGATGCCTAGGCCTCGGGTGTCACATAACAATTCTTCATAATAATTCGTATAAACCATGAAAGATGATAATAATTGGTTATGAGTCTTGAAGACTATATTTAATATTGGTCGCCCTTAAACAACTTTGGAAAAAAGCTGGATTTACCCAACTAATTTCCAATTCATAGATAGACAAGCACTTTGAAGTAATAAATGAGTAAATTATGGACAGAGTACACGGTATGTCCTTTTTTGTATATTGAGTATTCTGTCGGTCATTAACATACAATTTCAAAGGTGTAGCATTCTGGAAACATGGTGCAGAAGCACCGGTGGCCGTGACACTATATTGAAGAGAGGGAGAAATAATTAGGAATCTCTTTAGTTTTTTTATTTAACTTCAATTCGATTAACTCATTTAAAAACATCTCTATTATGTGGCAATAAACTGGCTTTTAATTGGTCGTCCTTGTAATCTTCCATGTACTCCCTTTAAAGTTTAAACTCATTCCCCAAATGGCCTTACACCTTTTTTTTTGTTACAAATGTCCTTACACCTGAATTGAGGTATGTGATTGTGATCCTCTACCTATTTATGCTTCATAATATTACTTACATTATCATTATTATTATTATTTATTATACCATGAGTGTTTGTGTTTATCAATTCCATGGCCAATGAAGTTGTGCTATACATCACGAGGAAAGTCTTGGAAATGTATCACGAATGTTTCACAGCTTTGATAAAAAATAAAAAAATAAAAAGGTCTCACTTGCCATGCAAGCTGTTGCAAAAAAATAAAGGTTTAATTTAATCAATGCGTTCTGAAGTTCCGTGAATTTTTTATTCGCTTTAAAAAAACATTTTTCTACACAATAATTCAGAGGAGTGTTTGTGTAGAAAAAGCTTCGTGTTCTTTATAAAAATTCGATATATTCGTTTTAATTTGTAGCACCGACACTTCTGATCGAAGACATGTCAGTGTCCGACACTAACACAACATTAACAATGTGATTACATTCAATTATGTCATTTTTTTCTTCAAATTATTATAAGTGTCAACGTGTTTTTCATAGAATTAAGCAAGGTGGAAGAACAACAAGAATGTGATGACTATATAAATTAGTGTTTCTAACCAACAAATAGCTTTCTTGGGGAAAACACAACGAACTTGCATAGGTCTTTTGTATTACGCTGAGGCAACTAGATGCCATAATATATCTTTTGTATCTAATCTAATTCTGAAAATTTAATAATTGATAAAATTAAGGCAAGTCTTATTTATCTGTTCCTCTTCATTGATAAACAACTAAGAGAGAAAGAAATTCCGGATGGAACAACCTTCAAAGGTGCTTTCATGAATACCAAAACCTGCACCACTGGATACATGAAGGTTTATGTTATAAAAAAAATTAGATTCTATAGAAATATCATTATCCAGTATAGAAATAAATAAGTCTTGCTTCCCTAATCAACTTGGATGTGCTTTGTATAAACAAAATTAGAACAAGAATTTCCAATATATATTAACTTACAAAAATATCTAATGTATTTGTCAAACCAGTAACAATAGCCAATACATAATCATAATCATATAGCAATGCAATCAATTGAAGATGGTTGCCACACAAATAAGAATGCGAGTCTTCGTTTTAAAATCAATTCTACTAGAACCTACTTTATGTAGCTTTTGCGTGGTACTCACATAATATTTTCCCGATTTACCCTCATAATAGCGAGAAAAAAAAGACATAAAATTGAAATAACATTTAATTTCAGATACATATATTCAAACCCATTTTAGTAATTTTACATTCAAAATCAATTTTAATCATAACTATTCAAACAATCATTTGTTAGTGTTAATATATTTCATTTTAACCTGTTAAAAAAAAACCCAAACAACATAAACTAATAAGAATCACTTTTGCATTATTATATCCAAAGATGAATTAATATACACTCAATTCACTTTTAATCAAAATCGTTTCAATCAATTTTTTAATACAACCTAATTTAAGTAAGGATCACACTCTAGAATTTAGAGAGAATTTAGAAAGGAAACTAGATTATTTTTCATTGATTCTAATCATGAGTGGTACAATGCTTATATAAGCTGATGCATACTCATAACTATAACAACTACAAAATAGCAATGATTAATCCCTAAATAACTTGCTACTAAAAGATAAAGCAGAATTAAACTAATCTCCTAAACTTACTTCATCCTATTATATTATTCTAAAACTACAACCCCTAATAATAATCCATCATCACTCCTTATTTTATTTTAAGTATCCTATCAAAATCATCATAGTGCTTTATGAGAAATGAAGATGAATATATAAGATATGGTGAGAATATTGTTCAAAAAAGATATGGTGAGAATATTGTGAAGTTTATTTGTTATTGAAGGAAAATATTTGTTTGCTATCTATTAAATTGAGGTTTCATGTGTTTATAAAATAAATTGCGGTGTGGGAGTAGTCAGATGAAAAGGGTCATTGTGAGCTAAGAACTATGTTTTCTACATAGGGCTGGCAATGAACCAAGTTAACTCGAACATAGTTCGGAGCTCGACTCGATAATTAACTCGTTGAACTTAATTCATGAACCAAATGAATCGAACTTGAACTGAAAATTAAGTCCGTTAATTAAATGAGCTGAACTTAAGCTATATATAGTTCGGTTCATGATCTAACTCGATAATATATATATATATATATA
>Ga0228711_1001050_pt1 | contig 38902 bp, 23 predicted proteins | sample MedpolnodulmetaG_2_FD_177996 | JGI IMG/M metagenome (GOLD analysis project Ga0228711, IMG submission 177996) | Root nodule microbial communities from Medicago polymorpha collected in Santa Monica, California, United States - brown nodules | ecosystem: Host-associated > Plants > Roots > Nodule...
AAAAAAATGAAAAAAAAAAAAAAAAATAACGGTAAACTATATATACAATGGAGCTCCTTCAATATATTAAAAATTTTGACAGTTTGGTCCAAAGAAGGTTATCAAAGTCAAGATGGCTACTTGTAAAGGGTCCCTCCTTTCTACCAATGGTCGTGCTCAGTTGATTAAATGTGTTATCCATGGTATGCTTGTTTTCTCCTTCCATGTTTATATATGGCCTATCAAAATTATAGAACAAGTGGACAGATGAATTAAGAATTTCTTATCGAGCGATGAATTTTATTTATAGAAACTTTGGACGGTCTCTTGGAACATGGTTTGTCTCCCTTTGGATGTGGGTGGTTTAGATATTAAGCCTAATCGATTCATCAATGAATCTCTTATATTCCATTTAGGTTGGAATAGAAAAGTGAAAAATAGTCAGGAAGGAGTCGATGGTTCAAAACGTAGGAAAATTGGAGGTGAATTGCGTCATACGGTTCACAATTTGAAAAAGGTGACATGTTTGTCTAGCAAAGATAGAAATGTTGTTTTACGTACTTTGAAAAAGAGAGCTAGTAAGAAAAAGCAACCTGGTAGTGAAGATGGTCCTCAAGGTAATTCTGACGAAGCTTCTTCTTCTGCTTCTGTTAACAAAGAGTGGAATAATTGGGTGGTGTTACATGGGAAAGAGAAGGAGGCGGCTGAGGATGTGTGGGGGATAGGGAATGTTATAGGGTTACAATTTGAAGGGGACACACATAACATGTTTGGAGCGCTTGCTAGGAAAGGGGATGGGAAGAGGGAGTCAAAAAAGTGTGATGAGGGAGGGAGGGGCAGATCGGCTGGTGGTGAGAGATAGGTGTTGGGGGTCGAGGGTGTGTGAGATGAGGATTGTGTCGTGGAATGTGAGGGGGTTAGGTGGGTTGGAGAAGCAGAAGGAAGTTAAGGAGTTGGTGCGGGAAAAGGTGTCTTTTGTGTTGTGTATTCAAGAAACAAAATTGCAGTTGATAGATGATTTTTTATGTACATCACTTTGGGGGCCTACGAATTATGACTTTTCTTATAGCCCGTCTGTGGGGGCGTCTGGAGGTATGGTTACGATTTGGGATACTTCGGGGGTGGAGGTTTTGCTAACTGTTCGAGGTGAGCATTTTCTGATGATTCATGGCAGGTTTATTAAATCTAATGAAAAATTTTATATATTCAATGTGTATGCACCTTGTGATCGGAGTGCTAAACAAGCGTTGTGGACTTCCCTATCATCTCGGTTGCTAACTTTAGGTAGCCGTAAGGTGTGCTTGTGTGGGCATTTTCCTTCAGTGCGGTCAGTTGATGAAAGGCATTCAGTTATGGGTACTTAGGTGATAGATGATTGTGCACCTTTTAATGAATTTGTTGATGATTATGTTTTAATTCATGTATCGTTGTGTGGTCGGAAGTTTACTTGGTACAAGGGGGACGGGCGTTCGATGAGTAGGTTGGACAGGTTCTTGCTCTCTGAAGAATGGTGTCTGGTGTGGCCTAATTGCCTTCAGGTTGCTCAATTAAGGGGCTTATCTGATCATTGTCCTATTGTGTTGTCTTGATGAGGATAATTGGGGTCCGCAACCGGTGCGTCTGTTGAAATGTTGGCAAGATATGCCTGGTTACAATAACTTTGTTCGTGAAAAATGGAGCTCTTTTTAGGTGTTCGGGTGGGGCGGTTTTGTTCTTAAAGAAAAATTGAAACTCATTAAAGTGGCTCTAAAGGAATGGCATGCTTCTAATACTCATAATTTACCGGCAAAGATTGATTCTTGAAAAAACAGACAAGCGTCCTTAGATAGTAAAGGGAAGGAGGAGTTGTCAGAGGAAGAACTCGGTGAATTTCATGGTATTTCGACGGATATTCATTCGTTTTCTTGTCTTAATACAAGTATCTGTTGGCAACAATCGAGATTAAATTGGCATCATGATGGTGACACTAATTCCAAAAAATTTCACTCAGTTTTGGCTGCAAGAAGAAGATTTAATTCCTTGTCTTCGATTTTGGTGAATGGTGCTGTTGTGGACGGTGTTCAACCAGTGCACCAAACAGTGTTTACGCATTTTAAAAATCATTTTCTTGATCCAAGAATGGTGCAGCCTAGTGTGGGACACCTTAAATTTCGAAAACGCTCTTTTATAGAAAGGGGCGGTTTGACCAAATCTTTTTCTATGGATGAAATTAAGGCATCGATGTGGGACTGTGACAGTTTCAAGAGTTCGAGTCCAGATGGTATCAACCTTAGATTCATTAAGAATTTTTGGCACGAGATGAAAGATGATATTGTGCAATTTGTTACATAATTTCATAGGAATGGCAAATTATCGAAAGGTATAAATTCTACGTTCATAGCCCTAATTCCTAAAGTTGAAAGTTCTCAATCTTTGAATGAGTTTCGACCTATTTCGTTGGTGGGGAGCCTGTATAAAATTTTGGCAAAAATTCTAGCAAACAGGTTAAGACAGGTTATTGGGAGTGTTGTGTCAAAAATTCAGTCTGCGTTTGTTAAAAACAGACAAATTCTTGATGGAATTTTGATCGCTAATGAGGTGGTCGACGAGGCTTGGAAATCTAAAAAAGATCTTTTGTTGTTCAAAGTGAATTTTGAAAAGGTGTACGATTCTGTTGATTGAGGGTACCTTGATGAGGTTATGGGGAGTATGTCGTTTCTGACGTTGTGGCGTAAGTGGATTAAAGAGTGTGTCGGTACCGCCACTGCATCAGTTTCAGTGAATGGTAGTCCTACGGATGACTTTCCTCTTGAGCGGGGTTTACATCAGGATGAACTTTTATCTCTCTTTTTATTTTTATTGGCAGCAAAAGGCGATGCAAGCATCGGTTAAAGCATGAATTTTAACGGGGTATAGTGTGGGGCGTGAGGCTCCAGTGGTTGTGTCACATTTACAGTTTACTGATGATACGCTCCTAATTAGGAATAAAAGTTGGGCTAATGTGCGTGCGCTGAGGGCTGGTCACGTCTTGTTTGAGGCTATGTCTGGCTTGAAAGTTAACTTCCATAAAAGCTCTCTAGTTGGGTTAATATTAATGCCTCTTGGTTGTCAGAAGCGGCTTCTGTGTTGGGTTGCAAAGTGGGTAAAATCTCGTTCCTCTACTTGGGGCTTTTGATTGGGGGTGATCTACGTCGATTATTGTTTTGGGAACCTGTTTTTAATCGAATTAAATCTAGATTGTCTGGTTGGCATAATAGGTTCCTTTCTTTTGGTGGTCGCATGATTCTTCTAAAGTTCGTCCTGACTGCTCTTCCTGTCTATGCACTTTCCTTTTTCAAAGCTCTATCAGGTATAATCTCTTCCATTGACTCTTTGTTAAATAATTTTTTTTTTTTTTGGGGGGGGGGCGTGAGGATAAAAGAAAAATTTCTTCGATTGGGTGGAATGCTTTGTGTTTGAGGAAGAGGGGTGGGTGCTAGGAGGCTGAGAGAGTTTAACATTTCTTTGCTGGGAAAGTAGTGTTGGCGGTTGTTAACAGATAGGGAAGCTTTGTGGCGTAAGGTGTTGGTGGCTATGTATGGTGTGGCGGATGGTGGTTTCGAGGATGGGGGCCGGAGTTGTTCTTCTTGGTGGAGGGAGATAGATAGTGAGGATTATAGATGGGATAGGTGAGGGTGGAGAGGGCTGGTTTGGGGCGTGTGTTAGGAGGAGGGTGGGTGATGGCACTGAAACTGATTTTTGGTGTGATTGTTGGTGTGGTAATGTTCCGTTGTGTGACCGCTTTAGTCACCTATATGACTTGGCTGTTAACAAATCAATCATAGTTAGGAACATGTTCTTGTTGGGGGTGGATATGGGTGGGGAGGCGTTGCAGTGGCGTCGTCGGTTCTGGGCATTGGAGGAAGAGTTGGTAGAGGAGTGTAGGGTATTGTTACTTACAGTTTCCTTGCAGGAATCAGTGGCAGATACATGGCTGTGGTTACCGGATCAGGATGGTGGGTATTTAGTACGTGGAGTTTACGACATGCTGACATCGCAGGAACAACCCCAGTTACATCCAAATATGGAGTTAAAATTTGGCATAAACAGGTTCCTCTCAAAGTCTCAAAAAACATATGATAAATGATCATGAGGTCATTTTTTGTGACATGACCGTGATTACCACTCATAAGGATTAAATTGTGCTGACTCAACAGGTTGAACATTTTAGGAACCTATTGAAGGTTAGATGCGACAAGACCATAAGTGTCAGGTAAGAACATATCTTGGTAAACTTTTTCTAAATCGACCCCTAATTTTTCATCCCATGAATCACCATAGACACAGTTTCCAGAAACAGGGATGTTAAAAAGTTTTCTTGTGTCTTTAGGGGTTAGAGAAATCTTAACCCCTTTCACAGTGGACACAATTAAGCTCTTTTCTGGGTGTGTTTCAGACATAAAATAAAAAGCTTGAACAACCTCAGGATAATACCTTTCTCGGATTTGAAGGAAAGAAGTCCATCCAAGAAGATCAGTGATAGCTTTCAGATAAATTTCTTCTTTCTCCAAAACTGAAAAGTCCACGAATCTTCCATTTCCAATGGGTATAGTGCTCCATTTATCTTGAAAATCTTCTTCAAATTCTGGTTCAATCAGAGGGATGAACTTTGATTTGGAAACAGAGGGATTTGTTGTTTTCTTCTTCTTAGTTTTAGGAGGTTCTTGAGGCACCTTTGTAGGAGCAGAATCAGCTTTCCCTTTACCCTTATCCTTCTTGGCATGAGGTGGTTTAGGAGCAACTTTAGGGATAGGAATTTTCTTAGATTCTTCCCTAGTATTTGAAGCCACAGATTGCGACTTTTCAGAGGATTTTGGAGGTGAAGGAACCTCGTGGGAGACATCAACGGAAGGTTCTGTTGGAACAGCTTCTTTATGGTTTGCTTCATCTTCAGAGTCATAAATATCGTGTATTGTAGTATCTACACTCTGAGTTTTTCTGGTTCCAACTCCAGCCCTAATCCTGCTTGATCTTCGAACACCAACCGATTGAGAAGATTTTGTCTTCTTTGGTTTCGATTGAGAGGAAGCTTTGAGGTGAGGAGCGGTTTGAGTGATGATTGGTGGAGCAGCTTCAAATAAGGGTTTGCCTATCATGTCTAGGGATATGATGTTTAGTGGTGGTTCATCTTCTGGATTGTTTGGTGGTCGTTGGGTTAGGAGAGGAGACAAGGATGTCTCTGACGGCGGCGGTGAGCGTGGCAGAGAGTTTGGAGATGGTGGTGTTTTGTTTAGGTCAGGTGGAGAAGGTGAAGGAGGAGGAGAAGGTGACAAAGGTGAAGGCAGTGGTGATGGTTTTTTAGCTCTCTTAGTTTTTCCTTTAGTTCGGGCCATGGTGTAGATCTGAGAATTTTTTGAGAGAAGATGGAAGGTTGGTTTATAGAGAAATGAAAGAGGAGAAGAGTTTTTCTTCTTTTCTGATGAAGTAGAGAGTGAGAGACGTAAGAGAAGAGAGAGAAGAGCAAAAACCAACTTTTATTTGATTGATGGTGATTTTTTACACAAATGGTAGTTTCCATAACATGTAATGATGTCATTTATTTAATGTGATGAAAATGGCATCTTTTGATTTTGAAATAATTTTCCATTTTTAAACAAGCACACATAAGTGTATTTTGATTTCACTTTTCTTCTTTAAGAGAAAACGTGAAGGCCAAGGGAGAGAGAGAACGTTCTCTGGAACGTTCTGGGCTAATATTTTATGGTTTTTTAATAATATGTAATTTTTAATGAAATTAAAACGATCTTCAACCAATGGTTTCGTAAAAATATCAGCCAATTGATTTTCAGTGTCAACAAAAATTAATTCAATTTCCTTTTTGTTAACATGATCCCTAATAAAATGATGTTTTATTTCAATGTGTTTTGATCTTGAATGCTGAATGGGATTTTTAGATAAATTTATTGCACTCGTATTAACCCAAAATATGGGAATGTTTTCATACCTGATTGAGAAATCTTCTAATTGATTTCTTACCCATAATACTTGAGAGCAACAATTAGCTGCTGACACGTAGTCAGCTTCAGTGGTTGATAGGGCAATAGTGTTTTGCTTTCTACACGGCCAGCTGATTAGTGCTTTTCCGAGAAACTGACAAGTTCCACTTGTGCTTTTTCTTTCTACTTTATCTCCAGCGTAGTCAGCATCACAATAAGCTGTCAAATCAAAACAAGACCCTTTGTTGTACCAAAGGCCAAGATTAGTAGTACCTACTAGATATCTAAAAATTCTTTTGACCGCAGTTAAATGTGATTCTCTTGGAGAAGTTTGAAAACATGGACATAACCCTACTGCAAAGACAATATTTGGTCTACTGGCAGTTAGGTACAAAAGGGAAACAATCATTCCCCTATATTCCTTTTCAGAAATATTTTTTCCTTTCTCGTCTTTATCTAGACTAGAAGATGAATGCATGGGAGTAGCCATAATTTTGGCTTCATTCATTTTATATTTTTTGAGAAGATCTTTAATATATTTTTCTTGGCAAATAAATATTCCATTTGTTTCTTGTTTAATTTGTAAACTAAGAAAAAATCTTAATTCTCCCATCATACTCATTTCAAATTCACTTTGCATGAGTACTAAGAATTCTTCACACATTTTTTCATTTGTAGATCCAAAAATGATGTCGTCCACATAAATTTGAACAATTAAGAAATCTATTTTATCATCTTTTCTAAAAAGTGTTGTGTCAATTTTTCCTCTAGAAAAATTATTTTTGAGTAAGAATGTACTTAACTTTTCATACCAAGCTTGTGGAGCTTGTTTTAAACCGTATAATGCTTTTGTAAGTTTAAACACATGATTAGGCTTGGCAGAGTTTTCAAAACCCGGAGGTTGATGCACATAAATTTCTTCATTTAAGAATCCGTTTAAAAAGACACTTTTAACATCCATTTGAAAGAGTTTAATATTTTTATGAGATGCATATGCAAGAAGAATACGTATTGCTTCTAACCTGGCTACTGGAGCAAATGTTTCATCATAATCAATACCTTCTTGTTGATTATAGCCTTGTGTAACTAATCTGGCTTTATTTCTGACAACCTTTCCTTCTTCATCTAATTTGTTTATGAAGACCCATCTTGTTCCTATTATAGAATTACCTTGAGTTTTGAGACAAGATTCCATACCTGGTTTTTCTCAAACTGAAAGAGTTCTTCTTTCATTGCTTTTACCCATGATTCTTCACACATAGCTTCATGTATATTTTTTGGTTCAATATGTGAGATCATAGCCATGTTGTTGTCATTATCTTTGAATGATAATCTCGTCTTGATTCCATCAAATGTATTTCCAATGATTTGTTCTGGAGGATGATCACCAACAATCTTCCAACTTTTTGGAGGAGTTTGAGATGAAGATGCTTGATCTGTATTGCTTATAATTTCTTGATTTTTCATGATTTCCTCATCATCTTCTTTGTTAGTAACTAAATCATCAAACTCATCAAACACAACATGCATGCTTATTTCCATGGTTTGACTTTTCAAGTTATATATTCTATAACCTTTGGAATTTGTTGCATATCCTAAAAAGATTCCTTTATCTGACTTTGAATCAAATTTTCCTAGGTTTTCTTTATCATTTAAAATATAACAAAAACAACCAAAAATGTGAAAATAAGAAATGTTTGGTTTTCTGTTTTTCCAGAGTTCATAAGGGGTTTTGTTGAGAATTTTTCTAATTGAAACTCTGTTTATAATATAGCAAGATGTGTTAATGACTTCAGCCCAAAAATATTTTTCAACATTTGATTCATTAATCATTGTTCTTGCCATTTCTTGTAAAGTTCGATTTTTTTCTTTCAACAACTCCATTTTGTTGAGGAGTTCTTGCACATGAAAAGTTGTGTGAAATTCCCTTTTTATCAAAAAATGTTTTGAATGATAAGTTTTCAAATTCACCTCCATGATCACTTCTTAGAGAGATAATGTTTGATTCTTTTTCATTTTGAACAAGGTTGCAAAAATTTTCAAAAGCTTCATCTTTGTGTCTTAAAAACAAAGATACGTTGTTGAATATCAGTACATCAAAAAGAGTCGTTTGAATCTTGATCAAATCATCAATGATATGTTGCTTGATTTGGTTATTGTCCTATGAAGGAACAATTTCAAATTCATTCCAAGAATAAAGGAATACCAGCGTAGTCACAACTGTTGTGCTTGTACTATTGCAGACACTAAATAGAGTAGTGAAGAAGGTGGTTATACAATTGTACTATTGTCCTTTTCCAACGTTCTTCAAGGATAAGTATCCAATGACTTCAAATTCCTCTGAATTAGCCATTGCTTTAAGCTTATATTCCTTCTGCAATGATAGACATGATTAAAAACATCTCTTGACAAATATTGAAGTTTCTGATGACGTCAGCTTCTCGTAGTCTTCAGTTTCTGAGAATACTTTTGAAGACGTCAGCTTCTGATGATCTTCATAACCTCTTGTCTTCAGAACCTCTTTTCTTCAGATGCTTCCTTGCAACTTTAAGCTTCCTTTTTGTAGATTTAATTGCTCTCATTTGTTCTTCCAGACCCTATGCTTCATTTAAAGACATTCAAATTTTTGTCTATGGTCCTGCACACTTGAACAAATATTAGCATATCCAATTGACATTTTTTAATACCTTGTTATCATCAAAACTCAAAAGCGGTATTTTTAAACATATTTTGTTCCAATAAGATTGTGGAATAGTGAGAAAGCAACTATATGATCAACAAATTGTAGCTGATGCAGGAACTGCTGACTTAACTAAGAGCAAATCGATGTGGAAGATTCTAAGGAACATCTGAGTTTCAAAACCAAGAAGAAACCTAGTTCTTGGGTCTGTCATCATTGTATGGGAAGGGGTCATATCAGACTATACCGTTTCAAGTTGCATGGACAATCTAAGCAACTTAATCATAAACCACCCAAGAAAAAGTGGATCCCAAGAAGTGTTAACTCTGGGTTGATAGCACACACCTCCCTAAGAGCATCTTCTAAGGAAGAGTGGTACTTTGACAATGGTTGTTCCAGACACATGACTGGAGTTGATAAATATCCTGAAGATGTGAGACCTTATACTAGTAGCTATGTTACTTTTGGTGATGGAGCTAAAGGAAAAATTGTAGGTATTGGTAACTTGATCAAACATGGATTGCCAAGACTTAATAATGTGTTGCTAGTGAAAGGATTAGCTGCCAACTTAATTAGCATAAGTCAGTTATGTGATCAAGGACTATAAGTGAATTTCAGCAAGCCTGAATCTCAGATCACTAATGAGAAAGGTGAAGTTCTTATGAGAGGCACAAGGTCAAATGACAACTGTTACTTATGGGTATCTCAAGAAGAAGCACACCTTACCACTTGTCTTATGAGTAAAGAAGAAGACGTCAAACTGTGGCATCAAAAACTAGGACACCTACACCTGAAAGGGATGAAGAAAGCTATTTCCACAGAAGCTATCAGAGGACTTCCTGATCTCAAAATTGTTGAAGGCAACATATGTGGTGAATGTTAGATTGGTAAACAGACTAGGATGTCCCATTCAAGGTTGGAACATCAGGTAACCTCTAAAGTTCTTAAGCTTCTGCATATTGATTTAATGGGACCTATGCAAGTTGAAAGCATTGGAGGAAAATACCCTCGAGTTTAAAATGACTAAAATACCCTTCCAAGTCAAAAATCCATTAATCCCGGATAAAATACATACAAAGACAATTAATCGCACATAAGCACATACAAACACACATAATAAATAAATAAAATAATTCTAGCGAAAAACAGGTTGTTACAATGACACCATGTTTTCTTTGTTTATTAAACACACCCCTTTTTTTAAACGGTTAAATTTATTGCTAACAAATTCTTGTTTAAGACAAACAAATACAAGAAAAACAAAATTTACAAAGTACTAATACAAGAAATAAAAGAAGAGGGATACATACACAAAATAGTCCCCCATGTACGAGCCCCCAAAATAAAAAACCAAATTGGTCACCCCATAAAAAGCTCTCAACGACACCTATATAATTTTACAAAACAACCAAACAACAAAATTTCACAAGGACAGTAACAATTTCCCAAGCCCCCAACACCAAACACCAAAAGACCACTATTAATTGTCCACACCCGCATCACACTGCACCCACAAAAACTCCAAACAATCAGGAAACAAAGCCCATTACAACAACAAGAACTCGCTGAGTGGCAACAATATTAGCCCATCATCACAACCTTCCACCCAATGACAAACCCCTCCAATATAATAACAACACGAACACTAGACCTCCACACAACAACCATAACTAATACGATTGCCCCAAATTCAAGCAAAATCCTCAACACCATACACTAACAACCCCTGTTCATGCCAAAACAAAGAGACAATAACCACAACCACTTACAACATTTGCACCTCGTCTCACACAACCTAATATAAAACATACTTTCAGATTCCAACTCCATTCATAAAATAAACAATCATCTTATTTCATTCTTCTACACGATAAAAAACCAAACTCTTTGATATAACTACATCACGAACACTAGAACTCCAAAAACAACCATAACCAAAATGACAACCGCAAAGGTAGCAAAAGCCTCTACACCATACATTAACACCCTCGTCACTGCCAAAATAGAGAGACAACGATCACAACCACTTACCATAGTTTCACCTCGTTCGACACAACTCGATACACACAATTGATAAAAAAATTGGATCTTGCTTGTTTCTTAATGAGACATGTTGAAAAATTCAAAAGTAGAATTTTTATTTTGGAAAAAATTATTTTTAAATATTTAAAATAATTAAATGCATAATTTTAATACAATATTTCTATATGAATATTTTTAACAAAGAGCACATGCTAGCATTTAAAAAAAAACAAATGGTTGAAATTTAAAATCCTTATTTATCCAAGTCACGATTAAGGATGTCATGAGTATTTTGTCAACACAAATATTAATCATTCGCTATTTATTTTATGTTGGAGAAAAATGATATTGATGTCCACTCCATATTTGTGTGGATATCTGCTAGACGGGTATTTAACGAATTTTGAGGTATTTGCACATCTCTATTCTTTTTTATTGGATAATTGCGTTTGTGTTAAAAAGTACTATTTTTTGTTAAGCTATTTGTCTCATGCTTGTGGTGGGTTTTATACGCATGTATCTGCAAGTATGGATTCTTTTGTCATCTCTAGGTTATAGTCAAGATGCATGCTCTCAATTTCGCATAAAAATGGAGTGTTCCATTTTTAAAAGAGATAAACACAAATAAGATATATGTGGAATTCATTTTAACAAATGAGATATTTTTCCATTTATCAATGGAGTGTTACATTAATAAGTGAGTCTCACTAATATGTCTCACTATAATTCTACCTCTATCTATCTATTTTGTAAATTAAGCTCAATTTCTTTTTGAAAAATAGAGAAAATTTGAACCGAGTCACGTTCCCAGCCATGTTGCCATTTAATTATGATTCAAAGCGTAGACATAGAACGAGTAGGTATTTAGGCATTCATATCTATCTCTAGTTATCAAAGAATGTTTCCTTTACTCATTTTTTTTTTCTTTCGTGCCAGCTTTCCATTACTCATGATGAGTAACATTTTTAGATTTCATTGAATCCATCATTCTCTACAGTTAGAGTAACCAGACTACTCTTTATTTAAATAAATAGACATTTTAATCATAAAAATTATAATGGTCAATCAATTTATCTTGTATTTCGATTGATGGTTTATGAGGACAACATAAAGAAATATGATTGAAATATTTTTATGATAAATGTTTAAAATATTACATGATCTGTAACTAAAATAAATAAATATTACATGATCATTTATTACGTTATTATTTCAATTTTTATAAAAAATTTGTGCATGTAATTTAAAAAAGAAAAGCAAATCATTCCCTCCATTCTCCTCATAAACTTTTCATTCAAACACATCTTTAATACCTCAAATTCATGAAATAACAAATTAATCCATTCATCAAAATATATTTTTAATAAACGACCATCAAAATAAATAAAAGACATATATATAAACAAAATATGTCATTTAATAGTGTGTTACATTTTAAAAACTTACTAAATTTATTTTTTTGAATCGGCAAATATTATTAAACGTCATCCCCGCAAGACGCAGGGTATGAACGTAAAAACTTACTAAATTATTTTTTTGAATGATTAATTAATCGATATTTTTTAAAAAATTGAATTACTATCTTAAAAAATATCACAGATAAAATACTTCCTTTTTATTGAAAAAAAAACTCAATTTTCATTTTCAAGCCATGAGATGTAAGGAATTACATGTAATAATAATCCATAAAACAAGGGGTTTATGAAAAGAAGGGAAAAAAGTAAAGAAGAAAAGAAAAGGGAATTGGGTTACATCCCCAAAATGAAAAACCTCAATGATTTTACTGTGAAAGCTGTCTCGTCCTTTCCTTTACTGCCAACTTGACAAATTAAGAGGGGTTACAGTCAATGGCCTCAGAATTGCAGGCCATACTAATTTCATGTTAACAAATCACACCATGAGTCAACTCAATAGTAGTAACCGAGTCATCATTTTTTTATTTTATATTCCCCATAAAAAAACTTCTTCTTCAAGCAAATTAAGTCTACAGTTTCATCTGACTTGGTCCCTTGTGTTTTTGCTTATGCAAGCTTGAGTCAAAATCAAATTCCCTTGATGACATAAAAGATCATTACTGTTGTAGCATAGTATTGTAACTTGCAAGAACTAATAATAGTGGTAAGTAATTATAACCTATATAGTATAGTCATACTTCATTTCAATTTTAGTGGTCATACTCATTTCAATTTTAGGTCAACAAATTTTATGGTGCATAGGTAGGTAATAAGAAAACAATGCATGTGTAAATTTGATTAAAGGTCTGAGTTTTTATGGTGGAGATACAATGCTCAAAGCCACGTCAAAAGAAGTGGCAAAACATGATAAATCGTATTCTCATAATCAATGTTTTTACACTATTTGTGATTGATACTTTTGATTTTCTAGCATCGGAGACAATTGACTTTGTACATAAAGTTCAAAGAATTATACATGACAATGACGTGTTTCATATGTTCATAAATATTGTGTTTAATTCAATTTTAGACACCTAAAATCATTTTTTAATCTTCCAAAGATAAGTATCACTTGAGTAATATTGATTTTATTATAAAATCGATTTGAAGCTACAAGCTTACACCTAAAATTCTAGAATTGATTTTTCAATATAAATTTATTGTTAAATTCATTTTTTTATAAATATATTTAAAGATAAATAAATTAAAGGGTTAAATTAAAAGTGAAGATGGACAATTTTATAGGGACTAAAAGTTGAAGGAAAATTTTATAGAGACTAAAATGAAAAGTTGATATATTTATAGGGACCAAAAACATATTTAATCCTAAATTAAATTACCTTTAATTCAATTTTAAATCAATTTTATAGAATCAATTCATTCAAACTCAATTTATGTCGTCTAAAAACCAAAGACACGCAAAATTGATTAAAAAATGGATTTTGATAAATTTAAATGTTATTTTAGTAAGATTAACTTGTCAATAAAATTAGAATTGAGAGTTTGTCTCTAAAATTGACTTTACTTTTAAATTTATTGTTCTATTCTTTGTAAGCTATACAACCAAATATAAATTAAATACATTCAATTTTCTTAATCAGAAGTCAAAATTAACTTGCATCACTATACTACCAAGCACATTAAAACCATAAAAAGAATGGTGGTGTAAGCAAAATGAGTCAAAAAAGGGATGTAAGCAAGAAGGCATATTTATTACTCACATCTAACCTCAAGTAGGGTCAAGAACTTAACCATAGATTAGAACCAAGGTTAAAAAACAAGTGGTTAAGAAGCACAACCACACATAACCCTCATTTTATTTCTCATTTTGCATCATCATCATCATATCACAAACCAAAAAACCATTCTCTCCTTCATCTCTCTCCCTTTTCCTTCTAACCCTTCTCTTCTTTTTAATTTTCACTTTTTCCTTTTCCAAACCCCAAAAACCAAAACCAAAACCCCTTCTTATATTAATTTTCTCAAAGATAAAACAGTGTCATCACTCATCACCAAACTTGAATTCATGGAGAGTGAGTGAGTATATATCCTATCTCATGCTACTACTTTCTCTCTAATCTCTAAACCTAACCCTATAGCATAAAAAGCTAACCTTGTCCCTTTTTCTTTTAACACATTTTTCTCCTTAAATTATTCTCTTATTACACATAAAAAATCTTTTCTTCACCATAGATGTTAGAGCCATGGACATAACCTTAACCCCAACACCCACACCAGCACCAACATCAATAGCACCAACCATATTAACAACATCTACAACAACCTTAACTAAATCACCAGAACAACAACATGAAACTGAAACACCCACAAAATTCACAACCTCAACAACCCCAAAAATCTCACCTTTTTCAAATGGTGTTCTCAAACGTTTCCACCACCACCACCACCACTTCAACCACCACAACAACCATCAACCTACCATAACCTACAAAGAATGTCTCAAAAACCATGCAGCAAACCTAGGTGGTCATGCCCTAGATGGTTGTGGTGAATTCATGACATCTCCAACAGCAACACCAACCGACCCAACATCCTTAAAATGTGCTGCTTGTGGCTGCCACCGTAACTTCCACCGCCGTGAACCTGAAGAGCCACCACTTTCCACCACAACACATGTCATTGAATATCAACCTCACCACCGTCATCAACCACTTCCACCACCACCCTTCTCTCACCGGAGCCCAAATTCCTCCTCTCCACCACCGATCTCATCCTCTTACTACCCCTCCGCCCCTCACATGCTTCTTGCTCTCTCCGCCGCCTTACCGGAAAACGTCGCAGCTCCAAACCAAACCATGTTGATGAATTCTCACTCTAACAATTCTAGAAAGCGTTTCAGGACAAAGTTTACACAAGATCAGAAGGAGAAGATGCTGAAATTTGCTGAGAAAGTTGGATGGAAGATGCAGAAAAAAGATGATGAATTTGTTCATGAGTTTTGTAATGAGATTGGTGTTGATCGTAGTGTTCTTAAGGTTTGGATGCATAACAATAAGAACACTTTAGCTAAACGAGAAAACATTAACACTAACAATGATATTAATGATGGTGTTAAGAGTTTTCAGCTACCTCTTGAAGATGAAGAACACAAGAATAGTGTTGAGATTCATGGTCTTAATCACAATCATTATCAGAATGAAAGTGGAGTTGTTGGAGTAACTGTTCGTGCTAATGGTTCATCATCTTCTTCTTAATCTTTAATTAATGGAAGAAAATAAAGTAATTAGATAGATTTAAGTACTATGTTACTTGGTTAATTAATTAGCTTCTTTTTTTTTTTAATTTTAGTTTAATCAGTATTATGCTATGAGATATTATGAATTATGAATGAGGAATTATGATCACCTTTGTTAACATTTTAGATATGATCAAGTTAAAGTAATTTAGTTTATTTTATTTTATTTTAATTTTTGTGTTTTTATATGATTGATTAATTAAATATTAGTTAATTTAATTAATTAAAATGGGTTTAATTTCAATTAATTAGAGTTGATGGTACTAGGAGTGTTAGTTCTTGGAATTGGTTACTGTTCTGAATTTTTTCTGATGCTGGCTTGCTTGTACGTGTGGAAATGTTTGGTATGATTTAATTTAATTTTCTCTGTTCATTGTTCAGTTTTATTTTGTTTGAGAGTGAAATATGAACAGTAAATTTGACAGTGTCATCATATTATATATGTTGTTTTTGTTTTTTTGAGTTTAGAGAAGAAAAATTTTACTGCAATTTTGTTTTCTCTCTTTAATTTTTCTCCCGTAAGAAATGGAATAGTGTATTTTTTATATTACATTTTTATATAAATTGTATTCGTGTCTGAGAGAAAGAGGCAGAAAGTGTTGCTGTTTGATCAGAAGTTTTATTTTGTTTTGTTTTATGGAAGGTGGTGAAATTGGTGGTGGTTTTATTCTATTTAATTCCTTTGGTACTTTGCTACTGTGCTCCGTAAATCCAAGAATGAAATTTGATAAAAAGAAGAGACATAATGAATAAACAAACCATAGTCTGTCTATAACGGGGTGTATCCAATCTGTAAACTTTTTATAATTTGTATTACCAATTAGAGTATGATTTAGACAAGTGAATAGTTTATTAGTTTAATTAGTAAAAAATACTATAGTTTATTAGTTTGAGGTATGTCGATAGGGTTAATGAATCCAAAAGAAACCTTGATGATGGTTGTAATCATTCCCTCTAATAAAGCACTCATTTCTACGTTATCCAATCTTAGGACTAATTTTTTTTGTGAGACCAATATAACTTCCTTAGTTGCTTTAGTATTATATTCTTGAAGAATAATCTGTGGGCTCTTTCCTTATCATGGAATGAAAGTAAGTAGATCTCCCTTTACTAAAATAATTTATTACTTTTTGACAAATAAAATAATATATATGTGGGTATATAGGATATTTACTAAAATATTAGTAAATTAAATTTCATTTATACTTTAAATTATTATGAATATGTCATAGATTCTAAATAATTTTTAATTTCTAGCCCAAGTAGTTGAGGTTTTTACCTCTAGTAAACTACTCAAGGTATTTCGACAATTTAGATCTACTCATAATTCTGAGATAACTACAAAATATCGATTTCTTTTGTATACGAAGTTAAATCACCTCTTGGAACACGAATTCAAAAATTGAATTCTTGTTCTTTTCACAAGAAACGATTTGATATGTTGTCATATACATGTTAAAATAATATTTAAAATGACAAATGTAGCAATAAGATTATTCAACAATGGTCGTCTCACAAAATCTCTAACCATAGATAACCAAACACAAGATCTTACGTAAAAATATTTTTTTTAGAGTTTTGATACAAAGTTTAACATAATATGAATAATACAATAAAGAAAAATATCAAGCGATTAAAAAAATATTTATACAAACAAAATTTCCCATAATAAATTATGTTATCAACTTTCCCAAAAATACTTTCATAAATCAATTTTATTTATTAAATAAGTTTCTGATTATTTCAAATATATAAGCCAAGACATTGAAGAGAATGATATTTTTTTTCTTATAAATAAAATGACTAACATTGTTATAAATTCAAAGACATAAAGTGAAAGAATCGGATTTGAACTTAAATACCACACAAAATATATACAATCTACTAATATCTAAATTTGCATCGCAATATATAAACCATTATTTATACTTGAATAGAAGGTAAGTGGGCAACAAGCTGCGCCATCAAGTCTTTTTGGATGACAAAATCAATCCTCGTAAATACAACATTCATGGACCTAAGAGACATGACATTGTTATGCACAACCTTTTGAACTCTATGTGGAAGGTCAACAACCTCTGGTGCTAGAAAACAAAAAATGTCAAAAGAAAATGGTATAAAAACATGTTGATTGTGAGAACACGTTTTCTCATGTTTAGACATTTTCTTGACACAACTTTTAGGGTTGCCTGTCCTATCATAAAAGGCCCGACACCTAATCCCACAAGTGGTGAAACCCTCGGTCAAGTCTACACATGCATGTTTTCCTTCTACCCATATGTACAACATAACATCTGTATGCTTGAGTGTTGATCTTCTATCCAGTGAGTTAGTCAGGAAGGTCACATGCGCCTTCTTCTTCATTGATACTCCCACCCGTTTGAATATATCAAAAAATATATCCCTAATAAAGTCATGTATGTACTTAATGCTAGAAAGTTCCTTACAATGAACAATATGCTCCCCAAAAATACCCAACCATGCTTTATGACAAACTGCCACAACTCATCAATATGAAATAGTGGAGTCATAAGACAATAACTAAGGATAATACGGTACCCTACTAATATTGTTTCTTTTAGAAAGAAAAAAAATCTACTAAATTACAAATATTGATATTGTTGATTGAAACCTGTGACGCCCGAATACGACATACGATACGGATACGATACTGCACCGATACAGAAAAATTTCAAAAATCAAGATACGATACGGCTGAGATACGTTAATAAAAAAATATAATTATATGTACAATATAATTATAACCATTTTTTTAATATGAAAATATATTAACAAACAAAAGAAATCAGTCATAGGCTTGTAGTACATCAACATAAATATAAATAATATTGACGATTAAAAGAGTTATGATTAGTCAATTACATACACAATATATCTCAAACAGAGCACCATCAGTGCTATACTATATCGGTTAGTGCTATACTTTATCGATCCAAAAAAGAAACACTATATCCAAAAAATAACACATTAGTACTCAAGAGTTAAGTTATTTTAGTTAACATTAATTGGGAAATATTGGGGCAGGTATCAGTACATGATAATTATCAGATACTCTCCTGATACGTATCGGGAAGTATTGGACAATTTTTTTTAAAAAAATAAAATTTAATCTTCAAATACTCTTAAGATACGTATCGAAAAATATCAGACAAATATTGGTGCAGGATACGCAAGGGATACAATATATCATCTATTTTGAAGTATTGGAGCTTCATATATTAAAACTAACATTAAAGATAGTTTCAAAATATTTTTTTTACAGGGAAGTTTCAAAATAGTTTTAGAATTCGAGTAAAAAAAAAGTTTGAGAATAAAATAAAAAGTAATGATAGTTTTTAAATTTACTCAAATCATGAAAACAATGACGCGAGAGAGAGAGTGTCTGGTCTTACACATCCGCACTTTACGTTATGGGTATGTTTTTGTTTTTTTCATTTTCACCACTCCTCTTTTTCATATTTTAAATTTCAAAATTAATAAATAACAACATGTGTATAGTGGGGTCCACTCTGAGTTTGTTTTGGTTTTTAGTTTTTGATGATGAAGTCAGTAATCTTGTTTTGGTGAGAGTGTGGGACCCATTAGGTACTGCTAACCAGCAAGTTATGGGCTGGTTCTGGACTGGATGAGACCACCTTAATTGCTTAATTGCCCCTTAAAAATTGGGGTAGTACTGTTACTGTTGCATATCCTCAGGAATTTTTGTCAATTTTCAACACTAACATAGTACAGTAATCCACTGTTTTTGTAACCAACTGTTTGATAATCAGTTTCTTTCACATCTTTGAATCCATGTGGATTTTCAACTTCTTTTTACAATGGATTCAACTTGCAACATTTGAACAAATGAAAACATGAAAGATATTTTTTTGAATAAATATGATAAATTAAAGCATGTCGCTTTGATATTCAAATCTGGTTTCATGTTCGGATAAAACAAGATGTTTGTGTTTTGTGGGTAGCACTTAGGTGACATTGGGGTGTCATAACACACATTGGAGTGTCAATGTTATGTGATATTGGCCAACCACAATGTCATAAATGTACATCAAGACAAAAAATCACAACTTTCTTCTTTCATTTACAAGGATTTTTTGTTTGTTTATATATTTGTTACATTGTGGTTGACCAATGTCACATGACATTGACACCTCAATGTCACCCAAATGTTTTCGGTGTTTTGTAGTCTCAGGGCCGGTCCAACATGTCAAGTGTCCTAAAACAAATTTTATAATGAGGTATTTTGAAATTAAAAAATAAATAACACAATGCTTATTAAAAATATAATAAATCAAATTTTCTTGAATTCAAGATTTGACCTTAAGACTAAAAAAAATTTGAGGCCTTAAAATTGACCAACTAAGCTAAACAAATATTGATTATTAATGTCATATTATATATTTATAGCTAAATTGATTTATTGTGAGACATTTTTTAACCTAAAATTTTGAGACCTAAAACCCTTACTTGGATGATTTAGCTCTTAAACTAGCCTTATGTAGTCCTCATCTAAGGTAAAACTTTATTGAATCTTTATGAGATGTATCAAATTTGTTGTTGTAAATATGATTAATTATTTTGTGAATTGGGACAACAAAATGTTGCCACTCTTCTTGACTATTAATCATCTTTCTCTAAGAATAAAAAACATTGAAAAAACTTATCTTTTATTTAACATGCAACAATTTAGAAGATTTGAGAAGCTGGAAATGGGTTATTTTTCCTTCTAAAATCCAGGGCGGTGGAAAACATGGTAGAGGCTATTTAAGCAACCTCTTGTCGTGGCTTCTATGTATTTTGAATGGTTTTCAAATCCTCTTTCATGTCTCAATTTATAATATAGGATGTTTGGGTTGATCGAGTTCCTCTTATACTTTTTTCGACTTGTGGGTTAAGTGTTCTTTATACTTTTATCATTTTTTAAATAAAAATTTGACGTTAAAAAATAATAGTAATTTTTTTTTTTTAAAAAAAAACTACAGTTTTTTTCTTATCGATGTGAAGCTAACTTTTTTATGATTACATGTGAAAGTTGTTTATATCCTTTGATTACTTTTGATTAAGTAGTATTTAATTTTGAGTGATGTCATTAGTTTTTGCAAAGCACCATCTTAGTTTAGATCTCATACTCCGCAAGTCTAGTTCTTAGGAGTGTATTCTTTGTTTTTGTTCAACATGTGTGTTGTTAGAAAGCTTGTGATGTTTAGAGTCAAGTTTTGTGTTCAATGTGTCCGAAATCCATTTTTAGTGATTTGTTTCGATTCATATATTGCATTCAAGCTCCTGTTAAAATTGGAGTCAAGTTTTGTGTTCAAAATGTTCAACTCCATTTTTAGTGATTTGATTCAATTCATATATTGTATTTAAGATCTTGGGTGTTTGGCTCATGAAAAATTGTTCAAAAATATTTTTTTAATGTTTTGAATCGATTCATGCATATGTTGGATCGATTCACATATTGCATTTTTTAATGTTGGATAAACAATGGTCTGAAATAATTAACTATGACACGTTCACGAAAAAAAAAATCCTTTTGTAGCGAATCATTTATTAAAAATAAATAAATAAGCTTAACACAAAAGGTGAAACAAAAATAATAATAACTTGGTCCAGAACATCTACCATTATACCTAATAACGTTGGAAGTCCCATATAAATTATGACTTGAATAAATTGATTCTTTTTTTAATCTTTATTAGTCCAATTCCCTCAACACCGGACGTTTTTTGTATATAATTCTTAATACAATCTCGTATTATTTTATCTTCTTTTAGATTCTTGGAATAATTTTTTGGTTGTGCAAACCAAATAGAATCATGATTTTGAGCCATTTGCCTTTTATAATTGGCGAGTAAGTGAAGTTTCACTTAAGCGAATCCATTTTGGCTTAAGAAATTTAGACTTTTCTCAATGGTAAAGGAATTGGAAAGAGTTGAACCGCCTTATATTCACTTAATTAGAGGATTTAGATAATCGTAAGTCATAATGCTTTGTCAAATTTCGTCTGGTTTCTATTTCAAACCGGCTTAAGCTAATTTGCTTAAGAGAATGTGTCACGTGTTAGATTTTAATGTTTTTCTTCCCATTTCTTTACCTAAGCCTGATTAAGAACAAGACTTTATGTAATTTCCAATATTTCCATCAATGTAACAAAGTTGTGTATTATGATTCAAGGAAATTGAAATATACAATCATTTTTCTCATGTCAAATGTCGAAGGGAGTTTGGAGCTCCATTTTCACCTGGCTTGGATGTTATCCATCGAGCTGGGAATTGATGATTAGGAAAATTTTGCGTCTTTTTAACATATTTTGAGAGGTAAGAATGCATGCAAGGCATCTCATCCATTATGTTTAACCACTGTATTATTGCTGGAAAAGAACAACATCTTATTTAATGGGAAAGTAAAAAATTTGAAGGAGATAGTAGACATATACCTTGTCTTAAAAGTGTATGAAAATAATTTGTTGTAATTAGTTTTGAATACCATTTATACTCTAAAAATAAATAATTTTGCTTATAAAAAATGTAAAAAATAAAAATAAAAAATCAATGACCAAATTTGATAGGTGATAAAAAAAATTTATGACGAAAATAAAAGTAGATGCTAGAACATCAATAAATATAGAAAAATGATCGGGGAACACAAAAGCTGACATCAGACACCACATTTTCATATGGTTTGCGGGTTCAGATGCATAGCTCGACCTCCTTATTTTTTGTCAAATAATTTAGTGGTTAGAATTTACCTTTTCAGATGAATAAGTTGTGTGTTTGAGATTCAAACAGTGACTCATACATATAATAATGCATTGTCCTTATCAATCATGTCATATCTTCAACTTATTTTGTCTTATTTTGAGATAGGGTTTTTTAAACTACCATAAGGTTTCCTGTTTTGAGAGTCATTAGAAATATTTTGCTAGTGCAGTCCTACGTCCAAGTTTCCACATCGATCGTTGCCTTATTTTTGTTCATATTAGATGCTACTAACTTATTTTTTTTTGACAAAATATTAGATGCTACTAATTAGAATTTAACCTTGCAATATTAAAAAAGTTTACATCTTTTTGACGCACAATATTTGTTTTGAGTGAAAGTTTCGAATTTAGGAGTGATTTTCTCGGGTCTTTTGTTTAAATCCTACAAGTGTCAACAATTTTTATATTGCATCAATTTATACAAAGTTTTGACTTGACTTTAATTTAATCTTCATTATTAGATAGATGAATTGATCTAGGAGACATTTTTGGATAACAAAACTAATCCTCGTAAACACAATATTTATGGATCTAGGAGACATAACATTGTTATGTATAACCCTTTGGACTCTATGTAGAAGGTCAACAACCTAGGATACTAGGAAGCCGAAAGTATCAAAATCAAATGGTCTAAAAACATGTTGATTGTCAGAACACGTTTTCTCATGTTTGGGCGCTTTGCTTGACGCAACTTTTAGGGCTGTCTGTCCTACCGTAAAAGCCCCGACCCCTAAACCCGCAAGTGGTGAAACCCTAATCAAGTCCACACATGCATGTTTTCCTCCAACCCATCCGTACATCATAACATCTGCAGGCCTAAGTGTCGATCTTTTATCTAGTGGGTCAGTCAGAAAGTTCACAGGCGCCTCCTTCTTTACTGATACTCCCGCTCACCTGAATATATCAAAAAGTACATGCCTAACAAAATCATGCCTGTACTTAAAGCCGGGAAGCTCCCTACAATGAACAACATGCTCCCAAAAATATCGAAGACACGCCTTAAGCCAAAATCTTAACATGGTTTTATTTGATTTTCTTAATTTTTTATTTTATATTGTTAACAAAATTCTAATACTTCCATTGTCCTTCGTCTACCGCATATAGCTAGAGATGCGTACATATTCAGCTAAGTTTACATATCAATCAGAACTAAACTTTTTCGTTTTTTGGACGGTAATGAAAGCTAAACTTTTTTTTTTGTTAGTCATAAAAGCTAAACTTGTTAGTGCATAAGGCTACTGAAAAGCTTCCCTCAAATAAAAAAGTCTACTAATAAGTTTTCTTAAGAAAAAAAGTTCCTACTAATAACCTTTTAAAAAAGGTATCTGAAGTTAATTTTTTTTAGATCAACTTAATTTTTTTAACCGAGATTTATATTGAAATTTGTTATTTAATATGTGAGAATTTATAAATTAAACTATAATTTTGAATTTTAGTTAACTTCATGACTAAATTAATTATTTACTCAAATAAATGATTGAATAGGTAATAAGACAAATATCTAAAACAAAGGTAATTAGTGAAAAACATATGCTCTCTTAATTTATCAATGATAAGATATGATGGTACGAAACTTGTTCATAATACTTCTGTCTCTATCCATTTCCTAGCATTTTGTTTTTTATACTATAGAATCATTAGCATTTCCATCTAGGTCAATAAAACAATTAACGTTCCTTTTGAACTAATTTTGAAAGCTGTCATTTCAAAGCATATTTTTATGTAAAATTATGGAGGTTAATTTGTCCATAATATCCGAAAACAACACATTGAAACATCGTTATCAAAGGATAATTGTCTCTTTTTTCTTTTGTTTTAAGGATTAAGAATATAATCATATATGGTGCGGTGTACTTATCTTAATAGTACATTGTTACTTAAAATGGAAGTTAGCTTAAGAAAGTTACAAACATAGTAGTAACATTTTTTGTCCAAACCAAAACATATAATAAGATAATAAAGCTGGTGTTAACTCATTCTCCTTTGCATAATGAGTTTATACTAGACTACTTTTTGTCCCTACCTAAAAAATTACACCATGCCAAGATGACGTGACCCCTAAAGATAGATTAACTTTTTCTTTGGGTGTACAAAGATAGTTTAACTTATTAGTTCTTTTAACTTTTAATCACGTACCTTCTGTTTGTGTTCTAATATTCCAACTTGACCACAACCACACAGTGCTATTCCAACTCTTTTGATATATAATTGTGTTTTTCTAAGAAGAAGTGACTCTGTCGGTTAAAAATATATTTTAAAAAATTAGACATATTTGTTTTAAAAATATTAGACTATCCATAATGGTAAATGCTTAATCTATTTATCATCATAAATATACATTTCTATTGTGAAGGGTGATTATAGAGGTTCCATTTAATAAATTATAATAAAATAAATAAATTTGTAGAAATGTTATAATATAAAATTATTTATGGATCTATTTAGTAATTTTTTTTGAAGTGTTGAGTTGAAGAAAATTGAAACTTATTAAATATTACCACAAAATAAGTGATATGAACATGAGAGAAACTCCATTTTCTTTCTAAGTTTTCTTTCTCTTTCTGAGATGGTTTTAAGCCGTTTTTTGACTTAGAATCATTCATCTGCATCTTCTTTCCCCTTTCTTCTAATATAAATAAGTGGTTTTCACATATATCAATTTTTTCTTTTGTGTTATTTTGTGATTTCGTCGCTTGAGTGGGCGTTGTGTTGTTCGTTGTCTTGTGTGACATTTGATTATGCATCTTGTTGCGGTTTTCATTTGGTTCCTATTGAAAGATCGACTTCAGTCAATTACATATTCAATCAATGATTTGGGCGTCAACGATGCAGATCCAGAAGCATGAATATTTCGGGGATTTAGATTTGATCATATTATTTGTAGGCATTTTGCTGTGTTATGCTATTAATTCAGTGTTGTGAGATTGTTCGCAAACTTATTACATTTTTAGCGGTGTTGAACATATTATTTTATCTGATATACTCTATCAATTTGAATGAATAAATATTGTTTGTTTTTGTAAAAAAAAGAAGTGATATGGACTTCGTGATCCATTTAAGCACCTAATATGAGGTGATATATTGTGGATCGTCTATTAAACTTTAAAATATCATAAAATTACTTTTTTTAATTTTAATAAATAGACCCTATTCGTGAAAGAAAAAAAAAAGACCCTTACAAATGAGCTAAATTGCTTAGTTAGGATGAACGCAGGAGAAAATTCAAATTAATTCAAATTTACTTTTTTGGCAATATATTTTTTATATGCATAAAATCATGTTATTGGCCAAATTTTTATATTTTTTATGTCGGACAATTTCCATTTTGAAAGGTGTTTTTTTTTCTTTTTCTTTTGTGGTTGCCGGGTTCAACCTTAGACTTTACACATATTATGTATTGTCTATACCAACCGAGCTAAGCTCACGAGGACGCATTTCAAAAGGTGTTAATCTTATTTGAAACGCCGTAAAAATTAAATGTAGATGGCTGTCACGGCCTCATGGGATGGATGGGTTTGAAGAGGGTGCTTCATGAAAAATGTGTTTCACATTTCCTATTTTGTGATTTCTTCTGCGGGAAAAAGAAGAGAAATGTGTGTCTTCTGATATGGCTCTCGATGGTTTGGTCCATTTCGTTACATAGAAACAAAGTTGTCTTCAATGACTCCGACAACTCAGTGGAAAAATTAATCATAGAGAATGTAAAAACCACCTCTTGGATTGGTTCATTCTAAGGTTAAACAATCCTTTATGTTGTTTCTTTTGTTGAACAACTGTTTGTACATGGGTTTCTTCAAAAAAAAACTATTTGTACATGGGTTAAAGTACCCTTTGTAATCTTTTGTTAAACATTATGCTTATCTAAAAAAGAATGTGAACATTTTTCATTTGAGATTCAAACTCTAATTTGCCTTATTGTGGGAAATTATAGCTCCTTATGCTAAACTCAAACTTTAGTAACTATTGAAGTACTTTTCCAAAAATTTGTAAGTACTTATGAGGATAATATACATACTTGTATATAGTGCTATGTATATATTAACTTTACACGTTTGGATTGATCTAGTGGTATTGACTTGAAATCTGAAAGTGTACTCTTTTTAAAGGTCTCAGACAAAAATAAAAAACACTTTGAAGGTTATTGGGCTGCCTTGAAAGTTTGTTGATTTAAGTTTGGAGTGCATCCATGTCTTAGAATCAGAATGTTGTGGAACGGGAAGACTTTGGAGAAATTCATCATGTCACATGGCATATCTTATATTTTTGTCTCGTTTTTAGTTGTTTAACCTAGCTGTTGACCAAGATATATTAGGTTCCAGTTGCATGCACATGGAGTCCCTAAGATCTCTCACTTTGTCTTTGTAGATGATATTTACCCTATGCAAAAAGTGATCGAACAATTAGAAAACAAATTTTTTCTTCTCAAATAATATTGTGTGGCAAGTCAAATATCAAATTTGTGATTATGATCAATTCCAAATGACAGATGATGTCATTTCTAAAAATTAGCTCATAAGATTTCCATGTGCAGCTCAGAAACATTGTCAATTGATGTGAAACTCCAATATTGTTAGAACAACTGGTAATAAAAGATTAATAGAAAGCGAAAGTAAAAGACAATGGGACACACAATCTTTGTTAATGCAGATCAATGGTGCCTATCTCGACGACTATAAAGCAACTACAATTTTGTTTGTATTACCATGATGAATTAAGGTTTCAATGTAAGAAGCAATATATGTAATATACTATTACGATTCAGTTTATAATATTATCCATGAATCGTACCTTCTTTAGTGTCTTATATATACGAGCTATGAAGTACGGACACAGACACGGACACCGAATACGACAATGACACGTAGATACCAATAAAATTTTGAGAAAATATCGGTATCGTGTCGGTGTTAGACACGAACGCCTTCAATTAAAAGTGTCGGTGGAACAACTTTAACAAATATAATTTCAATACACACATCATGCCTTCAAAATTAGGCTTCAGATTTTTTTTTTAGGGACCAAATAAGAAGTCTTATAATAATACAATGCAATGAAAATGTTTAAATACTAAAAGCACAAAAGACTAAACCACCTTCAATATATAGTATACTATATAACATTTAAATTTCCTGTTAATTTTTCCCAGTGATTTGAACAATATATATTTGTCTTCAGTGAGTGGTTATCATTTAGCAACTGAAACTTCTATTCCAAGTGGAAAACAAGAAAATGAAAGTTAACAAATAAATGCTTAACAAAGAAAAACATATCCTTCATTGATTTGCCTTTTAAGTCTAATTTTCCTTGAGTGTAGTCCCATCTGAGTTGAGATTATGACACTGACCTTTGCTTTGCCAACTTGAATTAGCAATAGAAAATGCCCCATGTGCTACTTTTTAAGAGGAATGGGAAACTTTCCTCATAAATCGTTACAATATACCCATTAAAGGCATGTTAGTAGAGAAAAGAAAAAGCATAACGGGTATACATGACAATCACATTTTGACACATGTTTTGTATGCTTATAATCTTCATTTTTTTAGGCATGTGCTTATAATCTATTAAGCTTTGGGACAGTCTGGATTATGTTACAATATTTGGCTAGAAAATTTTATTGGATTCTGAATTTGACTTGCCTTGCCAATTAAGTTGCTTTGTGACATTATGTACCTTTTCAATAGACTGCACTAAATCTAGTGGTTCGTATTCTCAATATGATATTCGAAATAAATAGTAAATAGATACACACTCAGACACATAACATATATACCTATAATAATGTGTATACTAATGTGTGTTTACATCTTTGTTTCCGGTACAATAATGTATGACTATTACTTTTTCCACTCTATTGCATTCTCACACACCTTGTAAAATTTCTAAAAATGCCTTCAGGTTTTTAGATTATAAAATCCGAAAACATCCAAAGTGAATTCAGATTTTATAATCCGAAATATGGTTATGTATAATCAGCAATCACAATCTCTCTCATTTCAACAGTTTTGAATTTTGCTTTTAAAAACAACAAAAAAATGCTAAAAACCTGTCAAATAAAATCATAAAAATACCACCAAAAAATTCTAAAAATCAAATAAAACTAATGCAATTTTTTTTCGAATTTTTTGAGAATATAAAAAATTTTAAAAAAAATTAAAAATAGGTCTAAATGATGGAATTTTTGATTTTGAGTCCTATAAGAAGTCTCTTCTAGGGAGTCTTGATCCTTGATTATTTTTTTTTAAAAAGATTTTATGGGGAAGTTTCGGAGCAATCCGATCAAGTAGCCCCGAAAACCTAACTTTTGACTAAGAACAGTTAACAATGACCCAAAACAGAAGGATGATAGTTAGGAAGATTAATATTGCCCTTAAAATGAATGTCCATGTTACAAACATGTTCAAAATTTGTGTTTATACAGTTTAGATTATATAATCCGAACTGTTTTTACCTTGAAAATAGGGGGTGTTAATCCGAAAAAATCAAGTAATGCACCCTATTTTTTGGGATTTTTGGATTTTTTCAATTATAAAATCTGAATTGGTGAAAAAAAAATTATTTTTTCACCCTATAACAAAGGAAAACACCAGTTCGAATTTTAAAATCCGAAAATCTCAAAGATATTTTTTGGAAAAAAAAAATAGGGTGCCCGAGAAATGGATAAGGTGGAAAAAGTAATACTCATAATGTATGTGTATATATCTATTTCTTATAATGAAACTTTTGGTGTGGCCATGACACCCTTTGTCCATAAAGGCACCAGCGCTAGCGTTTCCAAACAAACAAACAAGTGGTGGAGTCTTCCACTAGGATTAGGAGGAGCCAAGTGGTGGTACTAAAATGATACAACTAGTCATTGTGTGTTACACTCTAGTTAAGAGCAAGATAATTCTCTTCAGCAGGACAAAAGACATTCCGATGGTTAAAGAATGTATGACACGGCTTATGAGATCATCTCAAAAGACTAAAGGGTAATTGGAGGCAAGTGGGATCTTCTGGAGGACGGACATGATCACTCTGAAGTTGAAGAGGTTATGGTGAATGCAAGCGAAGGTTGATGTCTAGGGCAAGGATTAGAAGGAAGGTGGTTGATGGGTAAATTGGTATCACCATCGATATAAAGGCATGGTGGAGAATTATTGGATATGACTTGAAATCTCATGTGAATATGAAAGTGTTCAAACTTTGCCTACCTCGTGATGCAGTGGAAAGGCTTCCAACGCGAAACTCGAAGGATTGCAAGGAGTCTAGCCACAGTCTATCTCACAACACGAGGAGAAGGCTTGCGACGCAGATGCACGAGATTTTTGTTTTCTTAGTTGCCAAGTTTTAACGGTTGGAAGAACTCTATAAATGTAAAGCTCAAGTTTTGGGTTTTAGAGTGTGCAGAAAAAGACAAACTTAGAAAAATCAAAAGAGGGAACCTTTACAAAGATAATATGCTAAAGGTTGAGGGCTTTTAATGGTAAATTCTAGTGTTTGAAAACATTGTTTAAAGACATTGACTGTTATAAATCATTGAGTCTCTTGACCACGAGAAGAGATTCAGAAAAATGGTAGAAATTATAGTTTTTTCTTAATTTCTTGCAACCCTTGTATCTCTTGAGTTTTATATAATTCAAACACAGTTTTGATGTGTTCATAATATATAATATGAAATATGCTTATATATAAGCAACAACCAGAATTTCTCTCATTTCAACAGTTGTGAATTTCGCTTTAAAAACAACCAAAAAACAAAGTAAAAAAAAAGATAAAACATGTCAAATAAAATAAAAATATATATAAAAATACCACAAAAAATTCTAAAAATCAAATAAAACTATTGCAATTTTTTTTTTGAAATTTTTTGAGAATATGAAAAATAAATCAAAAATGAAAAATGAGAATAAACGATGGAATTCTTGATTTTGAGGAGCGAATTCCCTTAAGAAATTCCTTTCAAGGGAGTCTTGATCCTTGATATTTTTTCTTCTTCTGATTTTCTGTGAAAGTTTCGGAGCAATCCGATCAAGTAGTTCGAAAATCAAATTTTCGATTGAGACCAACTAACAATGACCTACAGTAGAAGGATGAGAGTTAGCAAGATTAATATGATCCTTAAACTGACTACCCATGTTACAAACATGCCTAAAATTTATGCTGATACAATTCAGATTATATAATCCGAAGTGTTTTTTGCCGAATTCTATACTCTGAAAAAAGCAAGAAACGCACCCTATTTTTTGGGTGTTCGGATATAAAATCTGAATTGGTGAAAAACTCATTTTTCCACACCCAATTCAGATTATATAATCCAAAAATGTCATGGCCATTTTCGTAAAGAAAAGGGTGTTCAAAAATTGAGTAGGGTGGAAAAAATAATAGTTTTTTTTTTTTTAAACATTGCCTTCTTCAAAACAACACATGCTTGCCGGCCCATCAACAAAAAGGAAGATAAATTCTATTAATAAAGCTCATAGAACGTTTCTCTCTAAGCCCCCTAATCTCTCTAATGCCTCCTAAATGCACATATGGTAGTTATATATCGGATGTACGTTTTTTAAATAAATGTACATTCGATAAATATATACTGGATGTGTATTTAGAGGTCTCTGAGATATTAAGGGGTCTAAAAAGAAACATATGTGTATCAGTAATATGACCCAATTCTCTTTACAGTATTATGCGACAATATATTTGCAATTTATAACTTAAATTTATTTTCCAAAATTGATCAAAGAGTAGATGTTAGCATCTAGTATGTGCATCAATTTATATCAGAGTGTTGAAGAAATATGCAGCTAGGCAGTGGTTACATATATCACATATAAAGATTGCTAATTCTTGAAATATTGAAATGTCTAACTTTTGTTGGCCATGATCTCTCTCACACATACACATCATACACTCACTTTTATTCTTTTTTTTTTAAACAACAAAAATATATGTCATATGAAGCAAAATGGCACAACGAATGCCACAGTTTTCGTACAATGTGACCTATCAAAATACATAATAAAATAGTACAAATTAACCGAAGACTCCATCACTGGGCTAATGGCACTTGAAGAAGCTAAATTAACAAGTGTTTATCAATACCAGCAACAGGTTGTGGTGAGTTTGTGACTGTCATTTTGGATGTGTGAATTCTCAAGGGATTGCTAGTATTATGAAAATGAAATATTTCCAGTTTGTTGTCGTCTACACACGAAACTACGATGTACAAGAAAGTATTAGATATAAAGAACAAGTAGCTTATACTGCAAGTAACAATGTATAACTAACTAATAAGGTGCATAACAATGCATAATGTAATATCCCCCTCTAGTTGGAGTTTGATAAATATCAATCAACCCCAACTTGGATAGTAATGTATTAAAGGGATGAGGAAGCAATGACTTGGTGAAGAAGTAAGCTATTTAGTCCTTTGATGAAGCTGGTAAAAGGTTCATGATGCATGCTTGTAATTTTCCCCTCACAATGTAACAGTCAATGTTTAGGTGCTTTGGTCTCATGAAATACTGAATTTGCTGTTATATGAATGGCATTCTCATTATCACAATATATTACATGCAATTTAGTGCACTCAACATGTAGGTCTTTGAGAAAGTACATTAACCACGGGTATTCACAAGTAGCTGCTCCTAATGCATGATATTCAGCTTTCGATGATGATCTGGACAATGTAAGTTGCTTCTTAGTCCAAGAGATCTATGATTTAACAAGAAAGAAGCATGTACTAGATATGGACCTTCTGGTATCCATACACCTTGCCCAGTCAACATCAGAGAAACTTTGAATGCTAAAAACAAACCACGACCTAGGCGACTTTTGACATATAGATTCTCGGAGCAGCAATGTAATGATTTTGAGTTGGATATAAACTGGCTCAATTGTCGATTGATTCTTGTAATATACGATCTAGTTGCATTGAGGTAAAGCAACATGCCAACTAATCTTCTATAACACAGGGTATATCATGATAAGGTTGTCGAGTGATGATCATTGTGTAATTTGGAGGAAAGATCGGAAGGAGAAGAAACAAGTTTGGAACCTAAAAATTCAGAATAAACTAGCATATGTAGGCAACAATTTCTATGATATAGGGAGATTCCTATTTGGAATAAGTCATTTCAAGGCCAAGAACATATTTGAGTTGGTCCAGTTTTGACATGTGTAACTTCATCTAGAGAATTACCACCTAAAGTAACATCATTCACATAAAACTAAAAGTAATGTGAAAGTGGAGTCTAAGAAAACTAACTTTGAGGCTTGAGCTTGCAGTTTAGTCTTGTGAGATTGAAGGGTGGAGGCATAGCAGAGACAACCAAAGAATTTGAAGGTTGAAACGTTAGGAGAGTTGTTATTATGAATCATATGATAAGGTGATTTATTACGCAAGAGAGGGGTGATAACTATATTACTGAGGAAAACATCACAAAGTACTGCATATGACGAGAATTATGAGAGAGGTCATTTGGATTGATACAAGAGATCTCCTCATACATTGAGGATGTATTGATGTTTTCTCTCAACTGATCTCCCATTTTGTTGAGAGGTTTCAAATAGTCTTAGGAGTGACATGGTGTTGTGCTTGAATCATGGTGATAAATTTTTTAACATTAATAGAAACCTCAGATTTGGATTTAAATATCAATGACCATCAACAAAATTAATGGCCAAAGGGCACATATTTGAAAGGGTAACTTTTTGTGTTTTGCACAATGAAAAAAATCACAAGTTGATTTATTGTCAACAGAAGTTGAATGGCTACAAATGACACACTGAATACATTATTTTATTTGACAAGTGACCTTACCTAAAATGCCGTAAGGAATATATTTATGATAGTACTATTAGTTACAAAACTTGAATTACAAGGCTTGTGAATTGAATTGTTACAAGACCTATGAACAACTTTATTACAAGATAGAAAAATAGAAGGTGATTGGAGAATGTTATGAACATGATCACTTAGAGTTAATATGAAGAAACCTTCAATTTGGTCACCTAAACCAATCTTCCTCTGTGAGGTCAAGTCTTGTAACACATATTTGTCAGTGAGAAATTGAACACTGCAAGATAAAAAATTGCATAATTTGGACACACAAAATAAGATTCAGTTTGAAATCCAGTGAGAACACACATTTGTTAGGTACATACTAGGTGAAAAGACTATGTTGCCAACATGATATACAAACATAGAATTACCATTGAGAAGTTGAGGGAAATCCATTTTCTTGTTAAAGCAAGGATACAAAGTGTTCATACCTTTCTTTAGAAATACCAATGTGAGAACGTCAACCTCCTTATGTGTTTCCATGAAATTCGGGTGTCTCAGAAACTTCACAAGAATAGGCATTCATAGAAACATTTGTCTTGATGAAATGAGTGCAATGCCTAGGACCATTCTTGTGTTTAGTATTACCACAAAATCCGTTACCAAGACCTAGTTGTCTCCTTGACTTAAATGCGTCAAAAAGTATCTTGGGACAATCAACTGGAGTAAGTAATGGTAAATATGCATTGTTTCTTTCATCTTGAACAACAAGAGAGTAAACTTTGTTCATGGAGGGATGACAATCCATAAGAAAGACTTGAGTCTTAACAACTAAGAACTGTTCATTCAAGTCGGTTAAGAATCGAATGATTTGATCTTCAATGCGATAATTGTGTGTAATAAGGATAGCTTCACAACGAGGGTGCATGATAACATGCAAATTTGGAGGTTATCATGTTGCACTTATTCCCCATAATGAACAAGAAATTAAGTGAATGCATGACCTGAAACATCTAATCAGTAACTATTTAGGAATTTATGGTTTTAATTAGTTTTTAGTGTAGTTTGATCATTTGAACTAGTAATGCTTGTCATGGATGTATGATGAAACAAGGTGAAGAATGACACTCGAGATCTAGGGAGCTACAACTTGGAATTGAAGATGCATTGTTGAAGATATAGGAAAATGTAGCAGGGGATGGGAATAGACCAGGCCGGCCTACAAGGGCCTATGTCCTAGCCTACGATAGGCCATACTTTTTTTTTCTAAGTAGAGTAGGCTTAGGCTTTTTAAAAGCCTATTTAGCTAAAAAGGCCAGGCCTTAGGCCATATAAAAAGCCTCGTTGGCATACTAGGCCGGCCTATTTAAGTAAATATAAATAATATTGTTTATTATTAATATTATTATATTATATTTTTCATTTTGAATTAAATTATAAATTTGTTAACTTTTTTAGTAATTTAAGTTTATTAGTATACTTTGAATTTTTTCATATTTAAATGTATTATTATAAACTAGAATTGAAATTTGATATGTAATATATAACCAAATTCTCTAAAAATTCTTGTTAAATATAAAAATGAGTTTAATTTCATTGATCTATTAGTTCGTTAGTTGATTGAAACTTACATCACATTACTTATTTAAAAATGTTTATATGAAATAGGCTTTTAAACAGGCTAGCAGGCCATAAAGGCTTTCAATAGGTCAGTCTCAGACCTAAAAAATAAGCCAATGATAGGCCGCAGACCTAAGAAATTTTTTACAGGCCAGGCTTAGGCATTGTAAAGCCTAGCTCAGCCTAACCTATTCCCATCCCTAGTAGTGGCTGGCCTTGTACTATAAAAGAACAACCACATGGTAGTTCCACGGGTCCGAAATTTTACACTTGTGGATTAAGCGGCCAAGTTCAGCTAGGGTTAGCAGCACTAGAGTTCTCACTCAATCTCATCTTCTCCATAGATGAGCATGGGTGCTAGTTCTTAGTGATTTAGAGTTAGGATTACTTGGTGATGCTTCAAGATCACCTATTTCCTTCTTAGATTGTAATCTGTTACTAGCTCTACTTTATCTATTAATTTAGTTTTTCATGTTTTAACTTATGTTGCACTTCACCTCCATCTTTGTGGTTAAGCTCATCATGAGCTAAACCCCTTCTTCTGGTTTAGATATGACGAGGTTATGATATTCTTTGCATATACAAATACAGAAAATACTTTTTAAGTGGGGTGAAAATGACTTTTTAAGTTGGTACATATCCGACTTATAGATGGCCAACTTAATAACTATTTAATTTTAAGGCTATTTTTCTTCCGACTTAAAATCCTTTAATAAGTCGGGTCACCCTACTCAAAAAACTATTAACTCAGGCGGTTCACCCCACTTAAAAAGGGCTCAAACAGTATAAATTTTTTTTTAGTTCAGCCCATTTAAATTCAATTTTTTTTTAGTTTCTTCCATACTATACATGATTATAAAACAAAATTTCATAAATTAATCTAAAATTTCATTTACAACCACTAATATAAAATATCATTGAACCAAATTTCATATTGAATATTAAACTAATTCAAAGTGACAAAATCATTGATCAATACCATATTGTTATAGCTCCGTGCTTCTTTCAAATAAATTTTTATAACTCAAAATCTTTAAAAGTGAAACTTGATCTCTTTTATTTTTAATATTGTAGTTCTTAGAGATCGAAAGGGTATGAGAATGAAAAATGTTTGTTTGATATGAGTTACGTCGCTATGTACTAAAAGATGATGGGAACAAGATAAATTGTTTTGCACAAGTGATAAATCTTTGAAGGGCCTGGAAGCACTATAATCTAATTAGAACTCTTGTCATAAGCAAAAGGCTTAGCAGGTACTACTTCAGTGAAAACTGTTGATGATCTAACCTTATAATGTTATGTGTTAATATTATGCGACCGTACTGAAATGACGTCTTGATGTGCTTAACATGAAGGCTGAGTGAAATACATCCTAGTGACCACCAGGTTGTCAGGAAATCATAGAAAAATATAGCTTTGTAGATCGTAGCAAAGCTCTGTCATAATCAATTGTTTGTTTAAACTACACTTTTATCTTTAAGAATTTTCAAATCTTTTTAATTCTTTTCCCAAACCTTTATCTTTTTTGTATTGTTGTGACAAATGATTTATTTTATTTTTTTACAAACAAGTTTTCTACTTAAAAGTTATAGGAAATTGTAGCAACTAAGTCGGATCGATATCTTTTTATACTTTAACTTGGATAGTGTATACTTGCACTTAGTCTTTCCACCCTTAAATACTCATAGTATTTTGGAAGACACCCGTGCACACAAGTACAATTAGAAGAGGCATATGGGATTTCAAGTCCTCCCACAAAGATTTCATCTCTGAAGCAACAAACATTTATATTTTTAGTTTTAATCAAAATCAAAATTTCATAAAAAAACACTATTAATAATTTTCAAAGGTTAATGCAATAAAAAGAGCAGAAAAACGAGCATGTGAGTGTCCGTCTTTTCGCTAGTTGAAATAAAAAAAAAAAGACAACCCTTAGTAATACCAACAATATAACATTATATAAGAAAATTTGTTTAAGGGTATAATTGAAATAACAAAATGGACAATTCAAAATCTTCCCAAAACCCCATATTTTCTTTAAATATATGATATAGTATAGAGGACGTTCTTTATATACATTTTCGTTATATAGTATAGATGATATAAATTATTTTTTTGAAAGAAGATGATATAAATTATTAAACAACCAATCAATTGAAACACTAGGCCAATCATAAATGTTGGATCGTCTATATCTTATTTTCTTCAAGGTTATTGGTCACCAAGCCAACACTTGTCCACTTATTTTCACTCCTTTCAACATTTCCATGCTACATCATCAAAGAAAATCCCCACACACACCAAACTAAAATTTGTTCAATCATTGAGTAATGTTGATTGCATCATAGACCGGGCATTGATGATAGCATACAGAATACTTGTATGAACCTTGCCGACTTGTATTTTTCTACAAGAATGTATAAGATAAGAGATATAGCTAGCAACACAAGATACACTTGAATGTAGTAGATACATGCATAGTTTAAGATTACGGCATCAATTAATCACAATTGCAGTCACAATTTTTCATTATTTTGATCAAACGTAATTAATTTAATCAATGATACATAAATAATGCCTGTGAAACGCTAACAAATGTGTGTTCAATTGGCAAGGAGTTGGTTCATAATCCGTATAAGCGTGTGTTTTAACCCCCGCTTTAAGCGTGAAAGCTTTTCGATGGATAACTTATTTATACTTATGTTAAAGTCCAGTCCAATATAAATTAAAAGTCTCACATTTGAAGAATGAGGTAGAAGTCTAATAAACCTAATGTCATTGGAGCCTAATTTGACTTGGTGGGGGAACGGAAGGTGTTTTAGTCCAAACAATCGTATAGGAGCCCAATTCGACTTCGTGTTGGAATGGAAGTTGTTCCTAGTGTTGGAAACAATCATTGACCAAAACTTATTTATCTTAGATCGACAAATCTCTAGATTATTAAGGTTTTTTTCTCTAGAAATCAGAGGATTAAAACAAAACAAAAATCATATTAGATTCCTTATTATGATCTAACATCAATAAATCATGTCAATTTGCTTATGTAACGTAAAATTTTAACTAGTGCAACTCTGTGGCATGGAGGTGACTTTTTTTTTTCCTACTTCATCAGTATTTTTTGATAGAAAAAATTATTTGAGGTGTGTTAGATATTAAATGTGTATACATTTTCTAACTGAAAGTTGATCATTATAGTTTACCATCTTTTGCAAGACATGAACTTTGTAGGTGAATCCACTCTCTTTTATTTTTGGTACAATGAGTTGACTTTTTATTAGCTGAATAGCACATCAAATTATTTGGCCCCCACTAATTTAAATGAACCTAAGCACATACATATATTTCAGCATTGGTGTTTCCAAAACATAACTTTTGTATTTTGGACAATATAATAGTATTAGAAATATACTTGTTTTTAGGGGAAGTATTAGAATATACTTTTAATAAAAATAAAAGATTAGAATATACACCGACTCTACTAAAATATAAAGTGAAAGAGAATAAAGAGAAAAAGCATTACCAAACCTAGTGTTTATTTGCAAGTTGCCAATCAAAGTTAATGATCAATAGCTCATAAAGACAGAATCATGTGCCACCCTTCAGAACACAACGTTCCATTCTGCATTTAGTAGAGCATGTGAAATAGTTTATATTGCTTTGTTTCACATCTTGCAATGTCATACACGTAACTTGACTTTTTCTTTTTTAAAAAGTACATATAACTATTGCAAAATTAATTTATGGTCAGAATCCATTTGAATATCGGAAGTTAGAAGGAAAGAAAACTGTTCAATTGAGTTATGAGAAATTTGGCATGATTTTGCATGCTTAGTACTACATGGAGATAAGTGTACGTAGATAATATAATAGATAGACTAATAGTTAGAGTTGATACTATCTAAATTTTGAGTTTTCTCCTCTTTATAATTAATTATTTTTAGGTTATATTTACTACTAAAAAAATTGAAATAGAGAATCAAATGTTTAAAAAAAAAAAGGTGTAATATATAAGTTTTTCTTTTGAAAGAATATATCAGTTTTATTATTACTGGGTGTACTTGAATTTGATTTGTCAACTTATTGGTAAGACTTTGATTTTGTAAATTCAAGTGACATGATTTAAAATATCACTAGTGCAAATCAGGGATACAAAACCTGTTTTTTTTGAGATTTAAGACCTGTTTTTTGCCGAGGTTATATCATCGGGTGTTGTAAGTTTGAGATACGACACCTATTTTTTATTGGGTATAAAAACAACATATTGTACCTGTTTTTCCTAATAAACTGGTGTGATATATGTATTTGTAACCCCACTTTTACACTAAAATAGGTGTAAAACCGCACATATAACACCTGTTTGAATACAAAATCAGGTGTGATAACAAACATATAACACC
>Ga0228711_1001051_pt1 | contig 38879 bp, 17 predicted proteins | sample MedpolnodulmetaG_2_FD_177996 | JGI IMG/M metagenome (GOLD analysis project Ga0228711, IMG submission 177996) | Root nodule microbial communities from Medicago polymorpha collected in Santa Monica, California, United States - brown nodules | ecosystem: Host-associated > Plants > Roots > Nodule...
AGTACTCATAATGTACAAACATGTGTGATAATACATTGTTTATTTGACTCATGATCATCCTTCTTGCCTCTTGTCATAATTTTATTTGACTATTTTGTGTTAATAGGGTCAGTGCAATTTTATTGGTTTTCGCATAAAATATTGGTTTTGCATATTGAATTATCATATTATTTAAAAAGAATGTTGTATTTTTTAGAAAGACAATCTTGATATGCTAAGTTTATGAAATACAATCTTGATAAGACATATTGTGTATCACAAAAATGACATATATTAAATGTTGGAACATGTTCATGACAATTTTTTTCACGTTAAGAAATAAAAAGTGACATAATGGATTATGATTTGTGGGAAATAAACACATGCTTACTTATTTTTTATTTGTGAGGTAGATGTTTAAGCTATTATTGACAATGATTTTTACTAAGTTTTTTTTTTTGGAAAGATGATAAGTCTTTTTTGAAAGATACTAAGTCTCATTTTGAATTGTGATTTTATTTTTTATATTGACCATTCTCTAAAAAATAATATACAATTTCTTCTTGGAAAAATTAGTATCACTATTATTTTTTATGCACAATTTACTTAATATTTTTTTAATAATATCTTATATTAAGTTAGTAATAATAGAGAAACAACTATTATGGAAACAAAATTAGTGTGGTCTCAATTTAAGTAAACATTTACTTCATTAGTTTTAATTTATCTTTGTAAACTTAGACAAAAATATTTTATTATAATTTATCTTTGAAAACGTAGACAAAATATTAAGACTCATTTTTTTGTTTACTCATTTGTTTGGATAGTTTCAAAACTATGTTCTAAAGTACACATGAGGCTTAAGGAATCATCTTCCTTAGAACTGTATAATTGACCGTGTTTCATATTCCTATAAATTTGTTAGTATCTTCTTCAGTTATATGATTGAGTTAACTAAATATTGAAGAAAATATGCAAAACCTTCCTCTGGATAAATTCATGGCCCTGTATAAAAAAATATTAGGATGTAAAACACTACACTGGAGACTTACAAAATCTTCCTCTGGGTAGTGTATATTTAGTCTTCCACTCTCTCAATAATATACAAGCACTCCCTATTTTGTTAGTCCATTAATCCATTATTTCAACAAGATAGTAGTTGTAAACATGTCTTTTGTTCATAAGAACAACAACAATTACATGACAAACTTCACCCACAATACAAACTCAAAATTCAAATATCCACACTTTCAATCTCTCACTCTCTTCTAACCTCAAACAAATTAATAGTTCTTATATATGGGGGCCTATAAGTATTTGATGGTAGTTAAAAAATTTATATTCCCTAAACATGGGGCTATAAGTATTTGATTTAAGTCTAAACATATTCTTCAAACATGGAGATATAGGTATTTAGTTTATGATTTTTATTTTAATCATTTTTCCTCTGATCTTACAATGGGGATATAGGTATTTAGTTTATGTGCTCTAAAAAAAGGTATTTAGTTTATGTCTTAAATTAGTTATTATGTTTTTTATTTCAATCACTTTCTCATCTTACAATGTTCATTGTCGACAAGGTCATCTTTTGATTGTTATCTTTGCTAATAAGCTATTTAATTGTTTTGTGACTTTTTTGTGGTCATTTCATGATTAAAATACAACATTGTAGGACACGGGCTAAAAATTGAGATGACAGTTGTTTTATTTATTAGTTGTTATAGAGTAACTATATAATTTAATTTATATGAACAACAATTTAGCTTATTTACTTTGTTATTTTCTTAAGAACCCATAATTCAATTTAATACATCAACCGCTTTTTGCGCGTGCGTTGCACGGGGCAGATACTAAGTAATTTATATCCATGTAAACAAATTCAATATGAAAGTAACAGAAAGCAGAATCACGGCATGTATGTAGAGATATTCACATGTAAGACTTCTAAGAAGTGTACGATTTTTTTAGCTAAAACATGATATTTAAATCGCAGGCAAAATCGCAGGCAAAATGCATAAATTTGAGTCCATTCTGAATTTAATTTAATATAAACAGAAAGCAAGAGCAACTAGGAAAATCACCTTCCAAGGTTTGAAACAACAAAGTTCAGTTTTTTAGCTCAACGCATGAAGTACAAAATAAAATTCAACCACAATCCATTCATCATCTTATCTTAGCTCTAACATTGAGCAATTTCCTTTATAGAAATGCTTCTAAAAATATCTTTAAGAGGTATAAACAAGCACACTCATAAGTCATAAGAGTATCTACCCGAGTCATGCCTGGGAATCTACGAACACTTCGGCCAGTGGAGATTTTTGAATAAAGCAGTCCACCAGAAGTTTTACATTCTCATCTAATATATTTGACGGTTTCACTTTCAATTTCAATGATTTCAATTTAACAAAGCAAGGAAGTTGAGTTATGATTGAATCGGAAGTTGAGTGAAGTAGAACCTGCACAAATATAGCGTATTAGACCTATTTTGAAGAGCACCACAAAAAAAAGACATTTTGAAGAGTAATTTGCTTAGTGAGGTTAAGTATTGGCAAAAAAGTATTCTGAAGGAACTAATTATGAGCAAAATGAAAATCAATGCTTAATTGCACTTTTTGTCCTCCTAAATTCCCACATGTCTGGCATTATGTCCATCTTAGAATTTGGAACCAAAATATGTTGATGTGGCCTAATCCAACTCCATTGCTACATAAGCAAATAATTTACAGCATTGCCAAATTTTGATCCCAAAGACTTAGGTGGGCAACCTGTCAAATATGTGTGAATTTTAGGGGACTAATTAAGCTGACAAATGATACAAAAGAGTTTACCTTAAGGGTACTCCGTGAGAGTGACAATATCTTAACGTAGTTAGCTAGCATCTGCAGCCAACTGATTAAGCCTGAATATGTAATCTCCAAAAACCAATATGAAAATCTGCATCTACATCAAAATTTACTTGTTCAAGGAAAGAAAGATCACATACAGAGACCTGGTGAATGAGATCACACAAGAGAGTGATAGAATTAAGGTTCGGAGTCAAAATCATAATTTTGTAACCTACTTCTTGAATGGTGCTTCCTATGGTCAAACTAGAAAGGTTAGGGTTATATATGGAGAGGAAACTTGCATTGCGATGTAGATTACAATGTTCAAGGACTAAAGTGCTTAACATGTGACAATTTGAAAATGGATCAGCAATGCCATTGTCATTCGCAGAAAAGGTGACATGCACAAGATGTAAGCTTTTCAATGCCGGCAAATGCAGGGAAGCTGGAAGTTGTGTCATATCAGGGACATCCCAAATGGAAAGCTTAAGACATGTCAAAGATTGACAAGAAAAGATGCTAGGGTGCAACGTGTAACCGCGTTTAAAATTCAAACCAACTTCAAGAGTTAAATTATGAATATCATGTGAGTTAGCATATATCATGATCTTATCTATGAGTTTGGGTTGAATGCAACCTTTTTGTTTTAAATCAACATCATGCAAAGAAATTGAGTCGTCTCGATGAGACAGAAATGAAGACACAAACGGGCTAAAATGGAAAGGGCCGCGGGCAAAATCTGAGAAATTCAATGCAAGATTGGTGAGCCGCCGCCAAAGGTTCTTCCATCTTCTAGACAATAGACAAGTCCGCACAACTTGTTGTGTTGATAAATTTCATTATATGAAGCAAAATAAAGTCAGGCAACTCAATAAGCCTATCCCTTTTCTCTTTTCTATCTCTTTTACTCTTCATCATTCACTTCAACTTCCGTTAATCTTTCTTTTCCTTCAATCACACTTGGCCTAAGAAATTGAAACAAATACATATCAAGTGAGTATCAACTTTGGCCTAACACCAGTCAAATGGTGTGAATGTGAGGTATACATGTGTAAAAAAAACGTATGGAACAAAAATACTTGGGAAAATAGCACTAGCAGCACAAGTATTAATGAAATTGATCCTAGCAGCACAAGTATTATTAACTTTGGTTTAAATGATTCAAGTGAGTTGCAATCAACAACCACTAGTTACAGTTAGCCAGTATAGAAGTTGATCCTCAGTATTTTCAAGTTCGTTCCTTCTATGAGAATGAGGAGCAAGCTACTTGTGGAAAATATAAGTTGAAAGGACCATGAAATATTGACACATATTAAGTTAAGATAGCATATTAGGTTGCAGCTAGATTATTGTGCAGATAGATATCTCCCAACTGTCCGTACAGGGATTTGGATTCAACATTGGCAATTCATTGTCGTATATATTTTCAATTGTACTATCTAATTAATATTACATGCATCACTCACACACTACAACATTCGTCTTGATCATTTCAGGTCTATACATATTCGTCTCAACTTGAGTTTCAATTAGAATCCAATTCACATATGCATTTTGATGCTCCTAAGGTGATTTTAAACCCCATTATTATCACCACCATCAAAACAAAATCATCCATTCAACTAAAACCATTGGAACCATAAAAAAATCACATAATTGATCTAAACAGTACCACAAACACCTTTAAAATTAACTGTGGCTAAACTATGAACCTTACGAATGTCTCATCATTGAGTCGGATTCTTCATGTGCTAATTTGGACTACTTCATAAAATATTTTTAAGTGCCCTTGCTTTGGACTACTTCATAAAATATTTTTAAAATACTTATTTAACATGTTATTTTTTTCTATTAACAATGACGTGATTTGATTAATCGCGTATGTAAAATATTTTAGATCATGGTTGTATAAAAACTAATGGTCAAATAATAATTTCCGTCTGTGTAACAAGTAGTTACAATAGTATTTCATTGTATTAAAATTTTAAAATAGTATTTCAATAACATTAAGATGCTCCGTTAATACTATCATATTAGTTCTTCAATTCTGTCCACAAAAAAAAATTAGTTGTTCAATATACTTACTTATTGTCTTATCTTATCATTCCATATAAATACTTACTTAATGTCATATCAATCTCTATAAGAAATTAATTATTGTCAGTATTGAAAAACTATTTTGATTAACTTGCACAATAAAAAAATTTATTTTAGAATTTCAATATTATCACTACCAACGGATTGGAAAAATAAGTGTATTATTTGAACAACTATTTATATGACAATTTTTTAGACAACCATAAATTTATAAAAAAAAGTACTAGGTATTAACACACAAACCAAAACCAAAGTAAGTATGACAATTTCTTAACACACAAATCAAAGTAATAAAGAGATAAAAACATTATTTCTCTTGAAAAAAGTCAAGCATTTTTAAGTGATTATCAAATTAGTATATGAATTTATTAATATTTGAAACTAGGAGCCGTGTTTGTAAAAATTTCTGATTAACTAAAAAAAGATGGCTTACTCGTAGCAAAAGGGATATTTCGTAAACGAAAATAAGAAGGAAGGGTTCGGGTTGGTGTTGCGTTCCTCCGCCATCCATCGTGAACGCTGCGGGAGTGATGAGTTCCGCCGGTAAAACCTTGCGCACTCTCTTTTTCGCATTCCGATCCAACGAGATTTGTTTTTCATAGTTGCTGGTTACAGTTAAATTCGATACATTCTAACACACAAACCCTAATTCACTACAATTTTCCACCTCTTTTTTATTTATTTATATATATATAATCATTACAACTTTTTGGATTACAATTTTGGTTTATTGTTTCAGATACAATCAATGGGAATTCTGCAAAATCTGTCAAAGAACCTGTTCCAGGGGAAAGCCTAGAACCAAAACAGGATGTTACTGGTGAGGGTTTTGTTCTGTAATGACTATGTTTATTTTCAAGATTTATGGTTATTGTTGCTCATATGCTCTTTGTGTTGCTAGAAGTAAAAGCTCAAGTTGATGCCATATGGGAACAAATGAATAAAGGAGTGTCCAATAAAGTTATTAGCAGTTTTAAAAGCAAGCCTAAATCTACTGCAAAAACCACCACAAAGAAGAGATCTTCGGTAATACATTGCCCTTGTTTTGTTTTTATTTTTGTATAGCAATTTTTGTTTTAACATTTATTAGCTCGATTTTGATTTCCTGCTACTAAATTTTTTGAATGTAGAACTGGATGTCTTATTTGGGATTGGCACCTAAGGCAACTGATTCTCCTGGGCAGTGTGCTTCTCAAAGTGTACCTGATGTGCTGGAAGGCAGTACAAGTGACGAAGGCAAGAAGTTTGCTGCTGCTGCTCTTGCAGCGGTGAAAGATGATGCTTACGTTTCTGCCTCAAGCAGAGGGAAAGTTGTGGTAAGTACATTGATATCTATCCGGTGCTCCTATTTTTAGTCAGGTGCTAATCCAGCTGAAGTGGGAAAAACCTTGTGCATTTAGACAATAGGGAGAGGAAAATAGATCAAAGTTAAAGATTGTGAATTTAAGTTTATTTATTTTACATTCAAAGTTGATTGATATAAAGACATGCAGAATCATATCGAAGAAAATTGTGACATAGGACCAGCTTAGCTTGTTTGTTGCTGCTCTAATCACCAATTAATATTGTCAAATAGCGGCTATAGCAACCCTGTTATAACATAGTGGAATTTGAACAATCGTCATTGTTCTGCAGTATGCTAGTTAGTACAAAGTGTTGTCAAATCGCGGTTATAGCATTGCAGCGTAGCAGAATTAGAACCAACTGCCATTTTCCGTGATCTGCAATTAACAACATTGGTTCAATAACCGTAAAAATAAAACATTGGTTCCAATATTTGATATAGTAGGACTGCGTATTGTTTAGTCCAACCAATTTGAGCATACCACACAATGGACAATTTTCCATTTGAAGTGGTTTGAATTCATGTTAGGTTGATGACTGACCATTATTCATTATTCATAGAACCTACATATTACATTTGAGTTTCAATGTTTGTTCATTTGTTTCCATTATCAGATTACTGAGGTTCGAGACTTTGCTGGTAAAGAAATTGAATATAAAAAGCTTGTGGATTCTGATTCAAAGGAGGCAATTGAAAGAGCCAAAGCGCCTGCACCTTCTGCTGTGGATGCTGTCCTTGAACAAATCAAGAAGAAAGCAAAGCTCAGTGTACTTGATAAGACCAAAAAGGACTGGGGAGAATTTAAGGAAGAAAATAAAGGACTGGAAAATGAGCTTGATACTTACAAGAAGAGTTCAAACCAGTATCTGGATAAGGTTTCCTTTTTGCAGCGAACAGATTACCGTGAATTTGAGCGAGAGAGGGATGCACGACTGGCATTGCAATCCAGGAAGCGACCGGATATGCAAGACGACGCTGTATGAATGAAGGAAGTTGAAGTATGGAGTTGATACCTTGGCGAATTATTTATGGTTTTGTCATGAGTTTATTATCTTGGTGTTCCTGGAAATGTTTTGGCTTCTGAAGAGGAAAAAAGATCTTTGATCACATTGGTGGGTACTGATGATGCTTTTTGAGGTTCAAGATTTAGAATGCTTTCAAATGACATGGTACTTAATATGGATGAGGAAAACAGGAGACTAAAATATACAGATGTAAATTTTGGACTGACATTGGTTCATTAAATTCCATGAAGTGAGCCTCAGAGAACATGTCATTCACAACTCAATGAAGTTCCTAGCTTACAAGAATCATTTTATGTATGACTAATATCCATTTTTTTAAGCCATTGATCAATATCAATTTTAGACAGACATTAGTTCATTAAAAACTTAATTTGCCTCTGGTTTCAAGCCAGAAGAGATCGATGAATATACTAATCTTTTACTTTTGCTATCCCATATTCTGCAATTGAATCGATGACATTCATTGTGCACCAAATTTTAAGCCACTGATAGTTCTAACTAAATGAATTCACTGATAGTTTCTCCTGCATCAAAATCATTCGAAAGTTTTGCTTTTGGAGACAATATTTTTCCTATTCATTTTGTCATCCATTGATAAACACCAAATCCATCCTAATAACACGTGATTATGTGTTTTTGTTGGAGTATTAAGAATAGAAATCTCTAAATAAAAATACTAAACTAAAAGCATTCAGACTACTCTCTTGAGGTACAAAGACTTACTACTTCCACACTTAGAATACTCAAATCCATTCTATTGGTGGTATAAATAGACTCCATTCAATACATTATTATTTTTCAAATATTCATACCACCCATCCGAAGCTCTAAAATGGGTCGCACTAATATCACGGTATAATTCAAATTTGTATTTTAATTCAAAAAGCTTTTGAAAAAAAAATGAAAGGCACCGTTGCATAAGTTGGAAATGTGGTTGAGTAAAGCCACAACATATTAAGCCAATCATCAATGGTTCCCTTAGAGACTTTGCTACACTTTGGCTAAAGCTTGCAATGCAATGACCGATAATTGTGCTCTTACCAACTAAACATGGTTTTAGGCCAACCTACTAGTCTGAATTACATATCTGAACAAAAAAGTTAATTTGACTCTCTCATCTATCATTTCTCTTTCATCTTTCTTTTCATAAAATACATAAAATTGCACTAAAGTCACGATGACTTTCCCGCCACCGAAGTCACTGAATCTCAATCTCAGCTAGCAGAGACCGCTTGCAAATACATGCCCTCTTTAACATGCCTTTTAGATTCAACACTAAATCATGTTACAACCAAATAACTCAGTCTGCATCCAATACCAACCTCATAGATCTCTCAATCTTCTAAGACGCTCGTTATGGTTAAATTCTTATCTAGAGTGAGGAGTTAACCTAATTAACTTATCAATATAAAGATGCACATCATAGAAGTCTACTTAACTTATCAATATAAAGATGCACATCATAGAAGTCTACTTATTGTGTAATTCATAAAGCTTGGAACTCATCTTTTAACCTATACTCATATAGGCAAAGCGGAACACAAATCACATGATTTTTAATCCCATCAAAAGTTTTGAAATATCTAGACTGTGGCCAACTTTCAACTCTATAAACAGGAGGCTTGAACCCAGATTTGAAATTTTTCTTCAACTTTTTTTTTTTAAGAAATTTGTTCTTTAAAATTACTATTATTTTGCAAATATTTCCTTGTTTGCTGACTTGGTCATTGAACTGTCTTCACAGGGTATACCCCACAGGGAAGCATTCGAGGATATTTCTTATCCAATCTGCAAGATTGCAGAAACATTGAACTCGTCAAAGCAAGTGCAAATGACTTTCAACAAGAAATCGATTCTTCAGCGAAATACGAAATATTTTCAGCTGAGACTCAACCAAGTGAACAAAGGAAGATGAAAATAAATCATATGGATCACTCAAATTGTTGGTCAGAAGCATGGGATTGAATTGTTTTCACCCAATTGTCAAAATTACAAGATAGCTCCTGAGAGGAGAGATATATATTATTCAGCAAGGATAAATCAACACAATAATTCATCTTATTATGCATAGATGTAAACAAAGAGCTAATTTGTATATAAAAACCTGAATCTAAATTTAACACACAAGGTATCTTCTCGAAGTCAAGGTAAAATCCTTGGACAAAAATGAAAACAAGAGAATAAAGAAGCAACAGGCTCTTCAAATGTGAATTGGCTTGTCATAAGTGGCCATTGCGGCTTCTTTAATAGCCTCGCTCATTGTTGGATGTGCATGACAAACACGTGCTATGTCCTCACTTGATGCATCATACTGCAATGCAATGGCTGCTTCATGAATGAGTTCTCCTGCATTCGGTGCCATAATATGCACCCCCAATATTTTGTCTGTCTCCTTTTCAGCAATTATCTTGACAAGTCCTTCAGCGTTATCAATTGCCTTCGCCCTGCTATTAGCCATGAAAGGGAACTTCCCAACACGGTATTGAACTCCAGTTTCCTTAACCTGCTCCTCTGTCTTCCCTACAGAAGCAACCTCGGGGTTTGTATAGACAACACCTGGTACTTTGTCATAGTCCACATGGCCAACCTTACCAGCTAAGTACTCAACACAAGCAACTCCATCTTCTTCTGCCTTGTGTGCCAACATTGGACCGGGAATTACATCACCAATTGCATAGACACCCGAGACATTTGTGGAAAATCTTTCATTTACCAAAATGCGTCCTATCTTGTCAGTTTCAACTCCTATCTTGTCCAAATTAAGTCCAGAAGTGAATGGAGTTCTACCAGCAGATACAAGGACAACATCTGCTTCAATTATGGTCTGTTCACCACCAGCTGCTGGTTCAACAGTTAGCTTCACACCATCCCCAGAAGTATCAACTCCAACCACCTTGGTATTCAGCTTGAATTTCATGCCTTGCTTTTCAAGAGAACGCTGAAACTGCTTACGGATTTCTCCATCCATGGATGGAACAATCTGTGATGCAAACTCAACAACAGTTACCTCAGAGCCAATTCGGCCCCATACTGAGCCCATCTCTAGCCCAATGTAACCTGCCCCAATAACTACAAGCTTCTTGGGGATTTCAGTCAATGCGAGAGCCCCCGTTGATGATACAATTTTCTTTTCATCAATAGTGACGCCAGGTAGAGATTTTACATCTGAACCGGTGGCAATAATGATATGCTTTCCTTTCACAACAGTATTTTCACCTTCAACGGTGTCTACAGAGACCTCGGATGGTGAAAGGAATTTTCCGTATCCTTTGACATATGTTACCTTGTTTTTCTTAAATAGGCCTTCAATACCCCGGGTCAGATTAGAAACAGCTTTGTCTTTTTGCGCCATCATGGCAGCTAAGTCAATCTCCACATTTGAAACTTTGACCCCATGGTTGGCAAATGAATGTTTAGCCTCATGGTACATGTGGGAAGAATGCAAAAGCGCCTGAAATATGAAGGCAACACAAATGAGAAGAAGGGATATAGAGAATACATATGATACACACAAGCTTTTATAAACTATATAAATAGTAGCAATAATAATTACTATTAAAATAATACATGGGGACACAGCAACAACACTAACCAAAACCTTATTCCACTAGGTGGGGGGTGACTATATGGATCAAACAAAGCATTGTGTAATGTCAAACACCAATTCCAAGGAGAGACCATATCATTTAACATACCCATGATTTAATATAATATGCTTGCAATATACACATTCAATTTGTTAATCAACGGTCCATAACAATCAGTTTACTCTCTAACATCAGGGAGCACATCAATTTGAAAATTAAAAAATACACAACACAGAAAGCCACAGAGGTCAATACAAGTTTAGAAAGAAGCCAGAGTAGACTATAAAAAAGAGTTTTCAAGATACCAAGTGACTCTATGGAAAGTTAAGTAAATTACATACAACTAAAAAATGCAACTTAGTGTACAAAATTTATAATTTCTCCCATCCAGCTAAATATAATAATCCAGTTAAGACAAGCACTTAGACATTAAGGTTCTGCGAGGAACAACTTACGACATGTTATAAGCTGTCTTCAACTTATTTCCATAAATTCTCTAAGATAGCTTATAAGAAAAAGAAAACAATCTAACTTTATTATATCTTTTGCTGCAGAAGCAACTTATACATAAGCGCTAATTATGATAAACAATAATGCAAATTAAGCTGATTATCCAAACAGGGGGCATAAAATGAAGAGCAGCACATACTTGCATTACACTCAATTATTACATAGAATAAAACTAATAAAAACACGAAAGACACAAACCATTGTTCATATCCATAATCAAAGTACTCTCCACCACCTATAAACTCAACACACTTCAAATTCCAAAAATCGAAAATAACAAAAACAACAGTTCCAACAACAAAATCAAATAAAATCGTACAATCATGAATAATCCAAAGCTATATGAGATAAAAAAAGTGAATCGAAATCGAACCTTGGAAGGGATGCATCCAACGTTGAGACAGGTACCACCGAGAGCACCACGCTTTTCGATGCAAGTGGTTTTGAAACCAAGCTGAGCAGCTTTAATGGCGGCGACGTAACCGCCGGGACCACCACCGATGATGATGACATCGTTTTCATCAGATCCGGAAGCGAAACCTCTTGACCTTAGAGAGAAAGTGTATCGAAGTGTCTCCGCGGATGAAAGAAGAGCGGAACCCTTTCTACGAGCCAAGTTCGCCATAGCCATCGTTAAGATTCTTCTTCAATTCTCACACAAACGCAACTCTTTCTTTTTCTCAAACCTAACACACACAACAAAACCTATTTTCTTTAATATTTATAAATTAATTATTACTATTACTGTTTTATTTATTTTTTAAATATTTATGTCATTTGTTATCACAGCCCTTGGACTTGGATGATGCCTTTGTGGAGGGCCATTATTGGTATTTTTTTAATATGATGATAAATATTTTTCTTTTATTTCTCCCTCACCTGCACTGCTAGTTTAGACTTGGACCGTTCATGTTTTTGTTATGATAATGTTTCTTTATTTTATTTTATAATACTCAAATGTTGATTGAAGTGTGTGGTGTGAACTCAAAATTATAATAAGTGACATAGTATATCACACTATTATTAATATTGACATATGAACATTTTGATATATGGACATGTTCAACTCTCTTTTGCTAGCTAGACTTCATCAAATAGTGCTAAATTGGATTTGGAGATTCAGATCAGTTGAGAAATTAAATCTATCTCGCCAAGTTTATTCTTGAAACAAATAATTTGTACAAACAAACTCATGTAATGTGACATAACTCACTCTCCCACACTTTGGCATATTTTTCTTGTGTGCACGTAAAGTTTTGCTTGCCGGAAAAAGGTAAATTTATGACATGTTTTTGAGGCTGTTATGTTAATGGATCGATAACACATATTTGCTATCATAGCATGCAGTCTTGGGAAGAAACGTAATTTGATGTTGTGGGAGGATGCAAAGGGCGGTGACTTGCGCGACGCATATCCGTAACAACTCCCAGAAGTAAAATGCAGCATATATAGATGCAAACAATACTCAAAGATCAAAACTGTGTGGGTGCTGGTTTCTACCTGAGAAATCATGAAGGCCATTTTATGACAGCAGGGATAGATTGGAGACAGACAGTGATACATGAAAAGCCATACAGGGGATAAGCTTGGGGTCTTCTTCAAGCAATCAAATGGACCGTCCCATTGGATTATACACATATATAGATTGTAAATGGGTTGTTGATCGATGACATGTTCAATGATAAATCAAATTATACTGAACATAGATCTTTATTAGTGCTTGAACGTAGATCCTTGTTAAGGTATTTACACAACAACTATGAGTTGTTTTAACTAGATGATCAGCTAATGATAGTGCCCATTCTCTAGCTATAGCATCTATCTTTTACGTTCATGGCATTATTTTCGATTCATTTATGATTATATTTTCGTCATTATCATTAATGAAATTCATTAAACTTAAGTAAAGAACAACTTTCCCACACTTTTTTTCTCACAAAACTTGAACTCGTGATCTTGTGTAAAGAGAAATGAGTAGATCAATTTAGATTTTATTTCATCTTAAACTGAAACTCAGTAATCATTATTTGATAGTTGGAGTTGTAGATTGCTCTATCATATCATATCATGATTCAAAACCAGCAATTTTGAGTCATTCGTTTACAATTTCTAAGATAACGAAATAACGGCCTTACACATCTTACCAATGCCTGAATATTTGGTTGGACAACAGCAACTGATTGGCTCCACTCCAAACGACAAAAAAAAAAAATCAGAACATGCATAACAAAGATAAATGATTAGACTTGTATGATGTCCAAGGATGATATTATCCCATGTCATAGGCATATAGATATAAGAAAGATGGACCCTTGAGAGAACCAATAACAATGACAAGAAAAGATCAAGCTTGTACTAAGCCATCTGATGCCTCAAACAAATGCCACTAAAACTAATATATAACAAAAACGGATGAGTATTATGTAACACACTGCATGCCATCAACAGAATTGTTAACAAGTCTAATTTCAATTCAGGTGGCATTACCAATTTCAATTCCATATACATCGCTAATTTGCCATTGAATAAAGGTATTCAATTTATAATTGAGATGAAAAGAAAGGCAAAGGAAGAAGAAAATGAAAAGGGGAAGAAAGAAGAGAAGATAATGGATGAAAATTTAAAAAAATTGAAAGACATTTTTGTAAAATCGGGGTGTAAAAAAAGTTTTAATATGTTTTTGTGTCTATAAATAAGTTAATTTTTCGTTTTAATTCCTTTAAAAAAATTCTTCAACTTTTACCTTTTCAAAAGTTTTTCATCTTCACTTTTAACCCCTCATTTAAAATAAACTCTTATGTAGAATTCATATTTTTAAATAAAATTTTGAAAAAAAAAAAAAATAACATTATAAGAATCTCTCAAAAAAAAAAAACAGAATTTTTTAACAAAACATGAATTAAATATGAATTTTTATATTCTATGCGGTTAAAAATTGATATTTAACTTTTGTTTGGTTAAAAAAAATCTAATTTTTTGCAAAGATTTTTACAATATTCTACACATTTCTGCACAATTTCAATAAAAAATACAAAAATTGACTTAAAAATAAGAATTAAAAGTAATGATTGAAAATTTTATAGAGACTAAATGTTGAAGGAAAATATTAGAGGGATTAAAACAAAAAGTTGGTATATTTATAAATACCAAAAATATATTTAACCCTATAATAAATCATATAATTATGTTGAAACAATTCTCAAACACTTCAAATCATTGGTGAAAAATTTATATACAGAAGTCTCCCACTATCATACTTATTTCTAATCATAATTAACATTATCATACTTATTTCTAATTCTACTAACATTGCAGCCCTAGATGGAAAACCATAACCCCTACTTATTTGGGCACCAAAACTTATTAGGTTTATTGCACTTAACTTCCATCTACTTTGCACACTTCACAACATGATTTTGAATTTCAAATCATCACATTAATGACAATTACAACATTTAATTACTAAAATGTATGAAACTTCTATTATAACAGTGAATGTTGTGATAAATTTATCGTGTTTCACATCATTATATTTGATTGTTTTATGTTGAACATAATATAAGTGTCATATACTATAGTTTAATATGTTAATAACACCATAAATATCAATTGTTAAAAAAAAATCTTCAACTATAATAGACTCGTTCGATAGCACGGGTGAAGAGTCTAGTTCATTCTAAATCACAAAACCACTTGGAATTTCTATCTTCATTCTAAATCGCAAACCCCTGAATAGGAGGCTCAGACGCCGTCACACACTACTCTTCTTCTATCTTCGATGGACAACGCATATTGTCAAAGTTAGGGAAGCCACATATGAGAAACTTGATCATCATTTAGTTTATTGTCACGTCACAATTATGGTTAGTTATGTGTTCAGTGCAAAGAAATTGTGTTCTATTTTTATGTTCATTTAGTTTCATTTTCTAAATTTGTAGAATTGTAAATCATTATTAAGATCAAGAGTTTTGTTAGGGTGTTATGATTTCCACTTTGTTTTTTCTTGTTTGTTTTAATAAAGAATTGTTTGCTTAATCTTTACAGAAAAAGGTATGCAAATGTTCACTGAAATGCTTTGACCAAAACTTCAAAACTATACTGAAATTACAAGAATTTATGAACATTTGTGACATTCCTGCATTTATACTTTTGACACTGAGTTCTCTCAGTTTCAAGTAAGCTAATTGCCTCATTTTGTTCTTCAATATTTTCATCTTTGGTTAAAAAGAAACTTTTAAAAGAAAAAAAAAACAAAACAGGGCCCAGATGGAAAACCCTAACCCTACTTATTTGCCTCGTTCTGTTCTCTAACATACTTATTTCTAATCCTACTTAACATTGCAACCTAGATGGAAAACCCTAACCCTACTTATTTGGGAGCCAAAACTTATTAGGTTTATTTCACTTAACTTCCATATACTTTGCACACTTCACAACACGATTTTGAATTTCAAATCATCATATTAATGATGATTACAAAATTTAATTACCAAAATGTATGAAATTTCTATTCTAACAGTTAATTACTAAAATGTATGAAACTTCTATTATAAAAGTGAAGATTGTGATAAATTTTTTGTGTTCCACATCATTATATTTGATTGTTTTATGTTGAACATAATATAAGTGCCATATACTACAGTTTAACATGTAAATAATGCCTTAAATATCAATTGTTAAAAAATATAAATCTTCAACTATAATAGACTCGTGCGATAGTACGAGTGAAGAGTCTAGTTCATTCTAGATCCAGGGTTTTGTTGGGGTGTTTTGATTTTCTGTTTGTTTTTTTTCGTTAGTTTTAATAAAGAATTGTTTGATTAATCTTTACAGAAACGGGTATGGAAATGTTCACTGAAATAACTTCAAAACTATATCGAAATTACAGGTATGTATGAACATTTGTGACATTTCTGCGGCTACTGCCAAAGTTACTTTTGACACTGAGTTCTCTCAGTTTCAAGTAAGTTAATTGTCTCGTTTTGTCCTTCAATATTTTCATATTTGGTTTTGGTCTACTAAGTCTAATAACGATTAATTGGTCTAGTAAGTCTAATAACGATTAACAATGATGTGTTTTCAATACATAACAGCTAGGGTAAATCCCTAAAACTAGAGCTGTCAAAACAGGCGGCCCGACCCGTTTATGGCCGGCCCTAACGGGCTTCGAGCTTTATTGGGCCGGGCCAAAAAGCTCGGTCGAAAAACGGGCTCGAAATATACCACCCGAGCCCGGCCCTACACGGGTCGCGGGCTAAACGGGCCGGCCCGTATTAAAAATTACATTTTTTTAAAAAAGTATTATAAAATACTCCTAATAATTTTTTATAAATAATATTTTTAATATGTTTAAATAATGTCTAGCACAAAAATAAATTGTATACATTTTCGTACAAACGTCATAAACGAAAACGGCGAGGAAAGCAATTTTAAATAAATTAGATATGTTATAGTTATAGATATTTATATATTTGATCTTTAAAATTATAAATAACGAAACGAGTAAATATAATTTTATATTACATTTATTTTTGTTTTAATTCATTGAATTTTCACTTTTATTTTTTATTTTGATAATCAACTAAGTAAAGAATTATATGAAAAATATATATAATTTATAAGATTTATTTTGTTATGCGGACTAACGTGCTACCCTCGGCCCGTTCGGGCTAGCCATAACGGGTATCGGACTTTTTAGGGACGGGCTTAATATTTAAGGCCCAAGCCCTATGATTAATCGGGCTAACGGGTCGGCCCATACGGACCGGCCTGTTTTGACAGGTCTACCTAAAACTCAGTCAAGATACTTATAAAGTAGCAATTTCTTTTAGCAAGATGGTGGCATGTTGCGACAGAGAGATGAAGAATAACATCAGAAAACTTCCTAATCTTGGAAATAAGCTAAATGATTCGTTTGGTCTTTAAATTTACTTAGTTAGAATTTATTTGGTCTTTAAATTTTATTAGTGTATATATATATATGGGATATTTTTGACTCCAAGAGTTACTCTAAATCTTCACCATTGATTTTATCTTAATCTAATAGACTGCATTTAAGTCTTATTAATAAAATGTTCTTAAAAAAATAGTCAATGTTTTTCATTAACACAATTAAAAAAAAAAAAATAATGATTCAACTCAAAAAAAAAAAACTATGAGAGAGAACGATAGAGAGTTTGAGAGAGAGGACCGGCTACGGCACCACCGTATGCAGGCCTACCGGCGCTCTGTATCGCCGACGGTGAGGTCAAATTGGGGGGGAAGGGGCCCTGGCTGGGTGTCACAAAACGGGGGAGGACAAGTGGTTTAGAGAATGGGAATTTGCTGGAAATCGACAGTCTAGGTATAGAGGTTCACGTGAGGGTTCCAACGGCAGTGATGCGGATTATTATCAGGACAGGGGTGCTGATCGGTACTATGAGGAATCAGATGAGGATTGGTATCGACGACAGGATAGGAGATGGTATGGTGGTAGGCGAAGATGGGTAGAGAACTGGAAAATGGATGTGAAGGTGCAGAACAGGCGCAAAAGTGATAACGTACAGCCTGTTGTGCATGACCAGACTGAGATTAGTAATGGCTCAAGGAATGGCACTCAATTCTGATGGTTTGTTACCTTCTACTTCACTAATTTTTCGCCGTATTTATCGAATTTTTATTTACGGAAAGGTCTAGAGGTCTGTGGTATGTTGGAAGAAGTCGTGATACCGTCTAGGCGTAATGTTGATGGGGAAGTCTATGGGTTTGTAAAATATTCTAATGTGTGTGATGTTTGCAAACTATTGAAAGCCGTAAATTCTGTCTGTTTTGAAAATTTCAAAATTGTGGCTAAGGTTGCTCGGCTTGATAAGGCGGCTGCGGGGGAGGTTGAGAAAGGGTTAGAGGGAGTCGGAGGTGCAGTTGAGGTGAGTAAGGAGCTAGTGAGAGTTGGAGATGGGGTAAGGAGGGTGGTTGGTGAGGGTAAAACGAAACTGGTAGGTGGGAAGAAGGGGATGACGGAGGGTGAGGTAGCTGTCTTGGCGAGGAAGGGTAGGGACAGTGACAAGGGAGCTGTTAAGGGAGTAATTGAAAATGTGGTTAAGGTGAAGGAGGGAGAGAAGGGGGAAAAGGTGGTCACAGCGAAGCCGGGGAAGGATGTTTTGATAGGCGATGTGACGGTGCAGCTAAGAAATAGGAAGCTCAAAGGTAAAGAGATTCTTAGTGAGAAAGAAGGCAATGGTAATGGAGATTTCTGGCATATGAAGGTGACGGGGAAACCTTCAATCCAAAAATTGGTTCGTACATATAATTCCTGTGAGGAAGATATTTGGTTTTATAAAAGAATTCTGGCTAGAGTTGAAAGATGATGTCATGAGGTTCGTGTCTGAGTTTCACCACAATGGCAAACTGGCTAAAGGGATCAATACAACTTTCATTGTTCTAATTCCAAAGGTAGGAAATCCATAGAAACTTAATGACATTCGTCCAATCTCGTTGGTGGGTAGCATGTATAAAATCATAGCAAAACTGTTGGCGAATAGGTTGAGGTTGGTGATTAGTAGTGTGGTATCTGAGACTCAATCTGCTTTTGTACAAAATCGCCAAATTCTTGATGGTATTCTTATAGCAAATGAGGTTGTTGATGAGACCCGTAAACTTAAGAAGGACCTTATGATGTTTAAAGTAGATTTTGAAAAAGCCTATGATTCCGTTGATTGGGGCTATCTGGATTCGGTTATGGAGGGTATGTCTTTTCCTGTTTTGTGGCGGAAGTGGATTAGAGAATGTGTGGGGACTGCTACAACGTTTGTTTTTGATATTCTCACGTTATGCGGTTGGCAATGTAAATCAGGTAGTGGTCTCTCATCTCTGATTTGCTGATGACACTCTGATTTGCTGATGACACTCTGTTGATAGGAACCAAAAGTTGGGCAAACATGCGGGCTCTTTGAGCAACTCTCGTTATTTTTGAATCCATGTCGGGTTTGAAGGTGAATTTTAATAAAAGTTTGTTGGTGGGAATTAATATATCTGATTCGTGGTTGAATGAGGCAGCGGCGGTGTTGAGTTGTAAAGTGGGAAAAATTTTGTTTATGTACCTAGGCTTGTCTATTGGTGGTAATCCGCAGAGACTTTCGTTTTAGGACCCCATTGTGAATCGCATTAAATCTAGATTGTCGGCTTGGAATAGCAGGTTTCTGCCCTTTGGTGGCCGTTTGATTCTTCTCAAAGCAGTACTGTCTGCTTTGCTTGTCTATGCTCTTTCCTTTTTCAAAGCTCCATAAGGTATAATCTCTTCTATTTATTCTTTAATGAATTTTTTTTTTTTTTTGGGGGGGGGGATTACTTGGATAGGTTGGAATACCTTGTGTTCTAAAAAGGAGCATGGAGGTTTGGGGGTTAGGAGGTTGAAAGAGTTTAATGTTGCTTTACTAGGTAAATGGTGTTGGAGGATTTTAGTTGATAGAGAAGGATTGTGGTATCATGTTTTAGTCGCCCGTTATGGCGAAACAGGTGGGAGGTTGGAGGTGGGGGCTGGAGTGGTTCTTATTGGTGGCAGGAGGTAGGTAGGATTCAGGACGGTGACGGTGTTATTGGTGATGGGTGGTTCGGCCATAGTGTGATGAGGAAGGTGGGTGATGGGTCTGAAACTTTGTTTTGGACTCATAGGTGGATTGGTGGCGTTCCTCTTAGTGTGCGGTTTCCTCGTTTGTTTGACTTATCAGAGAACAAAACCATTACGATGGCCAACTTGTTCTCTTTGGGTCGGATGCAGGATGGAGAGGGGTGGAGTTGGAGGCGCAGGTTATGGGCGTGGGAGGAGGATTTGGTAGAGGAGTGTAGGGCGCTACTATTTGATGTTTTTTTGGTTCCAAATGTTTCAGATAAATGGGTGTGGCTTCCAGATCCTGCTGAGGGGTACTCTGTGCGAGGTGCCTATGACTTGTTAACTGTTGGTGCAATCTCCCAGATGGCCATGCCTCTTGAGCTTGTATGGCACCATCAGGTTCCTTTGAAAGTATCGGTCTTTGCGTGGCGGCTTCTCCGGGATCAATTACCAACGAAAGCTAATCTGGCTATTCGTGGTGTTATTCTTGCGGATGACATTTTTTGTGTTTCAGAGTGTGGTCATGTGGAGACGGCGGAACATCTATTTTTATCTTGATCGGTGTTTGCTCCGTTATGGCAGCAGGTGCGTGATTGGATTGGTTTCGATGCGGTGGATTCTAATAACATTACAGATCATTTGGTGCAGTTTACTTATATGACAGGTATTGGTAAAGCTAAACGTTCGTTCTTGCAACTCATTTGGATTTTGTGTACTTGGGTTGTGTGGATTGAACGTAACAACCGCTTGTTCAATAATATTGTAACCATATTCCCCCTTTTGTTAGAAAGGTTAAATTGTTATCTCTAGGGTGGCTGAAAGCTAAAAAGGCTGTGTTTGTTTATGGTACACAGTGATGGTGGTCAAACCCGCTAGCTTGTTTGGGCATTGGCTAACTTATGTCTAGCTGTTCTATTGTATGCTGACCGATTGTAATCTTGTAGTGGTTGCGTACGCACACGTTGTGCTTCGGTACTACTCGTTGCTGTGGTTATATAATTCCATTTTGATTTTTTTTTTTAAAAAAAAAAATGTTCTTATGCTTCATCAAATATTTTTTTAGATTAAATCCATATGTTAAATTATGATTAACGTTCTTAAAATAAAACTATGCTTGCAAATAAATATTTGTGTTATGTTTTAGAAGAAAATCCAAATGTTAAACTTTGATTAACTAAACAAATTATTTATTAAAATTCATTAAAAATTTACGTTCTTATATTCGTCAGTTATTCATATTTTTTTTGTTTCAGTCACAAAATAAATCTTCAAAAATTTCAAGTTATCATACTAGATTATCAGTATGCCCCTGACATTCACACATTGCAGCAGATCAATATCATTTTAATTTGCTAAAAATGATATATGTGTTTATAGGCAAGTAGAAATCTTATCACAAGCAACTATAAACCTGCAACACAGGATGATGAAAATATTGATTGGCACCTATGTCTCCATGACAATTTGAACACCCCTTATCTGAGACTCATGGGTATCGCATGGCGAATGCGATGCGGCACATCAATTGGAATGAAAGCAACCCAAGCAATGTTTAAGCCTTCCATTCGCAATTGTTGCACATCAATTTCAAGCAAACTTCTGACTGCCACCTGAGGAAGTTGTTAATGTTGTTCACAACGAGTTCAACTCTAACGGCTTCGAATGCTTCAACGGAGACACGCATACCAATTATTATTTCCACAAACTGAATCACATAATGTTGAAACACATGTCTCAGCTGAACATCTTTCTCAGCGTGCACAACAAACACATTGTTAGCCATCTCTTCAACTTGAGAAATTTGTATCTCCAGAGACTCTCTGAGTAAAAGTAGCGAAATATAGAAGAAACAAGCGTTAGTTATTCATATTAAATAAACTATAATAAATAAATTGTTTTCAAGTATATATATATTTATTTATAATAAAGAATAAATTTTTTATCGGTGTACTAAAAAAATGTTGTTTTTAACAATAAGTGTGATGATTTTTTTTATATTTTAATGCTAACCATAGTGTTTTTTTACAAGCATTGGTATTTCTAAGAACGTTAATCTAATTTAACAGTTAAAATTTATTCTACAAAAAAAATATTTGAAGAAACAAAAGAATAATTGTTTTACCATTTATTAATTGTGTTCATGAAACATAAATGTTTTTTTTTAATAATTGTTTTTACCATTTATTAATTGTGTTCATGAAACATAATTTTTTTTTTTTAAAAAATGAAACGAAAATGTTGATTGAGTACGAAAAGGGAAACCTAAATATTATTATAGAATGATCAAGAATGGTGAAGTATATGGTTATTAATAAGACTTAAATGTAGTCCATTAGATTAAAATAAATTCAAGGGTTGAGATTGAGAGTAACTCTTTAGAATTACTCTTGGAGTCAATATATCCTTCTTGATATGTGTGTGTATATATATGTGTGTGATGTTCTGGTGTCTATGTGAGTATCTCGAACAATGATACAACCTGCTTCTACAATATTTTTGTTTGTACTTTCTTTTATTCGTTTGAATTCATTTGAAACATTACCTGGGCAAATGCTAATGCAAGTGCTGAACATTGTAACATTTTTGGCAATAAATAAGTACTTTTGGAAAATTAATTAAAGTTAACAAACAACTGGATTGCAACATTTTTGGCAAATGTGTATCTAGAATAAGTAGAATACAAGACTTTCATTGTATCATCCTAAACATTAAACACGAGCAAACATGTATTAAATTCAGCATGAAACAAATCAACACATGTCTAAAAGGAATTTCACTGAATAGTTTTTGAAGCATTGGTTTCGTGGGGGATATAATATATCATAAACTAAGCACAAATGTATATGTCTTGGTAGAACTGTAGGAGTATTTGAACAGTTTGAAGAATAATTGTTTCTAGCAACTCATTTTCTAGCAGCTCTTATTTTTGCAAATGCTTGTTAATAAAATTCATTGACTAATTAAATTGTCACATGTGTTGTTGTATGCATGTCTTGAAAAAATTAAAAAAAAAAAAAAACACAAGCAAACAAATAAGTACTTTTGGAAAATTAATTAAACTTAACAAACGACTCGATTTCCACATTTTTGGCATTGGTGTATATAGAAGAAGTAGAATACAAGATTTTCACGACCATCATAAACATTTAACACAAGCAAACATGTATTAAACAAATTTCAGTGAACATTTTTTGAAGCATTGGTTTCTTGGGGGATATAATATATCTTAAACCAAGCACAAATGTATATATCTTGGTAGAACTGTAGGAGTATTTGTACCGTTTGAAGGATAATTGTTTATAGCAACACATTTTCTAGCTACTCTTAAATTTGCAACTGTCTGTTAATAAAATTTTTTGACTAATTAAATTTGTCACATGCATTGTTGTATGCATGTCTTGAAAAAATGACAAAAAAAAAAGGCAAACAAATAAGTACTTTTAGAAAATTAATTAATCTTAACAAATGACTGGATTGCGACATTTTTGGCAGTGGTGTATATAGAATAAGAAGGATACAAGGCTTTCTCTCTAAATTTTGGATTTTCATGGTTAATCTTGTAATAGGCATTGGGATTCTTAAGAACTGAAAACATGCTCACAATTACCCCTTCCCTTGCTACTCAACAATGAAGAACTTGCTGTCACAATCTTCATATTCACTCATCCACACACCCGCCTATTTGGAGTTTGTAATATTTTCTCTTCAATTTCATTTGTTTAATTTTCTTGGTATCAATATGTAGGTAGGGGTGGCAAAACAAACTTGACTCGTCGGGTCTTCTGTTATGTTTAGTTGATTAAGCCAAAAGTTTGGTCACTAAAATTGATTCGGTTTGTCTGTCCTGTTTTTGAGAAAATACACACACACACAACTCTTAGAGATTAGAGTGTAAACACCTCCAGGTCTAGTTTTCAACTGATAAATATCGAGATTATGACAATATTTTTCGTGGCTACAACCACTCGAATTTAGGATATTTTTCTTGGGGTAAAAGTTTTCTGCAGATATTTGTTACTCTCTCTAGAAAAATATTTCTTTTGTAAAAGGTCATTTTCTTGCATAATTTATAAAACTTTGTTAAAACATATAAACTTATGTACTGCAAATAACTCGTGGACTGCGACATATATTAATTTACCCAGAGTATCTTAAATTTTATAACATGAGGTAACTTCCAAAAATAACAAACATTATGAATTGTGAATAAGAAACTAACAAATGAACTTTTTAATAATCGTCAAGTTTTTAGTGCCACAAATATTAGTCATTGAACTTATTCAAACATTCTTCATAATTTGCCTAGTAATAAAAATAAATCTCCAAATCAATTGAATTTTTGGATGTCAACCATCCGAAAATTTACGTTCTATCATTTGGATAACAAATCTTACGGATATGATTTATTCAATTATGAATATATGTACATTCAAAATTCACGTTCTCAAAGTCTCTTCGCGAAGCAAAAAGCCAAATAGAAGTTCCTTGAAGCAAACAAACAAAGAAAAAACAGGAATTAGCCAATGTCTAAACAGAGAAAGAGGGTTTGGCCACAAACTATGTTGGTGTCTTTCTATGGAAGGAAAGCTTCAATGACATGTTTAATCTTCTAGCTTTGAGATAATGAAGAAATATAGAAAGATACTCTAAACATATGAAATTGAAGAGAAAGATATTAAACAAATGAAATTGAAGAGAAAAGATTACAAACTCCAAATAGGGGACCAGGATTTGCTGTTGTAGTACTATAACTATTATACTTTTGTCAAAACAATCCAATGATTGGAATAGCAACTGTGGTGTTATTTACAGCACCAAATCCAAATCCTCAATTAGGGTGTATGTGGATGAGTGAATATGAAGATTGTGACGGTAAGTTCTTCATTGTTAGGGTTGTAAGGAAGGGGTAATTGTGAGCATGTTCTGAGTTTTCAAGAATCCCACGTCGACATTATTAGCTTATTTAAAAAGCTCATATACCGATAGAAACACTCGCTTGAGAGCGCTTATTAAAAACAAATTATGACATTTCCATAAGCTTTTCATGATTATTTATGAAAATGACTTGTAACTTAAATGACAACATTTGCTTTTATTTTTCCCTCAAAAAACAGTTAGCTTTTATTTTATCTTTTATTATAGATAAAACTTATACATTAGCATCTATATACTGTTTAAGCCTTTAACTAGGTTGTTTATTCAAACATGGCCTAAATCAAATCATCATTTATATTTACAGAATCAACGATGTGTAATCAAAACCACAATAATGAGGGATTTAATCTACTCCACCAAAATTTAGCTACAACTGTCTCTACAGATACCAACATAATAAGTTAATAACCCATAAACACCCCTCCAATTAAATAGTAGGTCCAAGACTAAACCTCCTCTACCCCCTCACCAAGTATAACTTTCTATCCCTACAAAACTGTTGACTGCTTTGTCTAGATATATCTGAACAGCCTAAAAACAGATTAACTTTTTAATCAAAGAAACATTTATGAATCACAAAAATTGCATTTACAGTCAATTCCCCTCTATCAAGCTCTTCAGTCTATTACGAGCCTCTTCAGAAATACTGCAAGCTTTGAATCTTCGCCTTTGGGGCGGACATGATTCAGCAAACTTTTCAACAGGAGACAAACATATAACAATCGCAGTAAGATTATCTGATGTATTTAGGCGCAATGCTTCCTTGACTAGATCTCTGGCACTTTGCTGTGGGTCGATGTGCCTTCTTAATCCACGGCGAACAAAACTAACAGCAACTTGGCTAGACATTACATCCCAAATCCCATCACATGCAATGATCAAGAACTCATCCTCTTCTGTTAATGTAACCAGTTGAACGTCAGGTTCAGCAATAAGAGGAGATGCAGCACCAAGTGGAAATTTTAAGTCCCAATCCCCAAGGGCACGGGTTACTGAGAGATAACCATTGAGATATCCGTCATCAATGAAGCCGCCTAATTCCTCCACTCTCCTTCGTTCTGGTAAATAACTTGGCCTGTGATCTTTAGACATTTCAACAGCCGTACCTCTCCTACAAAGAACAGCTCGACAGTCACCAGCATTAGCAACAAGCAAATGCCTTCCCAGTACAAGTGCAGTTAGTGCTGTCGTCCCACATGAATTACTAACACTCTGCTCATCAGCCAATGCAAGATCCGCCCGTATAAAAGCTCTCCGGTGGGAATCCTCCAACTTCTCTAGAAAAAATTCATCAGTGCCATATGATTGAAGCATGTCGGCATCTTCAAAAAATAATCTCATAGCATTCCTCTTAACAAAGGCAGCAGCATCAGGCCCTCCATGCCCATCAAAAACCGCATAAAACGCACTTGGCATTGGGTAGTTGGACACAAATCCAAGGTGGCAAGCCAGATCATCTATCTGAATGTGTTCATCATCCATTGATCCCCGTGGTCCGATATCAGTATAGCTACCAGAATGCACGTTCGGGAGAAACATCTTTGCAGGGGTCTCCAATATGGAATCTTTAATGATCTCAGGGCAACTCACAGCCTAATACACAAAAACATGCAGTCAGCACAACATTAAAGCAATCTACTAAGAAACAGTTTGGAATAACAAATTTACTAAAATAGTAGTTTGAAGAAGTTGGAATAACGAATATACTAAAATTGCAGCAAGCTAATTCAATTGAAATTGATGCCAACAAATGAATACAACATAGATTAAACTAAAACACCCGATTCAAAATTCTATTTCAAAAATTCAGGTTCATCAATCACAAAAGACATCATACTAATATTGGGTCTTCCCCACAATTATCAAACAAACAAAAATCATAAATTCTAATTCAAATCAAAATTAAACTAGAAGAAATTTACAACTAAATTTAGATTGATTAACACACAATTACCCAAAACATAGATCAAACTAAAACATTAGCTTTAAACTGAAATTGAAGAGAAAAAAATGAATAAAACATAGATTAAACTAAAATACCCAATTCATAATTCAAGTTCCAAATTCAGTTTCAACAATCTCAGCTAACAACATCACATGAGTATTAGACTTCCCCACTATTATCAAACAAACAAAACTCATAAAGCCTAATTCAAAATTGATGATTAACACCACTTTACCCAAAAATTTAAGATCAAGCTTCAACTAATAACCTAAAAGGGTCACGGAAAAACCAATTCTTTAACCAAATAAAACAAAACAAGAGTACGAATTTCAATTTCAATTTTTAAAAAAAAAAATATGAATTGAATTTGAAACAGAGAATAAGAGAAAAGGCTTACATGTGCAAAGATTGGAAGAGAAGAGGTAGGAGGAGAGGTGGGTGAAACATCAACCTTGACGTTGTGTTCTTGAGTAACGCAAAGATGATACTTGACATCTAACATAGAAATGCTCTGTTGACATATAAATTCGGTTTCGGCAACCATCTTCAAACGCCGTTTTGGAAAATCACTTTCTCAGAATACAGAAGCTATGATTTGAAATTTGGGAAATTGAATTGTTGGAATTTGGAAATTGAATTGAATCGAAATTGAAAATGAATGAGTAAGAAGAAATTAGGGTTTGTGTTGAGTTTAGGTAAGAAGAGTTGTTTGGGGGAAGTAAGAATAAGAAGAAGTACTTAAAAGCAAGCATTATGTTGAAACGCGCTTGTGTACAAAAGTTAGTTACGTGTTCAAGGAAAAGTCTAGAATACCCTTTATTAAATATATGTGGTTGCTGTGAAACGAGAGGGCAAGAACGGGGAATCGACACGCTTCTTTCTGTGGGCCAAGTAGATTAAACCCCGGTTCGGTTCCTGAATTGTTTTTGCTTATTACCAAAGTTAATTAACTAAAGTCGCCAACAGATTAACATGATGTAGTGCATTTTTACTCCAATTTTATTTTTATGTTGCTTTTGAGGCTAAGCTGTAGACACCATTTGACGATTATATGAAGTAAATAAAAAAGAGTTGCACTAAGAACTGTAATAAAAATAGAAATAATTGATGAATTTTATCTAGATTTTGAATATACAATTTTTAAAATAATTTTTTACTTTAAATTTCGAAGACACTTGTTAGTATTTTTTCATAAAAAAACATAAATATTTATAGGCGGTGGTGATCTTAATAAAAGTTATTTTGTCAAAAACAAAAAATACACATTAGTGTACTTGATTATTTTATTTAATTTTTGTTTTCTTTCTATAATTCTTGTGATCATAGAAAACTTTCTATGTTCAAATTCATGGTATTTTTTTGAAAATAATTGTACTTGTATCGAATAAATAAATACTAAAGGAGGAAAATAACACAAAGGGCATTATAAATTCATTCTTATGGTTGAAATCTAAACAGACGGCTTTAGCTTATACTTACCATGATTGGTGGAGACATCTGTTTTTTTGTATGGATGTGTTTTTGTAATTTTGTTTTCTCCTTTGGTGCTCTTTCGGGTACTTTGACTCTGTAAATATGTAAACTTTTCTTTTGGTTTTCTCTTTGTGCAAGGGGAAACACCTTTGGGTCAAAATTTGAAATTAAAAATAAATTTTATGTTGAAAATGTAACTTTTAAAACTTTTAAGACATTAAGTGCACAATTTTCAATAAAAAATTTCTACATTTAGCTTCTTATCTTGTGCCCGTTAACACTACCTATATATATATATATATATATATATATATATATATATGGGTAGTGTTAAGAAATCTAAAAAAAGAAATATTTGTGGATTCAATTCATTAAAACAATCAAAATTAAATTTAATGCACGCATTCCAATATATTATTTCTACATTTAACTTCTAAACTTGTGCCTTAAGGGCACAAGTTAACATTTCCATATATATATATATATATATATCATTTTGATTTGTTAAAAAAAATACTTCCTCCGTTCCTTTATAACTGTCACTTTTACAGAAATTATTTGTTTCTAATTAACTGTCATTTTCAAAATTCAAGGTAATATTAAATGTTGTTTTTCAAATAAAGCCCTTAGTAATTTATTGCAGAGAGAGAAATATATGAAATATGATATTAAATAATTAAGGATATTATAGGCAAAATATAAGTTATTGTATCAAAAGTAGTGAAATATATTTAGTGTCTTGATTTATGTAAAAAATCAAAATGTGATAATTAAAAAGGAACGGAGGGAGTAATATTATTTTTGAGATGGCAAGGGCATTATTTATGTTGCCTCTCTTTAACTTAGAATAAAATGGTTGGTGATTATTGCAAACAAATGGTGGCTAAAACCGGTTGCGGAAAGAGGAAAAGTCACGAGGATTCACGCTAATAAATGATTGCTAAATTTTGTGCATATTCCCTTTTAAGTTCGGCAATTACTTCGTTTCATTATAAACACACACTGACACAAGTAGGATTAGTGTATTATTATTGCTTCATTTATTTTCGAGTTGTAAAAAAAAAATCTCAGGCAAGCTGAGAATAAAAATTACTCTTCCTCAAAAAAGAATAAAAATTTCTTGTATAAAGTTAAAGAGAAATGATAAAAACACATATTTTAACACACTCTCTTTGATTTGTTAAAACTCATATGAGACCCACCAAATTTATATATGACCCACATGATGTGGTGGGATCCATGTAAATTTCAACCAATTAAAGAGAGTATATTGAAAAATGTGTGTTAAAATATGTGTTGCTAACATTTCTCAATGTTAAATCTTATAAAGGAGAATTTTGTCACATAATTTTGGTCTTACCTGATTGGATGAATATCTTTTACAGTTACACACATATGATATCTGCTTTGAAAAGAAAAAAAAAATTTAATTAGATTTTTCAAATTGGCATTCATAAAAATTCGTACCATAGAAATTAAAATAGTTATTATAAAAATGAAATCCATGTTAATTGAAATGCATTTAGAATTATATACTAAATATAAAGTTAGCTAACATTTGTTTATATATGGCATCAAATTTAAATATATTGTTTGTTTGTATTCAAAACAAAAAGGAGCATATTATTTAATTGTAGGCGCAACACTTTAACATAAAGTGGTGAAAGTTTTTCATCCAAACCAAACTTCAAAGTTAAGTTTATTAGCCTACAAACCTAATATGATTGTTGTGTTCCTCGTCAAGCAAAGGTGGCAACTTTTATGTGTATAGTCGCAATATTTTTGATTATGATTTTTAATAGATTTTGTTAAAGAATGCTTCTAGGGCACTTATTAAACATCTCAAATTTAGAAAATATTTTTTAAAAATGTCAAATGTTACAAATTTCAATGCACTGATTACACAACTTTTCATAGAAACTTACTATTAAAAATGTTCAAAAAGTGCTCCAGAAACACTCGTTAACATTTCCGTTTTTAATTTGATAATGGAATAACTTTCTTCTTGTAGAAAAAAAATCTTATTCTATCTTAGTATAGTTGTATAGCTTGGTTACGTGTTAAACTAGTATTTGATCACATCCTTATCGTCATTTCCCAATCTAAATGTGATTTTAACTATGAACTTTAAATTTCAACAATTACTTTGAACTAGACTGGTTTATTCAATCAATACCTCAAAAAGACAAAATAATAGAATTGCTCCTCATTTAACCCCCAAAACATTTATGTTAAGTTTAATATAAACACAGCCAATTTTTACTTTATTACTCCTTCGTCCCGAAATAGATAACTCATTTGAAAATGTGTAATTTTGATCTAATTTACGTTGACCATATTTTTTTACTAATATACAAAAATAAATAATATCATATAAGATGTCGTTAGATTTGTCTCGATGAGTATTTTCAAAATATTAAATTTTCATAATTTTTTATAATACATTATTCCAAATATTTTTAAGCTCAAAATTATGCATTGACATACATAATAAGGTCAACTGTGTCAAGTATTATGGAACGGAGGGAATATTGAAATGCAAAAGGACCAATGTGAAACATACACTTAAGTTTAAGCATAACTTGGATTTTAATCTTATTCACATACCTTTCCGTTAGTGGTACGCTTGTCATGATCCGTTTGCGTACAAGGCATTAGTTTTACTAATGATTCTAGCCACTAATTGTCAACTATTAAGATTATGATTAAGAAGAGTAGGTGATTACACTACGATTTCCATTCAAATGCTTAAAGCCAAAACCAAACTCAAGGTTTGTCCCTAATTTTGTATGGTAGTAATATCTTTTAATCATTCATATTTTGTTTAATTAGATTTAAGCCACATGATTTGGCTACGCCTTGAGTTGAGTTACCTTCTAAAATCTAAACTAAACATGTGGATCTGCTTGTTTTCTAGCCTCCACTGCATACACTTGTCTATATCATGTGGAGAGACCAATGGTATGCAGCAATTAAGGTCAAGTTATAATATAACCACTAACAAGGGATGAGAAATTCTTACATCCTCCTCCATAAGATAATTTCTTACTTCTAAGATTTTCCTTAAAACAAATACGCCTTTTCCTTTTACGGAGTAAAATACATATGTCTAAAATGTTAAGGTTGCATCTAAAATTAACGGTACCATGCTTCATATAAATAATTACTATTTTTTTTTAGTAAATAGATAAATACTAGTACTTTTTCTTACAAGAATAAATACTAGTATTTGATACGTGTAAAACCTGGATTATGATCCTCTCTCAAGTAAAAAAAAACTTATAAAATAATGAATTAGATCCAGGTACTCTTGGAATATAAAAGAAGACATTATGGATTTGGAAAAAAGAAATGGAGAAATGTTAGTGAAGGGTTGAGATTAATGACTTGAGAAAGCAAGTGAGAAAAATTTGAGAGGATCATTTTTTATAAAACTCGGGTTTCTTTCTTAAATAGTAAAATAATCATAAGGTTCCCACCATCTGATCAACTTTTTCTTTAGGGTTAATTAAATTTTTAATTCCTTTAAATATACGAACTTTCAATTTTAGTCCTTCTAAGAATTTTTTTAAATTTTAATCGCTTTAAATTTTCTGTTATCAATGTTAGTCTTTTTTTTTTTACAAAAAAAAGTTCACGTCCCACATTTTCAAGTGATTTTTTTACGACATGTCATTATTAAGATCTTAAAATATCATTAACTTATAAACTTAACTATTTAATCTTTAATTTAAAGTATAGATAAATCAATAAAGAATGATATTTTAAAGTCATATCAATGACATGTCAATAAAAAAAAATGTCACTTAAAAGATGCAGGGTGAACTATTGTAAGAAAGCATCTTGTCAAAAAGAAAAAAATTATTGTAAGAAAGCAGAGACTAAAATTGTTAAGTAAAAGTTTAGAGGTATCAAAGGTTTAAAAGAGGAATTAAAAATAAAAGTTAAAGTACTTAGAGGAACAAGAACTTATTTAACCTTTTGTGAAGAAAAAAAAAACTTATTTGACCTTTGTTTTAACTAATTTTTTTATTTTTATAAGAGACCATCAGCTCAATTGTAATGATATAAGAGACCACCAAGACTACAGTTTTGTCTAAATAGGGGACACAAACTGCATTTAAGCCTAAATATTAATGTTCAGTACTAGAAAATTAACTGAACATATATCACTGGTGTTTTCAAACAAAACAGTTTAAGTGTGAAACTAATTTTTTATACTTAAATGGTCAGAATGAATGAATAAATCAATGAACAGTGGAATACCGAAAAAAGATGATTAGTAATTACAACATATTAAATTACACATAAATACAGCTCAAACCTCATAATCAACAGAGTTATTAATTATAGCCACAAAACTTTGATATCTACTAACAACATTGATATCTACTCACAACATTCTGGTTTGTGTTCTTTCAGCAGTTTCTCCCAAAGGCATAACACCATCCTTGGATTTTGATAATGGGCAAGTACATAATTTGAGTCACATCCAGCATTGTAAAACCTCTCATCATTCTCATAGTGAACTTCTTTTCCACCATTCCTAAATTGTTCAATCCATATGCCCATGGCAACATCTTCTAATTTGAAGAACTGTGAATAAATAAATAAATAAAACTGAGCAGTTAATGGAAGGTAGAAAGACACATATAGCAAGATGAATAGGAGTAAAATGCAATGATAGAAATTTAGCTTTTTGCAAATACACATTTAAAATGATACTTTGTGTATGTCCATTTAAGTTCCAATTCATTTAACATAAGTGGTTCCAAGGAAAATTTGTGATATTGAAGTGTGATTTTATTCGTTTTAAAATTTGGATAGGGCTTAACTCAATCCTTACAAAACCGGCTTGTAAGGTGAGGATTGCCCCCATTTATAAATTCATTTTCAGACCTTCTTATCCAATATGAGACTCTTAACGCAGATGTCTCACGCCCAGGGCTGGACATATGGAGCGTGACCCAAGTGGTCCAATAGCGAGTGGCCCAACGGATTTTGGTTAGGCTTTAATACCATCTTAAAATTTGGGTTGAGCCTAACTCAAATCATTACAAAATCTGGCTTGTAAGGTGAGGATTACCCCCACTTATGAACTTATTTTGTGGACTTATCTCATCAAATGCGGGGACTCTTAGCGATTCCCAGTCCCTACAATCAAGTAAAGGGTGTGGCGACCTTTTGACACTTCTAATACAAGAAAACTCTTAAGATATATCCTTGAAATATCCAAAAGATTATAACAAAAAACTTCATGATGGGAAAGGAGGAATTCTTCTTACCTTGAGTTTTCTTTCCTGGTGGCCGAAGACAACGAATTTTGCTATGTCGCGAGATATGACATATCCAGGACCATGTGCCCATGGAGGGTATGTATCATGTGGCCATTCCTAAAATAACAATATGATAATGATTAATGGAAAAAGTAAAAATTAATGGGAGGATACTGATTTAACCTATCAATATATAGAGGTTAATACCTCGTCACCGATGTACCACTTGCTGTCCTTATCCCTATCAGGAGATGATTTAGAAGATATTAGACCGTACAAGAGGCCTTCAGATGGCTTCCCTTTGAGGCTGGAAAGCACTTCATCAATCCTTATGAAAGCATCATCATCTGTTTTCATGATGTATTTAGACGGAATGATTTTTGTCTGCAATTAAAAAATAAATAACTTAGTGATTTGATCACTAAATACAAATAATTGCTTAGATTAAAAAAAAATAACATTACGCTATCAAAGAGTTGCATAGAAAAGAAGGTTTCTACTTGATAGAACAAATAATATGTCAGTAAAATTGTTATTCTAAGTATTCCTATGGGGAGACAGAAGAATATCAAAACAATTAAGTTCATCTTTGCCAAGAGTCCTGCGATGTTGTACTGTTTAACTGGTTAGTTGGAAATTTGACAAGACAGTGAGTTAGGTGACACTCAAAGAACATGATATTGTCATTGGCAAATTGACCAGCATTAACTAACAAATAATCAACAATAATCACAATATCTTCTTTTCATATGATGTTAATCAACTTACCCCCAGAATGCAAATTGCAATTGTCTTCAGAGAAATCAAACTATAATAATCAACAAAAGGCATTAACTGGATATCTCCATATGCTTGAGCTTCCCTCCATAATTCAAGATTAACTCTATTATTCTTATGCTGCAATCAGATGAAAAAAAAATATCACAGACAGTTTTTATTTTTTAAGAAGAGATAAAAATAATTTAAAGGAAGAAAACTTTGCTATATTATTGAATGCATGGTTTAGTCCACACTATAACATTTGGTGGGTTAAGCCTGTTAGAGTATGGCAGCTTTTAATTCAGTTTCACCTATTGCCATTTTATTGTGCTAAAAAAATCATGTGATTCTTTTGAAAATGAATTTCAGCATTCAGATATCACAAGTCTGAAATACATGACTTACAAGTCCAATGAAAAATCTGACAGCAACTTCACCAGAACGTACAGCCTCATATTGCATCCAAGACCTCCTCAGAGCCATTCGACGCTCAAAGTTATTTCCGGTAGAGAATACTCCGATCAATAAAACAAGCCTTTTTCTAGGGATAGTTGGAGCCTTCAGGTTCTCAATATCAACAACTATATCATTATCTTCCGTAACGGGTAAACCTTTGGCCAGAACTGATAACAGACTTAAACTGCCTGCTACTTTAATCGTGTTGACTAACCATGGTTCAAGTTTCTGCATCCACAAAAATATAAAATGTTGGAATGGCCATTCCAATTAATTAATTTTTAGCAGTATTTATCTTCCTATATCATACCTCCCTATAAGCAAAAGATGTTTCATGCCTTCCATTTACAGTCATATGAAATCCTTCTGACCCAACCCACAATGTGGCAGTGAAAGGATTAGCCTCAGAAAAAGGGAAATTAGCAGTTCTATGTGCACTTTCTGAGGAAATATTAGAAGGTATATCGCTAGTAGGTTGACCGACATTTACATTCTCTTCGTTGTTACTTCTGACAGCTTGTACATTGCAGAGAACAAGCTCATCAACTACATCATAGAGTTGGACAATTTAGAATTCACCACTAAAAGCTTCCCTCATAAAAAACTGCACTCAAGAATAAAAGGAAGCAAGATAGCATAACCTGAGGTGTTGCTAATGTAGTTACTAAGGAATGAAAATGGTATTTAAACATGACATAATCCAAGCAAGGTTCGAACTATAAACCAATAGTTTATATCCTCAACATAAAAATCACATATTTCTAGTTGGTTTTACTTTTTATCCATTATAACTGCATGCAAACGAATTTAACATGTAAAGTTCTATCAATGATCATCACTTCTAACAATGAAAGACTCGTGAATATATGATAATCATGCTAAATATACCTTTGCGGATGTTAGCAGAACCATGAGCAGGGCATCTTTCCTCTTTACCCCACCCAAAATCACTAGTCCATGTATTTTGAACAATATACGGCATCTCTGTCATGTTTTCTCCAGGAAGACTCACATTATAATGCAAAATAATTGGGGGATTTGGCTCCTCTTCTAGCTCTTGTCCAGCTAGGTCAATCTGAAAGCTACTGTTTTGTCCATTAGGGATGCCAATCAGTGTAATAGAAGAATCTACAATCAAACCACAAGGGAGATCCAGTGTGATTTCACTATCTGTCATTGTCTTGCCAAGTTTGGTCACAGAGAATGGACAGTTTTGATTTTCTGGGCTGTCTATCTTACTAATCTTCGAGGCGTTGTCATTTTCAACAGTCGACATCAATTCTTTCCAAGCTACAGAAGCCTCTTTAACTCCTTGAGCTATTTCAGGCAAAGCATCTGACCTCGACAGCAACAAACGTAAATGTGTCCAAACAAGTACAACATTCATCTCTCGTTCAGATAAATTTTGCGTGTCATACAGATCATCTAGCCCTGTGACATGTATCAAATGTGGTCGTTTTGTTGGTTTCGGTGCCATTCTCTGATCTGCATCGAAAGAGGTTACTACTGCAACATTGCTGTTTTCTTTAATAGAATCATTTGATGGTGAATGGTTATTGAAAAAACTGTATGCTGACTGTTTTGTTGACTGCTTTTGTGGCTGAATTCCTTTAAGACTGTACAGTAGAAACAACGTCATACCCAAAGCCATGATAAAAAGGCCTCCATAACACTTCTTCATTTTCAATAAACCCTGAAATAAATATAACCGTTTCTGCAGACAAAAAATTTGACGAGTCTCATCATAAAATGAAAAAAAAAGTCATCTAGGAGTACGCAACACCGACACTTCAGATTGAAAGCGTGTTTGGTGTCCAACACTAATACATGTTGTAACATTAAATCACTTCTATTTTCTTAAATTATTACTAGTGTATACGTGTCAGTGTTGTGTCCGATGTTTGTGTCAGTGTTTCATAGAGCCACACACACGTGAAGGCTAAAATGACATGATCTAAATGTGGGGCATGGTGAACTAGCATTATCCCTAATCTTATGCCTCTCAGCAAATTGCAACAAATAATGGAGGAAGGAGCCATGTCTAGGATATTCAAACCTCACAACGGGGACTCCTATATCATAATAAGGCATTATATGATGAACATGAAAGTAACCTATTCTACTTCACATAATTTTTTTTTAATTAATGTTAGTGATTAATTAGTTGTTAGATTAATATTTACTCATTCGTCCAAGTTTGATTGAATCTAGGATCTCCAACTTCGTATCCCTTGACTCAACCCAAGTTTGAGCTACCCAACCCCCAAATATTGGAAATGTATTATGAACATGAGCATGAGTAATTGTACAGTCCAGAAAAACAGATAGAAAAGAAAATAAATGAATCAAAAGAGTTTACATTATTGAATCTTAATTGACATGGTTTGACCAAGAAACAAGAAAGTTTGAATGCAAAAAGTAAAACAGTTGAATGAATGCAAGTAAAGTAAAGTGTAGTGTTATTTGCTAAGCTCATACCTTGATTTTGTGCTTAATTCAAATGTTTGAGTAAAGAAAAGCGCAAGATCCGCATATGTGAATTTGAAAGAGAAAAGAGCAGTTCCAGCTCCAAGTGTGAAACACTCATGCCTATTCATCATCATATTCATTCAACAAATACTAGTAGTTAATAATCCTCTGTAAACAATAGTATAAAGAAAAACTCAAAAGGATTTTAAATTTTATTTTCTATTATCATTTTATTTATGTTTAACTTTTTTTTTTATTACGCTAACGTTTGAAAATTATGATATTGGTTTTTCATGAAATTTTGATTTTGATTAAAACTAAAAATATAAATGTTTTTTGCTTTCAAATTATAACAAATCAAACTAATCATGATTATTTATTTCAATGACACCAACAAATATAACAAAAAAATATAATCTAAATTCTTATTTTTTTTAATGACACCAACAATCTTTATCATAGAAAAAATTGCCTAAGAGTATAATTCGGATAATGAGAAAATAAGCATATATATACTTATCTAGTTTTTTTACACTTTTTAAAAGATAAATAATAAAAATTTGACATATATATACTCATATTGTGTTTGTTTTTTTTATTGTTACATATTTTCTTTATATATAGTATAGATATAGAGTAATTATTATATATTCTACCAAAAAAACAATAATAATTTTGATAAACGCTTTCTCGTACTCATATTGTGTTTTTACTCTACCTCTCTTTATTTTTCTCTCTATTGTTTTTTATTAATAAGAAAAAAAATATTATTTCAAAATTTATCACAAAATAGTTATACAAATATGATTACTTTGATTAGTTTAGATTTTTTTTATGGTTTGAGCAAATTTTAGGATGGTGCACGTTAACTAGCAATGGGTGAGTTGTTGGATTGATCCTGTAATATATTAAAGTGTAATTTCTGGTCCCTCAGTAATCATTGTCATATTTTTGTCCAAATTACACATTTTGTTAATTATAAGAATCGTGTATGTGAGTTGAACTTTTGGATACTCACTATGTTTATAGTAGATTTTAAGGTGTAGCCAGTTTAAATATAAGTATTTACAAATCATCGCTACATGAGTCAATTTTTTACTAATCGAGTTAATATTTATCGGCAAAATTACACAGATATTGTACCCTTTTTTTTCTTCTTTACATGATGTTTCTTCTTTTGTAAAAAACCAAAATAGATTTTTTAATCTACTTTTTGTAAAGTCGATCCCTTGAAGACATCACATTTACAATATAATTATCGTTATATTGGCAGTCTAAAGAATATTTAAGATGAACATAATAATAGTGTTATAAATAAAAATTGAAACTATCCATCCAATGAAGACCAGAAACTAACACTTACATTTTTCGGGGATTAGAATCAACGATGTGGACCAACAAAAAAAAAAGATGTATACTGCATGAAATAAACAAATGCCAATGCCCCTTCAAGGTTTTCATCCATTATACGACTTTGTTCATTTTCTTATTTTTTTACCGACACATCCGATGACCAACTCGGACTGTGTTTTGCGGCGAATTGAGTATCTTAAAATGTGTAGACGGTTTAAATTTGGTGTAGTTTTTTTTTTTTGAGGAATTAAATTTGGT
>Ga0228711_1001052_pt1 | contig 38856 bp, 25 predicted proteins | sample MedpolnodulmetaG_2_FD_177996 | JGI IMG/M metagenome (GOLD analysis project Ga0228711, IMG submission 177996) | Root nodule microbial communities from Medicago polymorpha collected in Santa Monica, California, United States - brown nodules | ecosystem: Host-associated > Plants > Roots > Nodule...
TATTAATAAAATGAGAGTTATATTTATTAATTTTGTTTTTTATTTGTATTTATTTTTGCATTTATTTTATGTTTATGATTATGTATTGAATAAATAAATATTGAATAAATCAAATCAAATTTATTTTCTAATTTCGTATTTAATGAATAAATAAATTAGAATAAATATTGAATTAGAATAAAATCAAATTTTATTTCTAATTTTGTATTTAATGAATAAATAAATTAGAATAAATATTGAACTAGAATAAAATCGAATTTATTTTAAGTGCATAAATAAATTAGAATATAGCAAATAAATAATTTAGAATGAAGTGAACAAATAATTTAGAATAAAGTGAACAAATAATTTAGAATAAAGTTAATAAAATATTTTAGAATAAAGTAAATAACATAATTTGAAAATAGTAAATAAATTAAAAAAGAGTAGCTACTTTGGGCCACTTAACTTGCGCTACTCCACTTAACTTCTGCCACTCCACTTAACTTGCACATTATATTACACTTGCGCTAGTTAACTAGCGTAGGGGCATTTTGGGCATGGCTGTAGGGTGCGAGTGTTTTGTGTTGGGGGAAGAGCAGTAATCTACTTACTAAAGCTTGTCTGGTCAAGCTAACCCTAACCCTAAAATTAACCTAACATTTTCCCTCTCATTCTAACGCATTTAATACCAGGTTTGACCTCCTCGCCCTTAATACACACAATAAATTCTATTCATTTCAGGTTGTTTGGCAATTCATTTCATTTAAGGAAATTCATTAAATAATTTAAGGCAATTCATTTCATTTAAAATTTTAGAGCATTTCCTAATCATCCCATTTGAATTTATTCTATTTCAAGTCAAAATGCGATGACATCATATTTTAAGTACTCCATATATTTTGGACGTTGCATATCTGTATTGTATGTTTGTAGAATATTTTTTAATAAATTATATATTAACTGCCATTAATAACACACGGTTGCAAATCTAACCTAGCAATTTCCTTCACATTCTAACGCATTTAATTTCAGGTTTGACCTCCTCACCCTTGTAACACACAATAAATTCATTTCATTTCAAATTGATTTTTCAGGTTTGACCGTGTTGTTGTTTATGGTTGGAAAGGCTTTTAGTGCAGTGATCAAATTAGATTTTGGTTGTTTATTCATACATAAATTATATATAACCAGAAAAATATAACTGTAATTTGTCAAAGGTGTAACCATATATTTTTTCCTGTCTTAAAAATTGGTCGTCATCCATACATGAATTACATATAATCAGAAAAATGAACAATATAACCATAATCTGTCAAATGTGTAACCATATTTTTTTCCTGTCTTAAAATTTGGTCGTCTCTAGGAGTATCGACATCATATTTCAAAATATGATTACGTTAATAATTCAAAGGTGGAAATCTGATGGCAACATTGTCATTATCTCACTAAGAATTTCGGTCGAGGCAATATTTTATACACACGTGAATTACATATAACCATGAATTACATATAACCAGGAAAATGAACAATATAACCATAATTTGTCAAAGGTGTAACCATATTTTTTTTCCTGACTACGAAATTGGTCGTCTCTATGAGTACCGATCACACCTTTCAAAATATGATGCCCTTAATAAGTCAAAGGTGAAAATGGCCGTGATTATATTAACTGGCCTACAAAATTTTTTTAGAGTATCTATCTTATGAAAAGTACGATAGTTGTATGTACTATACACAAAAAGGGTCATTCCATTCATCTTAACAAGTAGTGGTTGAGTTTCTGTCCAAAAAATACAATATCTATCCAAAACATAGAAATATGACTAATTACATGGTACGTCCTGCAAAAGTGAATCATAAATAATTAGTCGACTGAAATTCACGTTGAATGCAATATAAAGTCATGCTTAAAGTCAAATAGCCACCTTAAAATTCAGTTGTGGCCACATCTTTGCCCACTGATGCAAGTAACGACATAAAACCAGTAGTTGACTGTTGGGCGGAGAAGTAGTTAACTGTCTCACCATACGCTTGAAACCCATCATTTATAAACATAGGATGTGTTGTAGGTTGTTTTACAAAGTGAAATATAAATTACATTTAACATAATTAACACTGCATTACTATTAAAAAAACAAATGTAATCACAATCATAATAGGTTAACACCAACTTACTTCCACAAACAAAACATATGGTTTTTTTCTTTGCAGTCTACTTTTTTTTTCACAATTTTTTCTGTGGTGGACAACCAACGATTAGTTCGAGGACGTCCCTTACGTGGTACTTTTAACAGATTGAGAATATTTCTCCAGGTTGATGAGATAACAATTACAATCACTACAAAACGCAATCAAGTTGTAAATAACAAAATTAACCAGACATTACGCCATCAGCGGAACAACCAAAAAGAGACTAAATGATTGGAGAACAACTTGTGATTTTTTACTAAGCATATAAAAATGAGAGGTGAATGTTATTTTATATAGGACATGTTTGACACAAACCAACTAAAGAATGGATTAACTTAAGCAACATAAATTTTCATTTCAGATCCATTTGCAATTACCAACAAATCAGACAGTAGCAACAACACAACATCTTAATCGACAACAACCCAATATGCAACAATCAGACAGTAGCAAATAGCATAGATTTTAACTTAATTATGAATTAAAAATCTAAATAATATCAATCTTCATTTAACCCAAAATTCTCACTAAATCAATATCATACCCTAATATGATTAATTTCTTCATCATACCCAAATGATTTCAAAATAAATTTTAGCCTTCACCAAATACAAGATTCGAGAAAAACATCATCTTCAACAGAGAGATTCGGCGACGGAGACTTTGACAAAACAGTAACTGTTGAATCGCGGAAGGAGATCACAGTGGCTTTTGGATCGTATTTGTTGGAGGAAGGAGATCGAGAGAGCTAATTAAGCCGTCGCACTTGAGGGAGAGATTTCGGCCGTCGGAGGAAATGGCGGAGAGAGAGAGATGGAGAAAGTAGGATTCGCTCCTAGAGAGAGGTGAGACACTATGATTTTTTTTTCTTTCTTAATTTTATAGATCTATTTCTTATTTGTTTTAAGAATTCTTTACCATGTCATCAAAGATCAATTTTTTAAAGTATTTTAGCCATGTCATCGATGGTATGAAGGGGTGTATAACATTTGGTGTGTCTATGTATCTTTTCCAAAAGAAAAAAAGGATAAAAAACTAAATATATGTTGTTTTTATAATTCATTGTCGAACTGTGGTGATCTGTTGTTCGTCATCTTTGTGAATTGTTTAATTTTTCGTTTTATTGTGGTGTTTGTTTGATTCATATTAAAATATATATTTTAATTAATTACAAATTTAGTCAAAGATTTGTGGTTTTACCTTTGATTCAAATGTATGGATGTTTCATTCATTTTCATTTTTTCATTTTTTTTAGAAACAACCAATGTTAGTAATTAATTGATAGATTAGTTTTCCTCCTTAGTCCGGTTTTAAACTCGCGGCCTCCAATACCTTAACACGTAGCTTAAAACAGAGTATTGTGCGTTTGTTCACAAATTCATCGTTTTCATCCAATTTGTTTATTAATCGTTCAAATTTTGCCATCTCGTTCCAATTCTGTCCTCCTACTCTTATCCTATGTTTCTACTTCACCACTATAAATATAGAGCTTTGGTGGTGTACACTAATTGTTTTTGTTCTCTCACTTTTATCTTACATCTCTACTCACAATCATACCTAATGAAATCATATGAGTAATTAGAATGTTTTTTCTATCATCAACTGTTCGATATTATCATTAAAATAAAAATTTCTATTATAATAAGAACTCATTTTTTTTAGGGGATCTCCAGGAGTCATACTTTCCGCCACATAAAAAAGTAAGAGGAAAGCTAGCAACATACATTTTAACACACACTTTTCAGCACACCCTCTTTGATTGGTTAAAACTCACATGGGTCCACCAATTTTATATGGGTCCCACATGATTTGGTGGGACCTATATGAATTTTAACCAATCAAAAAGAGTGTGTTGAAAAGTGTGTGTTAAAATGTGTGTTGCTAGCATTTCTAAAAAACAATATGATCTACATAAGATATTTAATTTATTTTTGTGTGTGAAAGATCTACTAAAATATCCTTAATAAAGCAGTGAGATCATGATAGAATATTGCACCCGGAGAAGAATATAAGTTAGATCATTGATCCATTAAAATACTATATAACTATTCCAGAATCTTTGTACGTTTTAACTTATATACTTCATTCATATCCTTATTTTTTAGGACAAATCTTTGAAGAATCATGTAAAGATTAGCCGTAACAAAATAAACACCGTAAATAAATGTAATAAAAGTGAAAAAGCATAGCTGTGAAGCATGATACGAGTTTGGTATGGGCGTTAAATATTGTCCTTTTCATTTCAACCCCACCGAACCGAACATCCCAAAATAAAGTGTATGTGTGGGCCATGTATCTTAAATACAACTAAACATATTTCTTATGCAAATATTTTCAAACACATTTTTATTTATTTATAAATGTTAATGTATACATATTACATACATACACTACATAAAAAAAAAGACTACTAGATTGCGTAAGTCGTACTTCCATATTTAATAGATTTTTTATCAAGGAAATTTTAAGGTGATCTATTTCTATAACAAATTTGACCACAACAATATAAAATGACGAGATATACATAAATTTCAATCAAATTTAAAGATTCAGAAATAAATTTGTATCTTATAATTAATTTCTTTACAGATTAAAATTGAGAAAAAAAATAAAATCAATGATGATCTCTGAGAAAAACACATTATAAATTGTTTATATTTATAAGGAAAAAAAGAAAAAGAAAAAGAAAAAGAAAAGAAAAACTTGTGTTTGAATTGTGACCGGACTGGTGTCGTAAACAGACAATAGTAACTGAGTGAGTCATCACTCTCTTTCTCTTTCTCTTTTCCTTAGCTTCGAAGTACTCGCTATCACTCACTTTTTCAGTTCTTCTTTGTTTGTTTACACGCTACTACTCTCTCTTCTCTCTTCTCTGCTAGGGTTTCTACATTCTCCAATGTCCTCCTCCTCTTCTCGGGGACCCACGCCGTCGGAACCACCTCCACGGCGGCTCGTCCGAACTCAAACCGCTGGGAATCTTGGAGAATCAATTTTCGACAGTGAAGTTGTTCCTTCTTCTCTCGTTGAAATTGCTCCCATTCTTCGTGTTGCTAATGAAGTTGAAAAAACTCATCCTAGAGTTGCTTATTTATGTAACTGCTTTTTCTCTATTCAACTTCTTCCGTTCATTGTTGCAATGTTATGCTGTGATGTTCATTTTGTTCTTTTGTAGGTCGATTTTATGCTTTTGAGAAAGCTCATAGGTTGGATCCTACTTCTAGTGGTCGTGGTGTTCGTCAATTCAAAACTGCTCTTCTTCAACGACTTGAAAGAGTGAGTAATCACATTCTTCTTTTGCTTCCTGCTGCTTTTCCCTTAATATTAATGTTGTTAATAATATATTGTAGCTGGATTTGAACAAATCACTGTTGTTCTGTGATGTGTTATAATCTATGAAGTAGTTACACGGACAATGAGATGCAAACACCGGTAGTAATGTAAGAAAATGACACTGACATTCCGACGTGTCAGTTCGGATACATGACACACCTTCGATCAGAAGTGTCGGTGCTTCAAGTCTATTTAGTGCAAAATATTGTCCCAATGTTGCTATGACTGTGATATAGCATTGTTTGTAGCGAAATTTGAACAAACTGCTATTTTCTGCGATCTGCTACTGAAACATTGTGTTGAACACACATAACTTGTTCTGCATTGCGCTATTTTTCCTATTGGGAAACACAGTTTGATAAACCGTCTTGAAAGAGTAACATCCTTCTTTTGCTTTTTGTTTTTTCCCAATGCTGTTTAATAGTTGCTATAGGCCCTGTTTGGATAAATAATTTATTTTGCAGCTTATAGCATAAGCGCTTATCGTATAATTTCTTATGAACAAGCTAATTCTATAATACAAGATAAAATAAAGTCAAACTGTTTTTGTGTAATCTATAAGCTGTTTTCGTAAACTATCATGGAGAGCCAGTGAAAATAAGCTGGAAATAGCTTATCAACATGTCATATGCTGTTTTTCGTAAGTTCTCCCAAACAGTGTCACATGTGCTTATGCCAGTAGATAATCTCAAATAAGCCAATCCAACTAAGCCAATCTCAAATATAGGGATAAATTGAGAATTTTTTCTCATTTTTTGAAATAGTATTTTTTTAGAGAATGATAAATTAATGTTTATGATTAATATATTTTTAATTTTAAAAATATTATATCAACATAGATTAAGTTTGAAGAATGAGTTTTTCTATCATGTGCAAACTTGCATACACCCTCCGGTCACTATTATAAGCAAAACTTTGCATTTTAGATTCATTCATTAAATGATGTATGTGGTCTACCACATACATCATTTAATGAATGAATCTAAAATGCAAAGTTTTGCTTATAATAGTGACCGGAGGGTGTATGTTAGAAAGTTGAAGTAGTTTATCTTGGAACTTGTGCACTCTATATTAAAAACATAATTTTGTAATAAATAATTGTTGCTTTCAATAAAAACTTACCATTTTAAGTTGTCTTAGCCTATGCAATATTATTGCAAAGGATAGATAAACCCTTGAAGAATTCATATTAACCCTCCAAAACCCTTCAAAATTCTCCTCCAATACAATTTTTGAGTTTCCCCAAATTAGGGGGGTTTTGTATTATGAAGAAAATGAACCCCTCCCCTCCCTTCCCCTCCAAACTCGCATACAAAGCCTTACTATTTTCTAATACGGGGGATCATTGAACGAGTTCACATGCGTGTTCACTTGCGTCTTGCTCATGCTCAAGGTTCAATGTTCCTACTCTTGAACATATAGTGCATTCTCTTTGCTGGTATATGGAATATAGATAGTTCAAGTTGCCTCTAATAAGATGTGATGCTTTGTAGAATCAGTAGTATGGTCGCCTTCAATAACATTTGATGGGCATGGTTCTTGCAAGTAATTTAAATAATTTTATGCTAAGTCTGTATTTTTTTTGTTCCATAATTGCCAGGAAAATGATCCAACTTTGAAGGGAAGGGTAAAGAAAAGCGATGCTCGTGAGATGCAGAGTTTTTATCAGCATTACTACAAAAAATATATCCAAGCTTTGCAAAATGCTGCTGATAAAGCTGACCGGTTGGTTTCCTAGATAATTTAGTTTGATATGCTCACTGGCCATTTTATGATGAGTGATGATAGTTCTTCTCTTCTTTCAGCGCACAACTTACCAAGGCATATCAGACTGCTAATGTTCTTTTTGAGGTTTTGAAGGCTGTTAACATGACCCAATCTATGGAAGTTGATCGCGAGGTTATTTTCTATGGCTCCTAAGATTAGTTTTTTCTTTTTTGTTACTGGTTTTCCCTTTTTTTTGAATCTATATTGTTTATCCATATTTAACAGCTTGTTGGCTTTATACTGTCTGTTGTACTATGATTGATTTGCGTTGCCATTGTAATAGATTTTGGAGACACAAGATAAAGTTGCTGAGAAGACGGAGATCTTAGTTCCTTTCAATATTCTTCCTCTTGATCCTGATAGTGCAAATCAAGCGATAATGAAATTTCCCGAGGCACAATCTTTATCTTTAATTTCATACATTTGTATTTCTGTCCCCTTTTGATTTTCAATGAAAATACTTACTCATAACGTTTTTTTATAGATCCAAGCAGCTGTATATGCTCTTCGAAACACTAGGGGTCTTCCGTGGCCTAATGACTACAAGAAAAAAAAAGACGAAGACATTTTGGATTGGCTTGGCTCAATGTTTGGATTTCAGGTAAACAAAAAATCTTCATTTTCTGTAAACAAGAAAAATCAGGAACTGCAAGGCTACTTGTTTATTTGAATAATCTTATATTTTTTGGAAAAACTACTTCACCACTAATTAATTGAAGTGGATTTGTTTAACCTCTTGGTTTTAATAATTTTCTTGCACATAACTCAGAAGCACAATGTTGCAAATCAGAGAGAGCATTTGATCTTATTGCTTGCTAATGTTCACATAAGACAATTTCCAAAGCCCGATCAGCAGCCCAAGGTCAGTTTTTGATTTCAATTACAGTACATTTTTCAATTTTAAAGTCTGTAGAAAGCTTTTATTTATTTATTTAACCTTTCTACAAAGGAAATGTAAAAAGATGTCAAAAATACAAATGAAGAATGAAGAGTATGTTTGGTGGGTAGATCCTATGGTAGAACTAGAAGCTACCATGTAGAATTTGCTTCTCTTAATATACTCTACCGTTTCTACTGTTATAATACTATGTGGAGCATATGAGGATTTTAATATTTTGTTTACAGTTTAATCTCAGAGTCTGATTCCATTTGCCATGTTTCATTCAATACAAAAAGTTCATTTTTCTTTAAACCTTACCTACATGCTGGGTGGGGGAGGCTTCCAGTACTCATGCTTTAAAGTTGTAGTGTTACCCAATGCTGTGCTGCAAACTATTTCTTTCTTGATACCGTAAATGTCTGCTTTTTTCAATTTTATGTAGCTCAAAAGCTCCGCACCTTATGTATTCACTTCATCCCATTCTGAATTTTTGTTGAGAATGTATCTTCATTTGGGAACCGTTTGCTTAATAACTTGGGCGGTATTTAGTTTGTTTTGTCTTTGCTTATAATTGAAAAATCTCACCTTGTTTTTTATGCTGCTTACTTTTTCCATGATATTGTGAAGGAAATGGTAGGAGCTACAATTTGTTTACTATTAGTAATTCTTAAGCAAGTTCTTGAAAACAAGAAACATAGTGAAAGCAAGGTGGCATTTTTATAATTAGTAGTGAAAACATATTAAATGAAAGTGAATACATGAAATAAACGAACAACACGTAATCATTTTCTTTCAGTTTTCATGAACACAAATATACATGCACCAATTTGGATTAGATCTGCCTGTGACTAGTATATCTGTTTGATTAGTTGGACGAGTGTGCTCTGACAGAAGTGATGAAGAAACTGTTCAAGAACTACAAAAAATGGTGCAAATATTTGGATCGGAAAAGTAGCCTTTGGTGAGTTTTTCTGTTTTCCTAATATTGAATTGCTGATGTAGAGTTGTTTGTTTAAGTCTACATGCAACACAGCTTATTTGTAGCATTTTTTAACTTTCATATCTGGGCTTTGTCAAGAAATGTGTTTTTGAGTTTTCCTTGTAACATGTCTAGTGGATGCACACTGCAGGTTACCTACCATACAGCAAGAAGTGCAGCAACGCAAACTACTATATATGGGTCTATATCTTCTTATATGGGGTGAAGCCGCCAACCTAAGATTCATGCCAGAATGCCTTTGTTATATATATCACCATGTATGCTTCGTCACTTGAACCAATCTATGTTTATATTTCTCAGATATGCTAGTGTCAACTCTGTTTGCTCCAATACTTGGATTTTTATGGACGTTTTCCCTGCATTCTGTGCATATACCTGGTTAAACATCCTTACTTAATACTTATCTGTGGGTTTGCACATACATTAGCTTGCTTACGGACAATTTTTACCTACGACAAAACTTTATTTTGGTGCCATTTCTTTGCCTCTTTTGCTTACGTAATTCTTTAGTTCACCTTACCTGTTTCCTTCAATCCTCTTATTCCCCTTCACTGGAAATTCCACCTTCATTGCGGTTCACCCTAGCAGCCTAATTGGGGCATTTGGGTTGCCTCCATTGCAGCTTCCAACACCTTCATTGTGTTGGGTGTGAAGGGGTGACTTTAATCCCACATTGCCTAGAGATATTGCCTATGCAGTGATTATAAAGCTTGGGCAGCCCTCACCTTAAAATCCGGTTTCGTAAGGTTGAATTGGGCCCAACCTAAATTCTAGGACCCTTCTTTCCTAACTCTTTCAACGGGAGGAAAACAAATGGCCCTATGTTAGAACTTTTGATCATTATCACTTAAATAAGTTGGAGTTTGACCTGTTGTTGGATAACCCTTAGTTGCAAGCACACTATCTTACATGGTTATCGATAGAGAGCTATAACAGTGGAGTTTGACCTGTTTTCGGATAACCATTTGTTGCCTTTTGTGAATTATTTGTTCTACATACATAACATTTTAATGTCCTTACCAAACGGCTTTCATTATTCCTACCTAACTTCACTCTCAATCATTGTCCAATGGTTCTTTTCTGCAAAATAAGTATTTTAAATATTGAAAGGAAAATATTTTTGAGAAACAAGAAGGAATACAGAGTGTGTTTTAGAACCATTTTGAGGAGATTCTACCATTAAGTGTGGTCGTTGTGTATTTAGATAAACACGCAAATATATGCTTTTATAAGGACAAGGTTTGTAAAACGAGAGCTTGTTTTTGTACCTGATTGATGTTTAAATCTGAACTGGTTCAATATTAAGAGCATCACTATCTCTCTACCATGTGAGTCACTGACACTGTAATTTGGATGCATAGGAACTTAAAAAGATACAATGTTTCTTTTAATTATTGTTTTGTATCTTTGTTATATCTTCATTTCATAATTGTGTGCCTGGCAATGTGCATGTACTTGTTTTCTCACAATGGTTTTGGCAGTTGCTCTCATCTCTTTTTATTTATAAACAACTATATGTCTGCGTCAAATGAATATTTTGATGGTAACTAATTTCTTTTGTTGGATATTGACACCCATTGAGATTTTTCATCGTGATAATAGATGGCTTTTGAATTGTATGGTATGCTTGCGGGTAATGTCAGTCCAATGACCGGTGAGAATATCAAGCCAGCGTATGGAGGTGAAGATGAGGCTTTCTTAAGGAAAGTAGTGACTCCTATCTATGACGTGATTGCTGAGGTTTTTCTCCTACTTTTTCATAGTTTTATTTTCTTCCTTTCTTTTTTTGTGGCTGTTACATCCAGATAAAGTTAATGCTTATTGAAATGAATGTGAAAATAATTTGTTAAATTTTTTGCTCAAAAGGAAGCTAAAAAAAGCAAAAGGGGAAGGTCAAAGCATTCACAATGGCGGAACTATGATGATTTGAATGAATATTTCTGGTACAATTTATACGTTTAATTTGTTTCCCATATGTTCTCAATGTCAGTCTAGAAGTTAATTCTAATAACATAATTGTAGGTCTGCTGATTGTTTTCGGTTAGGATGGCCGATGCGTGCTGATGCCGATTTCTTTTACCTGCCATCTGAGCGGGTGGTTTTTGACAAATCGAATGTAAGTATTTATTATTGATCTCCTATTTTCTCTCCATACATTGACTACAATTTTTTTTATTTCTTCCTCAAGTTGAGTACAATTTTTATTTTTACCTCAAGTATTAAAATGAGAAATTACATTTGTTTTTTGGGGAGGGGGTTCCCCTCTTTCATGATCATCTTAAATTTTGTGAATAGCTGCAAGGTTCGAGTTGTGTGCGTACAGCTCCTGGTGGACTTTTATATAAGTTTGTAACTTTATTTAAGTTATATCTATTGAGTGTGAAATGAAAGCTCATTAGTAGAGCAGGAAGATATAAAAAGGAGAGTTAGGCATGCTCCTCTAGAATGAAAATGGATGGAAAAAACTACAAAACCAACAAATCAGAACACAAAATTGAAGTTGCAATAGTGAACAAAGACAGCCCAATCTATGTAAATAATGAGTTGTCTATTATGCTCCTGAGCCTGGTTGAATAACAATTTCCTGTGTTGTAATGGGTTGTGGGGCTTCTACTATCTCTTGGCTGCTTTTGAGTCTTCAGATTAATTTTTTTTTCCTTTTCATTTTTGCAATTTAATCTTATGATAATTGTGCTTTTTGTTTCTAACTAAAAGAGTTTGCCATATTTGGGTAGATTGTACTGAATTGGGTGCTATATCTGTTTACGGTGTTTGATTAATCGGTAGACATACAAGACTTAAGATCTTTAAAGGACTTGAACTTTTGGGGTGAAACCCTACCTTTTTACATTCAATGGACTAAGTGAAGTTATCATTTGGTCCTTGAACGATTCATATTTACCCAAGGGCCTGTTTGGATTGGCTTATTTGAGCTTGTCTACTGGCATAAGCTTTGTGAGACTGTTTGGGAGAACTTATGAAAACAACTTATGACAGTTTTCTAAAGCCTTTTTCAACTTATTTCATAAGTTCTCCAATATAGCTTACGGAAACAACTTATAGCATATACAAAAACAATTGAACATTATTTTATCTTTTGTTATAAACATAGCTTATGCAAGCTTATACATAAACGCTTGTGATATAAGCTGCAAATAAGCTGTTTATCCAAACAGGTCCTAATTTGGTTCCTCATTTTTTTATCAATGGGATGCTTGAGTGCATCAATATTCAACTTATCTCTCTTTCGTTTTGCCATACATATTATGGTATATAAAATGTGTTTAGAAGGATCAATTTTAATCACACGTAACCTTTGAGAAGTCCGTTGATAACATCAGAGGATGATGTAGCATATAGTTGAAATTTATATTTTAATGACCATATTGTTTTATAATCCCTCCTGGTGGATGCATTTTTTGCCCCTATCCTCACTTATAAGATTATTTTTCTTTTTGCAATTGTATATGATATTCAGGCATCATAAGAGAAAAAATGTAAACAAATAGACATTAATGCATAATTGAACAATGGCATATAATAATGATGGAAAAGTTGCTCGTTGCATGCTGTTGTTTGGACAAAGATTATGGTTATTTGTAGATGTGTCCTTTTTTCTTTCCAAAATACAAAATCTATTTCTATGCTCTATGCTGGAATTTTGGCTGGAATCAAGGATGAAATCTTCTGCGTTTAGTTATGATCAATGTGAAATGTTTAGAAGCATGTATATGCCACTCAGTCTGAAAGCCTTGTTGTAATTTTAATGCATAGGATGACAAGCCGCCTAACCGAGACGGATGGTTCGGGAAAGTGAATTTTGTTGAGATAAGGTCATTTTGGCACCTTTTCAGAAGTTTTGATCGCATGTGGAGTTTTTTCATTCTGTGTTTACAGGTACTAACTTGTTTTTGCATTTTGTTTCACTTCTTCCATGTGGACATTTTTTTCCCTTTTAATACTTTGCCAAATAAAATCTATTTCAGAATTGTGTGTATGTTTTTAGGCCATGATTATTGTTGCTTGGAACGGATCTGGGGATCCAACTGTGATCTTTCACGGGGATGTCTTCAAGAAGGTGTTGAGTGTATTTATTACAGCAGCTATATTGAAGTTTGGTCAAGGTAGGCAATATCGAACTTTATTCATATATTTGATATCTATTATGAGATTGCAGCTTACCTTGTTACTCTGAGATCATGCCTTATCCTTTATGCATTAAGTCAATTGTGTTGATCTGTAAAATTGTAACCTATTATTGGTATTTTGCCCCACTTTCTCATTTGTTGCATTAACTTAAGTTGTAACTGCTGGAAAACAACTAAATTAGTAACCTTTTTCCAGTTATAACTATTTAGCTGTCATTTCGGTTCACTGCTAGAAGACGACTTTCACCCAGTAAAAAAGTTGAAGACCATACTATACCACAAGTCACAATTTAAATATCTTGGGTCCATTGTACAAAATGACGGAGAAATAGTGAGAGATGTAAACATCTGATTCAAGCTGGGTGGGTGAAATGGAGGAGAGCCTAGAGGGTTTTATGTGATAACTATGTACCACTCAAGCTAAAGGGAGAATTTAATTTTAGAACTGTAAGACCATGCTGTACGGGACAAAAATTTTGGAGGTAAAATGTCAACATGAGAGAAAACTTAGTGTAGCAGAGCTCAGAATGCTAGGCTGGATGTATGGAAAAACTAGATCGAATAGAATTATGAATGATAGTATTGGAGAGAGTTGGGGTAACACTTACTGATGGAAAGTTGTTTGAATCTAGACGGGGGTTTAGACATGGTCAAGGAGACCTGTAGATTTCTTAGTAAAGAGAGTTGATCAGATGGAGGTAACTCAATTGCTGAGAGAGGAAGACCAAGAAAAACTATACAGTAGTAGAGTTTATCAAGACCTAGAAGTTAATTGGTTTGATTAAGATTTGATAGGGATAGAGCATTATGATGTCATTTGATATGCTGACTTAACCTTGTGGAAAATGGCTTGGTTGTTGTATTTAACCATCCTTTTAAAAGAGTTTCTAAGGTTGCGGAACTGATTTGCAGAAGGAGAGCAGACAGTGGCTATCTGATAATAAAAATAAGTGTAATAAACAAATTGAAATAATAGGTTGAAGTGTTGAATCACCTCTATAGGAAATGTTATTGGCTGAAGTGAACTGTCATGTTCCCTATTCATTATAGTCTGACTTGTTAGAGATATAGATCCATGTCAGTTGTATCCTATGCTTCTATATAACTTCCTGATTATAAATGAAATATTCAGTTTATGTAACAACTTGGTAAGGAAAATTGAAGGTGATGTATTCAAGATGTCAGATTGAAAATCACTGTGGAAACCTATTCTGGAAAACAAAAGCATGCTTTGTTTCCTTGGCTGAATAGTTATTAGTTATTTAATATGTACCCCTAAGATGTGGTTTGATTTAAATATGAAAATTATGAGTTTGTTAATATGTATTTCCTCCCCCACCTCCCGGAAACTTATATTTTATAAAATAGAGTACTTTGTTAGTTCATAATGTGGAGGATACTCATGTTGATCTTTTCCTTCTCATTGAGCAGCTGTTCTTGGTGTAATTCTAAGTTGGAAAGCACGGCGGAGTATGTCGCTGTATGTCAAATTAAGATATATTCTAAAAGTTATTTCAGCTGCAGCATGGGTGATTCTTCTGTCAGTTACGTATGCTTATACCTGGGACAATCCTCCCGGGTTTGCTGAAACCATAAAAAGTTGGTTTGGTAGCAATTCAAGTGCACCTTCATTGTTTATCGTGGCTGTTGTTGTTTACCTGTCACCAAATATGCTTGCTGCAATATTCTTTATGTTCCCCTTCATTCGGCGCTATCTCGAGAGGTCGAACTATAGGATTGTGATGCTAATGATGTGGTGGTCGCAGGTACACAACAGTTCAACCTTTCTCCCCTTATTATTTTTGTACACTTACAACCTTTTTTGTGGTAACAACTTAGATATTTAGATTCTAACTTGGTGTTTATGGCGCCTTGTGATTGCCAGCCTCGCCTCTATGTTGGTAGGGGAATGCATGAGAGTACATTTTCCCTTTTCAAGTAAGAACATGAAGATGAAAATTTTCTCTTTCCGGTATATGGTACAATATTCCAACTTGTCTAATATTTAATTTGTCACTGTTTATTATGTTAGGTACACGGTGTTTTGGGTCCTCCTTTTATTTACAAAGTTGGCTTTCAGTTATTATATAGAGGTGACGCTTTTCACTTTTCATTCATTCTGAAATTCCATATAGTTTTTCATTTCTTGCACATGTCTGTGTTTGTCAGTTTCTTGTTTATATTCCCTTCTACAATTCCACATAATTTTGGTTATGAATATATTCAACATTTTTATTTTTTCGGGACATGACTATAAAAACCCTTTATCGCATTGTTACAACATAGCCTGAGTTTAATTTTGCATTGTGATGAACTATTGTGTTAAGTTTGACCGGAGTTTAGTAATGTGCTCTAGTAATAAATGGAGTTGTTCTTATTCTTTGTGTGCATGAATGAACATGTGTGTTCATTTGCATGCATGCTCTACTTGTTTTGGGAGGATCTCATGCTCTCCACTGTCTCTGATCTTCTCCTCATATCAGTTTTTCCCACTTGTTTGTTTAACTTTTTTTTTTCTTTCATTCTTCCTATAGATAAAACCTCTGGTTGGACCTACAAAGGCTATTATGGAAGTAAAAATATCAACTTTCCAATGGCATGAATTCTTCCCCCATGGTAGTAAGCTTGAATGTTCAGATTCTCACATTACTTCATTTTCTCAGAAAATATTTTAAAATTGGTTTTTTGCTCTGCAGCTAGGAACAATATTGGTGTTGTAGTTGTTCTCTGGGCTCCAATTATTCTGGTATGGGTTTGTGATGTATCCGATTCACTTCCAACTTTTAGTATCTGTGGCATAATCATTTAGCTCCTCCATTGTAGGTATACTTTATGGATACCCAAATTTGGTATGCAATATTCTCAACATTATTTGGTGGGATTTATGGTGCATTCCGTCGATTGGGGGAGGTAATTAAATTGTCCACTGCTATGATAAACTTGTATAGTAATATCTTTTGGATCTTTGGTTTTATTTCCTTAGATATAGTTTGAAGGTGTTATTCGTATAATAGATTTCTGTGCATAACCAATTACTTCTGGTCTGCCGTCTATAACTAAATATTTTTCTGTAGTTTACATATATGTCAAAAGACGTAAATGTGGTTGAGTTTTTCTCCTAAGGTTTATTTAGGGCCATTTTTTAGTGTTGCAATCAAGAAGTTTGTCAAGTGGTTTACGTACATCTCCAAATGTTCTGTATATAGGCCCAATCTGGTGGAATCTTGAATTTATGTTGATAGATATTCCGATTTAAATTAGTTCTGCTACTGGAAACATGTGTTATCATAGCATTCCGTCATTACATGTTTATTAGTATGATAATACTGCATTAACTTACCTGGGTTTATGTTCTGTTTGATCTACAATGTCATACATTTCTATTGGCTAAAATACGCATGCTGGGTAATTACTTAGAAATGCTTTCTTGTTATAGTTCATCGGTTCATTTTTCCTTTGTCTGGTTTCTGTTTATTAAAATGTCCTTATGTTGTCTTAAAATTGAACCAATGAGATTTCCTTCTGGCTAGTTATATTTTGCCACATCTGAAGTTGTTGCATATTGTTTGATTGCTTCTATGTTCGATTTGTTATGGGCCAAATTACAGTTTTAGAAGAAATACTTCTTATTGCATTAATTTATAATTAGATATTTTCTTTCTTTTTCTGAATGAAATTATAACTAGGATTTTGAATGGTGGGATTAGGATTTGTTTATTATAATTTCTAATTTTAGAACTTAATGGTTTAGTCTTTGTTGATATCTTTTTCCTTGGCGGGGTGATATCTTTTTCCTTGGCGGTTGTGTTGTCATATTTTATGTTCGATTGTCTCACACTTAGGTATCCGCTTAAATAAAATTTGGGTTGTTTAGTTTGCTAGGATTTTATTTTTATCCTTGTTATTACTATCAAACAATTCTAGGGGTTATAAGTTTATTTTCTTTACTATTAGGGTTTCTATGATCGGTACCTCTTATGCCAATCTTTTTCACACACGAGGTCTTGTGTTGCATACCTTTGTTATCACATACTTCACTTTAACTTAATGCAGCCTGGGAGTTTGTTTAGATTCACGTATTAGGGATGGATGAAAAGGGAAATTATGGCAATAGGTATGAAAGGTGCATGATCAATTGTTTTATTTGGGAGCTGATTAGCTCTTTGGATAGTCTTAGACTCTGGGTTTGATCTAAACTCAACCCTTACAAAACCGGTGAGGAATGCCCACCACTTAAAAACACATTATCAAGTCATATCTCATCCAATGTGCGACTCTTAATAGGTATATATATCTATATGATCAGATCTTCAATTCTATGTCCAAAGAAATAGTGAAATGATACATTCTGTATATTTTGCTTTATTATTCTGAACTCTGTTTGAAATTTCCTGAAGAATATCTCTTTGTAGACCTATTATGTATGTCTCAAAATAAATGGATCCTTAAGTGGCCTAAATAAGATTTTTGACTAACGTGTAGCCTGCCTTTGATTCATTAGACGCCTTATTATGAGATTGGACATTTCTATTTTTGATTAACAACTTTTGAATCTCTAACTGGAGAATAATTTTAGACTTCAATGCATTGAACTATGACTTGTGACTAAAATATCCCTTTACCTTAAGAACGATCAAAGCCTTTGTCCACGTGTAGGGGTCAGTTACGTAGATCAAACAACTGAAAACATAACAATATTCTATCATAATTCATATTTAATAGTAGAGGTAGACCATTTAAATCTAAATCCTCATAAAATATCTATTTCACTTATCTAAGTTATTTTGTCTTCACTGGTTGTCATGGTTGCAGATACGTACACTAGGAATGCTTAGGTCTCGGTTTCAGTCATTGCCTGGTGCCTTCAATGCCAGTTTGATTCCCGAGGAATCAACAGACGAGCCAAGGAAAAAGGGATTAAAAGCTACTTTATCTCGCAGATTTACTGAGGTTAACTGTTTCACTTTTATCATTACTTGATCTAGTAATCTAAAATTTAAGCATCTTTACTTTGTGGATTACATTACTTTTTGACTGATTGATGCAGATCCCGTCTAACAAAGGGAAGAAAGCTGCAAGGTTTGCACAATTGTGGAACCAAATAATTACTAGTTTCAGAGAGGAAGATCTTATTAATGATAGGTAATGTAGGGGATAATGTTTCTGGTTTATGATCTGCTCTTTCTCGATGGAACTGTGTTTTTTTTTGTAAGCTAGTGTGTAAGGCGGTTATACTTTTCAGCGAAATGGACCTTTTGCTTGTACCTTATTGGGCTGATACTCAGTTGGACCTTATTCAATGGCCCCCCTTTCTACTTGCTAGCAAGGTTTGTTTTATGCTTCTCTATGAGACTTTGCTATCAACGTTTCTATTGAATCATTTAGTAATTCTTTCGGTGGTTATACACACTTTAGATCCCAATTGCATTAGATATGGCGAAGGACAGTAATGGAAAGGATCGAGAGCTGACAAAAAGAATTGAGGCTGACAACTACATGTCTTGTGCTGTCCGTGAGTGCTATGCTTCATTTAAGAGCATTATTATGCACTTGGTTCGAGGAGAACGGGAGAAACCGTAAGTTGCTTGAATCTGTTTGATTTAGTTCTTTATAGAAGGAATTGTAACTTGTTTATATACTTCATGTGTGTCAGTTTAGTGTAGTATTCCTATATAGCTTTAAATGTTAAGGGACTTCGGGCCTCTTGATGAAATATTGCAGCTAGCTTTTTCGCATTCAATGATATAGGTTCAAACTAACTTCTGAAAGATTCTTCTTTACCTAATTCATTTTTTAATTTTGTATATTTTATTTCAGATTTATAGAATACATGTTCCGTGAAGTAGACAGTCATATAGAGGCAGGCACACTAATAAAGGAATTCAGAATGAGTGCTCTTCCTAGCCTCTATGGACAGTTTGTTCAGCTAATCCAATATTTGGTAATATTGGACTCTTTTATGCAATTGAGAGTGCATTTTGTTTCTCTTCAGAGGGGTTTAAAGTCTTACCCAATTATTGGAATTTATGCAGTTGGGTAATAATCAGAAAGATAGGGATCAGGTTGTAATTCTATTCCAGGACATGCTGGAAGTCGTGACAAGAGATATAATGATGGAGGATCAGGATCAAATATTCAGGTTGTGCATATGTAAATCCTTATGTTTCCACATCATCATGTGCATATTCTTCCTTCATCTCCTGATCACGATTAAATCATATTTTTTTAAATAGTACGATAGATTCAAGTCATGGTGGTGTTGGACACGAGGGAATGTTTGCCCTTGAGCCTGAGCCACATCACCAGCTATTTGCATCTGAAGGGGCTATCAGCTTTCCAATTGAACCAGTCACAGCAGCTTGGACAGAGAAGGTTTGTTACTATTGAACTATTCCGCTGTAGGTTTAATTAGTGAAGCATTTTTATTGACTTATTTTCAATTTGTTTTGGGAAGATTAAACGACTTTTCTTGCTGCTGACAACAAAAGAATCTGCCATGGATGTACCTTCTAACTTAGAAGCAAGAAGGCGTATTTCTTTCTTCTCAAATTCACTGTTTATGGACATGCCTGTGGCACCAAAAGTTCGCAACATGCTTTCATTTTCGTAAGCTATCTCTTGGTCCCTAATCATATGCCTTGTTTTCCTGTTGAAATTTATGAATCAGTGAATGCGTTGTGCAAGTTCCTTTCCCTAATATTCTTGTTGATTACAGATTAAAAGCATTAAATTTTTGTCAGTCTTTCACAACATGCATTATTAGTTCTTCAGTTTGGTGTATTTAAGCGAATTCTGTGAAGACTTTTGTCACAGCAAGTTATAGTCGATAAATTTAATGGTCTATTTTACCATTGTGAAAGGCATGCTACACTTGAATGTCTAATTTAGTTTTCTAAAATGTTCTCAACAATAAGATATTTTCTTGGAGGATTGTCAATGAAGAAAAATAGCTGTTACCCATGGAAGTGTCTAACTTAAAACTGCAGACTTCTATTTTAGTTTTCAGCTTGAGATGGTGGTAACCCATAAAAAATAGTAGTATTTTGATAGGTAGATGCACCGAGAGTTGGTATTTGTTATTTGTTATAAGATCGTATAAATCTTTGTTAATATTTTTTAGTTATTGTGGATTTTTTTTTGTAGGGTTTTAACACCATACTACACAGAAGAGGTTCTCTTCTCATTGAATGATCTGGATTCGCAAAATGAAGATGGTGTTTCGATTCTGTTTTATTTGCAAAAGATATTTCCAGGTTCATCATTCACCCCAAACCTCTGCTGCATAAATGTAAAACTTCGTGAGATGATCAGAAATGTAATGCGTTTATTATTTCCATTTTGGTTATTGATGCACAGATGAGTGGAACTACTTTCTTGAGCGAGTGAAGTGTTCTAGCGAGGAGGAACTTAAAGCAAATGAATCTGAAGAGTTAGAAGAAGAGCTTCGTCTATGGGCATCATATAGAGGGCAGACTTTGACAAGAACTGGTTCTCTCTCTCTCTCTCTCTCTCTCTCTCTCTCTCTCTCTCTCCACACACACACAAGTGCATGCTTATAATCAAGTGATTTTAAATTTATTATTTACTTCAGATAGTTATATTCTAGCCTCGAAATCCATAATGTAGCTCATTATTGCATTAATAACTATTGGTGCAGTAAGGGGTATGATGTATTATAGAAAAGCTTTGGAGCTTCAGGCTTTCCTTGATATGGCCAAAGACGAAGGTGACTCTTCATTCTCTTAGGAATCATTGAATGAAATTTCTTTAGTTTCATTATCAATGTACTATTAAATTTAACATACAGCTTGAAGGTTTTTTTTGCTTAACCGTTATGAATGGCCAGATTTGATGGAAGGCTACAAAGCCTTGGAAAACTCAGATGATAACTTGCGAGGGGAAAGGTCATTATGGACACAATGCCAAGCGGTAGCTGATATGAAATTCACATATGTTGTATCATGCCAACAATATGGCATTGACAAGCGATCTGGTTCTCCCCGAGCACACGACATATTGAGGCTTATGACTAGGTAGGCATTGGACTGAGTAGTTTTAGACTTGGTACTTACTATATCTGTCTTGTATATTTTAGAATATTGTTCTTATGTCTATTATAATAATGACCTTGTATATTTTCATTTGGCAGATACCCTTCACTTAGAGTTGCCTATATTGATGAGGTAGAGGAACCTATCAAAAACAGTAAGAAAAAGATCAACAAGGTTTACTACTCTTGCTTAGTGAAGGCTATGCCGAAATCCAGTAGTTCTTCAGAGCCTGAGCAGAATCTGGACCAGGTATTTGGATTTTGACTATTAAGACATGTTATTTCACTTTCTTTTGCTACTGGTAATGTTGTTTTGATTGGATAATAAATTTTCTTAAAAGAAAAGTATGGCAATTTCGACTAGATGGGCGGTAGGAAATCCTCCAGAGCAAGGAAATATATGTAACAAATGGATCAATTAATGGTTTACCAGTCTCTTTAGATCAAAGATACAGCTCCGTTCAACTAGCCTCTTTTGATCGGGCTTGTTGTGTCTGCATATAAATACTCTATTTTCATTTATATTATTTATCAACTAATTTTCAGCTGAACAAAAATATTCTTAATTCATGCTCTCATTCTTAATCCATCATCTCAATCTGGAGCATAGATATATACCCTGCGCAGCCTGTTATTGTTGAAGTGATTCTCAATTTAACGAGGCTCGGCTAACAAATTTCCCTTCTCTTTCCCTTGTTCAAAGAAATTAGAGTCTTCTCTTCAACAAAATGATAATCAACATTAATGTGCTTTGTTATTCAATGAATATGCCCGATAGCTTGATTATCGTGGGTAACCATTAGAAGCCCAACTTAACCCGACTAACATTGGATTCATTTGAGTTCACCAGTTGATTGTGTTATAGCATAATACTCAATTTCCACACCAGATCTTACAAGAATCAACTGCATTTTGCTGCTTGCTGTCCCCTAACAGCGAGGACAAATAATTGTAGGTATTCAGACTGGCTAGGCTTTTTATGGGGATTAAAACCAGAAAAGGTTTGTATTGTAGGAACTAAAAAGTTGTTAAGCCTTATGTTATCACAAGAATTAGCAATAGGACTCCTCTCCTTAAGCGTTTATCAATGAATTAACTTCTTGGGTACTTAAAAGTTGATAAACTTTTCTTTAATTTAAACAATAAGACTCCTCTCCTTAAGCGTTTATGAATGAATTAACTTCTTAGGTACTTAAAAGTTGATAATCTTTTCTTTAAGTTAAACATAGATAAACTTTTTTATGGAGAAACACCGACTGTTTTAGTTAATTCATACAACTTCAATCTGCTTTGTTTTGATTTTTTATTTTATTTTTTAAATAAAATTGAAACACCAATATTATTAAGAAGCAATGTTCGTTTATTTAATTGAAGATAGGGAAAAATGACTTATGCTATTTTTATCCGAGATGCCTTTTTTAAATACAATTACCCGAGATGCCTTTTTTTTTTCCTTCCTAATATACTCTATTTTATTTGCTTGATCAGGTCATATATAAAATAAAGCTTCCTGGTCCAGCGATTTTAGGTGAGGGTAAGCCCGAAAATCAAAATCACGCCATAATTTTCACACGTGGAGAAGGTTTGCAAACAATAGATATGAACCAGGTATGATGGTGATTGGTGATATGAGAGGAGCTTATCATTGTAAAGTCTTATCATGTCATGCAACTAAGTTAAATCTTTTATAGGATAACTACATGGAAGAAGCTTTGAAAATGAGAAATCTGTTGCAAGAATTTCTTAAGAAGCATGATGGTGTGAGGTTCCCAAGTATTCTTGGACTAAGAGAGCATATATTTACTGGAAGGTAGATTCATATCAATTTCTTTCTGATTATTGGTCATATTTTCTATGTTTCTTATTATTGTCTTGCTGTGGTTTTAGTGTTTCTTCCCTTGCATGGTTTATGTCAAATCAAGAGACAAGTTTCGTGACAATTGGTCAGAGATTGTTGGCTAATCCCCTGAGGTAAGTTCTACTGGTTCTTCTTTCAATGTGCAGAATAATATGGACAAAATTGGATTTGTAATAAACCTATGGCTTTCAAACGTCAGAGAATTACTGATCTGCGGAGAGTTCTTCAAAATATATTGAGAATGAATGTTCAATCGTTTAGAACTTAGAAATTTGTTTATTGATCTTGATATAAATAAATAATTGAAAGTATGATCTTCCCAATTTTCTGCTTATGCAGGGTTCGTTTCCACTATGGGCATCCTGATGTCTTTGATAGGCTTTTTCACCTGACAAGAGGGGGTGTCAGTAAAGCCTCCAAGGTTATCAATCTAAGTGAAGATATTTTTGCTGGTACAATATAGTCTAATTCCTCTTTATTTATTTTATTTTATTTTATTTGTATTTAATTGTATATTTATTGGAATTTTTCTGTTGTTTTCAGGCTTCAACTCTACACTCCGTGAAGGAAGTGTTACTCATCATGAGTACATACAAGTTGGGAAGGGAAGAGATGTTGGTCTCAACCAAATTTCGATGTTTGAAGCAAAAATAGCTAATGGAAATGGAGAGCAGACACTAAGTCGAGACGTGTACCGGCTTGGGCACCGTTTTGATTTCTTCAGAATGCTGTCCTGTTATTTTACTACAGTCGGATTTTATTTCAGCACTCTTGTATGTATCCCCAGAGTTAACTTTTACTTGCATAAAATTTATGTTTTCTTTTCTTAGTTTTAACTATAAGGTCTACTAGTTGGATTTATGGGGGAATGGGAAATGGCAGGTGGGGAATTTTACCCCCTAGCTGACTGCTTCCCCTGATCCTGAAGTCCATGGGAGGTACCATGTGAGCTACAGACTCTGGTCATATATGTTAGTTTTTATATCTTCGACTTCTGAATCTCTCTCTTCCACATCAATTTTGTGCAGATAACTGTTCTTACTGTATACATATTTCTCTATGGTCGCCTCTATCTTGTTCTCAGTGGCCTTGAAGAAGGGTTGAGTGCACAAAAAGCCATTCGAGACAATAAGCCTCTTCAAGTGGCTCTTGCTTCTCAGTCATTTGTTCAAATTGGGTTTTTAATGGCCTTGCCCATGCTGATGGAAATTGGCTTGGAAAGGGGCTTCCGAACTGCACTTAGTGAATTTATACTGATGCAATTGCAGCTTGCTCCTGTATTCTTCACGTTTTCCCTAGGGACCAAGACTCACTATTTCGGAAGGACACTGCTTCATGGAGGTGCAAAATATAGACCCACGGGTAGAGGATTTGTTGTCTTCCATGCCAAGTTTGCTGATAATTATAGACTTTATTCGCGAAGTCACTTTGTCAAGGGTATTGAGCTCATGGTATTACTTGTGGTATACGAAATTTTTAGTCATTCATACAGAAGTGCTGTTGCATATATATTGATTACTGTATCAATGTGGTTCATGGTGGGAACCTGGCTGTTTGCTCCCTTCTTGTTCAACCCCTCTGGGTTTGAATGGCAAAAAATTGTTGATGATTGGACTGATTGGAATAAATGGATTAGTAACCGAGGAGGTATAGGTGTACCGCCTGAAAAAAGTTGGGAATCTTGGTGGGAAGAAGAACAAGATCATCTACAATATTCAGGAATCCGGGGAATCATAGTGGAGATATTGTTGTCACTGCGATTTTTTATCTACCAATATGGTCTTGTATATCACTTGAATATTACAAAGAAGGGCTCAAAAAGTTTTTTGGTAAGTCTTGATCTATGTTGTCTTCCTTTTTACCTACCCATAATTTTGTTGGTTGAATGGAATAATGGAAAGCTTTCCTTGGCTAACAGGTGTATGGCATTTCGTGGCTGGTGATCTTTGTAATATTATTTGTGATGAAGGTTAGTAGTTGCTTGGTGCCTCCTAACTTTTAGGGTTATGCTATAATTTTGTACATGCATGCCTCCCTAGTCTGCACATTATGTTCTTATTGAATTTAGTAAAAACAGATGGTCTTGTTCATCTCTTGCATAAGAAATGTAAATACTAAGTTTCTTATGGTTTAACATATTTCATTTTTTTTTTCTGGTTGTCAGACTGTATCTTGCATTATGTTCTTATTGAATTTAGTAAAAACAGATGGCCTTGTTCATCTCTTGCATAAGAAATGTAAATACCAAGTTTCTTATGGTTTAACATTTTTTTTTTCTTTCTGGCTGTCAGACTGTATCTGTTGGGAGGCGTAAATTCAGTGCAAATTTTCAGCTTGTCTTCCGATTAATCAAGGGGATGATATTCGTAACTTTTGTTGCAATTCTTGTCATTTTAATCGCCCTTCCACATATGACACCGCAAGACATTATTGTTTGCATTCTTGCCTTCATGCCAACTGGTTGGGGAATGTTACAGGTAAATTCTCGTTGCACTTTTTCCTACATAATCTATGAACATCATTTCAGAGGGGGGTTGGTATATTGCTCAATTATTTTTCTTTTTATTTTATATATTTGTGAACATTTGGAAAGACAAAACCCTATTGGTGGATTATATTCATATATTTCTTCTATTGGGAAAATGTTAGACATAAAAACACATAAGCTTTACTTTAGAAAGTGTCGCTTACATATCAAATTATGGAAATATTTGTGTATAATTTTATTATGAAGTTAATTACTGTGTACAGGCAGTATAAAAACTGACATCCAATCATATCTCAGATATTTTAGAAAATAATGTTACAAAGTGACACGATAGGAAAATATAATTGGCTGAGATGTCTTTAGTGCATTGTTATTAAACCCATATTTTTATTAGTGGTTTTATGATTTGCCTTATGATGTTAGCAATATTCCTTATCTACTATTGTGGGGCACATTTATTGGATAATTGCATTATCTTCACAGCTTTTGATTTAGTAGTGGTGTCGGTTTTTCTTTGTCATTGTCATTGTTGCTACTTTTTTTTTCTTCTTCAGATTGCGCAAGCATTAAAGCCTATAGTACGTCGTGCTGGATTTTGGGGATCTGTGAAAACTCTTGCTCGTGGTTATGAGATAGTCATGGGTTTGCTTCTGTTCACTCCAGTTGCCTTTCTGGCTTGGTTTCCTTTTGTTTCAGAATTTCAAACCCGAATGCTGTTCAACCAAGCGTTCAGCAGAGGTTTGCAAATTTCTCGTATTCTTGGAGGACAGAGGAAGGAGCGCGCTTCTCGCAGCAAAGAATAGTTTGACTACAAAAGGCTTCATTATTAAGAGGCTGACATCCTTTGTTGCAATTTGTAAGTAGCTGTAATTATGAACGTGACTAATTCTAGGCTTCAGCATTTGATTATTAATGAAATTTGCTTTAATTTAAAAATTTGGCTTAATCTTTCTCTGTTCCTTGATTATCTGATACTAATATCTTTGCATTGTTATGAACTTTTAGTTCTTAATATGATGTAGTACCTTGCCATATCAATACACATTTAATTAGAGGGATTTGGAGATCCTTTAACCTTCATGTTCATCCTTATGTTACAAGAGCCATCATTATTTGCATCGATTCATTAAACTTGCTTGCCCGAAAGAATATGAGCTCGTCAAAATTCAAATTCATTCGAAGTGCGGACGTAGCTATGGAGATTGTTTTCCAAAATATAAGTATTAAGCAGCGAGGACTAAAGTTTAGTCGAGTGTTCAGATTCTTTTGATGTTACATTTTTTTCCTCCTTATAAGTTAGTTTGATTCCTACTTTTGCTCGTGCTAGTAATAATTCAATACATTTTTGTATGTGCATCTTGTAGTAATATGAATGACATTTATAATGAATACATACATGGGATTGAAAAGTTCTTCCTTTTTTACTAGTTACGTTCATTACTAAATTTCACACTAGTGTGGGAATGATAACTAGAAGGAGAAAACTTATGTATGAACTATTCATACTCTTTTGTACTAAAAAACAAGCTATAACAACTATTAAACTGATTTCAAGCAAGTCTCAAGGGGTGCACTGTGTAAACTGTCTCAGTAATCCTACGAAACAGTAATCTGAATTTAGATAGCTCAAGCAATTCAATACATACCCATGTGTAACATGATTCATATTTTTCAATTGGATCTCAATCAAGCTGTTATTGTATATTTAACCAGTGCTACTTTATTTCTTTTTAAATTTTTTTATATTTTGGTACAATGTTTTATGTTTTTAAGCAAACAATACTTCATTTGTTAAATGAATGCGAGTAAGAGTTATAAAATAGCCTGTCAAGATGGTTTTTCTTTTTTCTTTTTAATTTAAAAGAATTAATAAGAATCTTGGATCCAGTCAAAAAAAGGATAAACACTCAGTACTCTATTCAATCTGTAACAATTGTCATCTTCTAATGATAAGACAAGCAATCAGTGGCTAGTTACATTGATGATATAAAACATATAGTTAGAGATTATTTTATCTTTTTTTTTTTATCAAATATGACCCAGTCACCTATATGCACATTCGTACAAATTTATATATGCTAATTTTGATTGGACTCACGTTCTCCTCAAAATTATTGTACCATTACATTAAACATATTTTGAAATGCATATTGATGCAATACATCCGTAGAATTAACAACTCAGATTGTATCCGATGCAATATCGATAGATGTACTTATATATTCAATAACATCCACTTTTTTCTTTAGTTTTTAAAGGCGACCACTTACCCAACATTCAATAATTTAATATCGTATCATTTTTTTTTTTTGTATTTACTAATTTTAAAATAAATTCAAATTTTGAATTAATTTTGCTATTAGATGTTGATGCCCAACAAAATTTCAAGTACACAAGAGTTCTCCAGTTTCATAACTATCTATTGTTTAATTACACTATCATACAGTAGAATTATACATTCTAATCGTGTCATACATTAAGAATGCATCTAACATTTCTTTTTGTATTTTACTTTGTGTAATTTGATATGGTTTTCTTAAGAGTATGAATTTTTTGATATTTCCATGTGGCAGTGGCACCTAGAAACATCCCAAAGAATAGATCCACTGCCACTGGGTTATATAACTAGTTTGGTGGGGACCAGAAAGAGAAAGGTGACGGTTGATGATAGTTAGTGCTAAGTAATGTTTTAGCATGTACTATTGTATTAAATTTAATATGAGTATGATTTTGATATATATTCCAAAGCAACTAGACGGCCTGCAAATACCAAAACTAATAAAGAATAGAAAGAAAATTGATAAAGGGAAAGACAATGTCAACCGTCTTTGAAACATTCATTCATATGTGTCAATATCTAAAGTCTTCTCTTTCTATCATTTGTCAAATGAACTCATCCTCATTCCCTTGTTGCCAGTTGTTGTTTTTTCTTCACTCTATTTTGTGTTTCTTCTTTTGTTTTCTTTTTTTCTTTCATAATCATAACCAACCAACTCCTTTATTATATAACATATATCATGTCATTCCACCAATAACCCTCCTATGTTCTGTCTTCCTACTATTCCTCCATATGTTTCAAAACTAAACCAAAAAGTTCCCTAATCACCAAAAAAATAAAAAATACCTTCTACTTTTGGTGTTTGGATTTGCATGCATACCATTCAGTTGGAGATGTATGTTGAAAAAGTTTTATTCTTCTGGTGTTGAAACTAAAGCTTACAAAGTTACAGCAACATAAAATTCAGGTATAGTATCATATCCTCACTATTTGATTTATACTCTCAAATAATATGATTAATGTACTCTCATATTTATTCTTATTTGTCTGAAAATTATTCTTTCATTTTAGAGATAGACTATAAGTGTTGTTAGTTAAGATTGAATAATAGAAAGATATTGCAGCCGCTTTGTTACCTTGGCACAATTTGCCAAACTCTGTGATCAAATATCGTGTGTTCTTTATTGGCGTTTATCGTATCTGTTTTATTTTGAGCCGGGCTAGCTGTTCTATCATATGAGATATGACTATGTGCAATGTCGATGGACACTTCAGATTGAATATGTGTTAGGTGTTTGATACTAATACGACGCATATCATTAAATTCTATCGTGTTGGTATCAGACACCTAACACACCTTCGATCTTCATTTTTCTCGAATAATTACTGGTGTCTACGTATAGTATTCTGTTGAGTGTTTGTGCTTCATATTGTTTGATATTTGCCTGCAGGAAGAGTTACTATTCAGTTTTGATTATAGGGGACTTCAGTATAAATGGCTTCATCTTTGGAGCAGCTTCTTGCAGAGGAAGGGTTCAAAGCAAGCAGCAGAAAAGGGCAAAGGTCAAGATCTTCTTTCCACCATGGTAATTCAAGTGATCCTCTTCACTCTTTGGAAGATAGACTGTGTGTATCATCAAGTGAAAGAATTAAAACACAGAAAACAAAGTCTAAAACAGCCTCAAGATATCAGATTAGCAATACAAGTGACAACAAAAACATGAGATCAAGTGATAATGATGTTTTTATAGGAAACAAGTTAAATAACGAACGGTTGAAGAACAATGAATCTGAGAAGAACAAGTCTTACAATTCATTAGATAGTGATAGTGGATTTGAAGATGCTTATTCAAACCAAGTGTCTAATGTGACAAGAGGCAAAGAAAAGAAGGAACAACTGGGGGAAAAGCCATTGAAGGATTCATATATGCTTAGACAATTAAGTGGAAATAGAAAGAATATAAAACATCAAGAAAAATCATACTCTAGATCAAATAGTAATAGCAAAAACTATGAAGATAGCAAGAACAAAAATAGCAATCATGCTATGCAATTGCAAGATGCTTCTAGTCTTGCTATTGATGAAATTGCTGTGAAAGCACTAGTTTCCATTCTGAATGGATACATAGAAAGTTTTCTAAAGGATGAAGATTTTCGGTCGGCGTTGCGCCACAATTGTTTCTCCTCATTGAATTTCATTCAACTTGAGGAAGAACGCAATTCTGAGACCAAGGTGATTACAAGTCTTGAGCAAGCAATTGAGTGCATAGAAAAAACTGCTGCTGAGGAATCTATATCTGTAATACATCTTAAAAGAGCAACAATGCAGCTTAGCATTATTACTGGTTTGAGTTTGAATGATCTCAAGTATGATTTTACGTGCGGGATTCAAAATTTCAAGTTATCAGCTTGTGCTCATCTTTACCTCAGTGTTGTATATTTGATCCAAAGAAAAAAGAAAGTTTCGGCGAAGCATCTTTTGCAAGTGTTTTGCGACTCTCCTTTTCAGGCGCGGACGATATTGTTGCCTGAACTTTGGGAGCGTCTATTTTCTTCGCAACTTTCTGATTTGAAGAAATGGTATAACAACAAGGAAAGTGAAATTGTTTTAGATACACAAAACAAAGCAAGAAAGATAAAGATTCTCCAGAAAGTGTATAATGAAAATTTGGATTCAGGAACTCAATTATTTGCTTTATATTACAAAGATTGGCTCAGTGAAGGAGTAGAAACTCCAACTATTCCTTCCATTGGCATTCCATCATTATCCATTACGAGTCGACAGGTATTACTAAAATATCTCATTTATCGATAACTTGATCGATAACTTTACTAACTCTTAACTAACCATTAACTGACTTTATCTCTAATGACAGGGAAGTTCACTTGGTCATTCTTTTGAGTCTTCTAGCTCCAATGAACCATTCTCGCCACAGGCAATGGTCAGCAAAAAACTTTATGATTCTTTCTTTGGCAGTAAACCTCAAGTCTATGAAGTTGATGAGGATGAAGATAGCTTTGAAAACTGTGAGAGAGGTTCTTATGGTTCGACCATCGTTAAAAAAACATTAATATATGAATCAGAAACTGTTAAATATATTGATCAAAGTACTGAAGAGTTCACTCCAAGAGTACCAGTTCATGAATTCTATATACCTGTAAGTAATCATTTCACCTTTTTGTCTATTTTTTTATAGAAAATATCTTTAAAAAAATAAAAATCTTCCTACAGTATAATTGTTTATAGTTTGATGAGTGCATCACTCTAAATAAATCATAACAATTATTTTTGTGAATGATATTCTTATGCTTGATGTAGCATTAAATTTGTTTCTGTTCGGTCCTCACATTTCACACTGTCAAAAATATTTGTCAGCGGAAAGGAACATCAAGGACAGCTGCAGAAGAATGGAAAGATAGAAATTCCAGAAATGCCACTAGAAAATATTTCTCCATAGAAACTAATTTAAACAGTCACATATTTAATGATCTACCACATGAAAAAGCAAATGAAATTTCTATCAAAAAGATGCAGCCAAATAAGATAACCTCTACTATTGATGGTAAGAAAAATAATATGTTGACTATGTAGCTTCCTTCAGATAACAAATGGATTTTCTAGCAGATAGATAATTCATTTTACATAAAAATTTTGGTGTAGGATCATATTCTCCAAGCATACCACAGGAATTTATTTGTCCTCTGACAAGAAATATCTTTGAGGAACCCGTTACCTTAGAGTCAGGTCAAACCTTTGAAAGAAAAGCCATCAAGGCATGGTTTCAAAAGGGAAACAGAACATGTCCAGTAACAGGAAATACTTTAGAATGTGTAGTCATACCATTTAGCAACCTTATTTTGAAGCGTTTGATCGATAACTGGAAGTCAGAAGATTTTGATCGCCTTCTTGAGTTTGCCTCTCAAACGGTGGAGAATTCAAAGGAAATTAAGTTGAAAAAGCGTGACGAGGCAATCATTTTCAAGTTACAAGGTCTTTTCTCTTCCTTGAAAGAAGAGGACAAATCAACTTATGCTATGCATATAATCTCTTTAGGGGTTCTTTCATTTCTCTGTAGGAGGTTTGAACAAGGAAATTTGGAAGAAAAATCACATGTGATGGAGATCTTGTTAAATTGTATACAATCAGATTCTAGTTGCATATATAAGATAGCAAGAGGTGTCAACAGAAAATTTCTTCTTGAGCTTCTTCACAGTAAGGATGTTACCCCGACAAAAAATGCAATACTATTCCTTACTGAACTTTTATCAATGAAGAGGTGAGATTTTTATCAAATTTTGGTTTCCTTTTCATAAGAGTCATTTTGATTATCATACAGCCTAGTGTATACTGCTGGTCAAATTTAATTAAAAGATTATTTTGCTCGGTTTTTAATCTGCATATTCTGTATCAATGTTGTCAAATAGCGGTTATAACGGCGCTATATTGTAGTAGAATTTGAACAAATCGCTATTGCTATGCAAAATGCTATTTAGCGTAAAGTTTTGTCAAATAGTGGGGCTATATCACTGTAGTATTGCAGAATTAAACAAACCGCTATACTCTGTGATCCGCAATTGATAACACTATTTTGTATATCTACTACTCTTTCGAAATATTATTTACTGGACTATTTATTTTGTAGAAGAAAGGATGTCACTTCTTTCATAGGTGGCTTGGTGGGTGAAGATGTAGTTAGTACAATGCATATTGTGCTCATGTATCTCAAGAATTCTTCTCCAATTGAAAAGCCCCTCATCGCTGTCCTCTTATTACACTTTGAACTACTGGTATGCTTAAATAATTTCAGAAGTAGTGCTGCTCTACTATATCCCCTTGGATTAGGAAAAGAAATGAATATTTTCTTATTATGTTTTGTTATATTGTTTCTTACCTGTAAATGTCACCGCCCAATTTTTTCTATAGGCAAATGTTAGTATATTGATTGTTATGTTAGTACTTTCTCTTTCACCCAAGTTTGAAACTTGATCCTTCAAATGGTTTAACCCTTAGCTCAAACCAGTTGAGCTATTGCCGCACAATTTGACTTGTATAATTGGAGTTGGCAATAACCTGGTGGTTGGTGCATTTCTCCACCTCTTTCTTCATTTGTAGAAAAAATTGTAAGAAAACATGTTTTGAGAATTGAAATTTCATTGTCTATGTACATCTTATTTAGTATTTAATGTAGTTACATAACTTCTTAACCTTGCATGATGTTGAGGTTGTTTTTTATAATAGGGTAACATGCAATATTAACCTCTAAATATTGAACTGTCTATATAATATTTAAAGATCAAGTGATTGGTATGTTCCCTTCAATGTTAAAGAGACTTTAAATATTTTTCATATGATATTTTCTTTAACCAAAAATTGAATGAAATTCAATCTCTATCTTTTGCTCAGTTATTGACTAGAACATATTTGCACTGCAGGTTGAGCAGCCTCAAAAGTTTAGCATATACATAGAGATGGCTGTGAATGCCATTGCAGAGGCACTTGATGCCAGCTTAAATGATGACAAGGTTCAAAAGAAGTGTTGCAGAGCTATTTTAATCTTGTGTGGCCATTTTTCTTCCACTGGAATGATAACAAATAACACTAGCATCTTAAAGCAAGCAGGTTATAATAATGGTAGCTCAGAATTGAAATCTCCTAGCCTTGATGAAGAGGATCAACGGTTAAATGTAACCATTTCATCGGTAAGTTTTCTTTCTTTGTTTTTGTTTTTAATGGAAAATGTTAGTTTGTTAGATTAATATTTACTCTTACATGAGTCGCTTACTGAATGTATCTAGGATGATAATCATTTAGTTAAAAAATGACAGGAAGATGAAGAAGAAGAAATGGATGAAGAGTTCATGGCAAACTTGTTAGAATCAATGATTGGTGATGGAGAAAGTCTATTTTTGAAGACCATATCTAGATGTTTAGATTCTAGACATGTAGATTTGATGAGGGCTTGTCTAATAACTGTTACATGGTTGAGTTCCTCACTTTCTAAACAGTATAATGCAGGATTGCATCTTCCTGCCTTCTTAGCTATCATCTCTCATCTGAAAGGAATCCTTGAAAATGGAGAACTTGAGCTCAAGACTCTTGCATCTATGTCCTTGTTCAACTTCAGTAAAATATCAGGTTTGGCACCTTCACCATTTATTTGTGATAAAAATATTTCTAATTTCGAAACTATTGAAAGAAATTTTGAATGTTACTCCCTCGGTCTCATTATATGCGTTATTCTAGGTAATGCATATTTCTTAAGAAAATTATTAGTTATGTTGATTTTTAGAGTAACATTCAAATTAGTTATGTTGCTCAAGACTAAAATATTCAAATTAATTGGGTGGACTGTTTAATTAAATAAGGACTTCACGGTAAAAATGTTAATAAGTGGTGTATTGATATTCCAAAGTGATAAATAAGTTGAGACAATGCGACGATTGGAGTATAAAAAAGAAAAAGTGTTGATGTGTATGAAAATCCATTACTAGTATATAGATATAAACATGCAATTGCATTAAGAGGACATAATTTATATTCGGTTGTATAATTTCTTGCAAATTATTTGTAGAATGCAGAACACTTTTGAAGATTATGGCAGACGATATTGCTCCCCTTCTTCATGGACTAGTTGATGTATTATGGACTGCTAAGAAACTGCATGCCATTTTGTATAGGGAGAATCTGTAGTACAAAATATATCTTTGCCTCCTCATTTCGGAGTTCCAATTTTGATGACATATAGACTGTTGGGTAAAGTAAATGTTTCAACACTGTATATTCTATTCTAGAAAATAAAAATGTATATTGAACTCATCAACTTCCTTAAGTTTGATCAGGATGAATAACTGCAAAATCTGTGTCTTTGTTCATGCATGGAACTGTTAAAGTGCAAACTCGTTAAGTAAATGTTTGGAATCACGGTAGCTTTTAGTTACACAATAACGATTAAAGTGTTAAATGACGATTAAAGTGCAAACTCGTTAAGTTTTTAATAGGTTAGTGTTTTCATGCATAGAACTCGTAAAGTGCAAACACGTGCAATGAAAGCCTTTTGGTCACATTAACAAATACGCAATAAATTAAATGAGAAAAGAAAATTTAACATCCTAGCTACTCAAAACTAGAAATTTATCCAAAGGAAAAGAAAATTGTCCAAAGCAAAACAAGAAAGCATATGCTTTGACAAGATAGAAAGAAAATACATAAAAACTCAAGCTTCTCCGAGTCAATCAAACATTGTCCTCTTTACTTCCGACATTGTCACTACCTTCAACGTTCGTGACGCCCTTGTACCACCGAGCACAGAACACATAGATGACAAGGTCAAGAGCACTTAGCGCTGCAATGAGGTAGAAAAACCTGTCCATGTGCCCAACATTCAAGTTATTCGGAATCCATCCAGGTTCCTCGCCTCTAGCAGTGAATATCATCACCAATTTCACCATCATGCTGCTAACATAGTTTCCAAGAGAAATTGATGCCATACAAAGTGAACTTCCAAAGCTTTTTATACCATCAGGTGCTTGACCATTGAAGAACTCCAACTGACCCACATACATAAAAACTTCTGAAGCACCAACAAGAACATACTGTGGAATTTGACAGAATATACTCAAATTACTTTGTTTCTGTCCAGGCTGAACTTGTTTAAGCCTTTCAAACTCCGTTACACCAGCTGCAACCATCGAAAGCATTCCAATAACTAGGCCAACTCCCATTCTTTGAAGTTCGCTTAACCCCTTAGGATTACCGCTTAATTTTCCGGCCAAGGGAACGAGAACTTGGCGATAAAGTCCAGTGCATACAAGGACACTGCATATATCAAACACAGACATGGTTGCTGCTGGCAAGTGAAATTTTCCTACTTTGTTGTTCATTACATCGCCTTGTTCGACAAAAAGAGAAGCCATTTGTGTGAATACAACAGAGTAAATAATAGTGCACAGCCAAATTGGTATCATTCTCAACACACATTTGGCTTCCTCAACTTGAGTTACAGTGCAAAGCCGCCATTGGTTCCCGGATTCATTCCCGTCTTTTACTGTCCGTGTTGCCGCCTTGTCCATGAATCTGCTCACCTCACATATATATAAAAGATAAAAAATGAGTTTCAAATTTCAATAATTCAACATACAATCAGATATCTTATAAGATTTAAATAACCATACACGGATTATAACCAGACATGAGACATCTAATCATACTTTATCATAGTGACATGTAAACTATCATCTCTATGATTAGATGTCTGTATAAAACTTTCACTGAAAATGCATAGAATTAAATTCATCTTGTAATACAGATGTATATTATATATGTTATACTTGCTAGTTTTCCAATGCAGCAACATATGTACCTTATATCTTGGGAGTGAAGAATCTTTCTGCTTCCTTTGATGGCGGATACATTGCCGTCAACCTCATAAAGTTGGTCCTCCTTGGCGGGTTCAACATTCCACTTCCTAACGGCAGCGACGAAGACCTGGATTACTCTTATGACAGGATTGCCATACGCCTTAACATATCGATATTTTCGAGATCCTGCTAAGAATGAAATCAAGGCTATAATAGCAGAGGCTAAGGAGACACCGAAACCCAATGTCCACATACCGGTATCTTCGTAATAAACCAAAATGGTGTTGGAAAAGAGTGATCCAACATTGAGTGCAAAGTAAAAGTAACTAAAGAAAGCCTCTCTGGAGTTGGTTTGTTGAATACTCTTATCATCAAATTGATCAGCTCCAAATGTTGCTAAGGTAGGTTGATGCCCTCCATATCCAAATGCAACCAAATATATTGACAAATAGAATAGGCCTGTTCCCAATGGCGTTGGTTCATTGCAAACGCTATGTTCATTACCGCAACCTAATGGTTTGATCAAAAACAGCCATGATGTCAAAGACATCAGCCCCAAACCCTGCATCAATCAATGCATAGATCTTCAATTACCATTCATTCATTTGTATTTAATTCATGATGTTTGGATAAGTAACTTAATTAAGCTATTTATATAACAAAAGATAAAATAAATCAAACTGTTTTCATAAAGCTATAATTTTTTTTTCATAGAGTATCCTGGAGATTTTCTAGAAATAATCTGCAAACAGTTTACAGATAAGTTGTTTTCAAAAAAGAAACATTATAGTAGCATACCAGAACAAAGAAGAGCTGAAAGATAGCACATGTTAAGTATCTTCCCCAATAAGAATCACTAAGGAATGCTCCCAAGAGTGAAAATATGTAAACAGTTCCAGTCCACAAGCTGACATTATTAGCGGCCTCGGCACTATCTTGACGAAGGACTCTTGTTAGGAACAGAACCAAGTTCACTCCAACTCCAAAGAATGCCAGTGTTGCCAGTGCTTGATTAGCTGCATTCATTCATTCATATATTTAATTTCAACTTAGTTCATTTAATTACAATTACCATGTATATATAATGATAATGATGAATCAAACAATGAATGATTAGTTTATAGTACCTAGCAAGATGTATGCAGTTGTCCATCCTCCTTTACTCTTCCCATCTGCCACTTCTCTATGGACATGATTTCCTTCTGTTGCCTATTTTAATTTATTTTTTTGTAAAACCAAACATATATTATCAGTATATGATTGATGAATCCTTCACTTTGGTTGGAAAAGGGCGATGTTAACGACAATCACCAAGAATAACTAACTAACTAACCTCAACTACTTCAATATTGTCGGGGTTGACATTGTTGGGAGCGACCAATCCTGTTGGTTCCATCTGTATACACATGAATACATACATGAAAACCATCCATAAGATAATATTGTATTCATTCGACAAATGCAAGATTCAAAGATTGTTTGTTATCTTATTGTTGCTATAGTAGTGACTATACTTAAATTCAAATTTTGATGTAATCTGTTACTATGTATGTCATAGAAGTCTCAATATAGTTGTGCATATATATTACATTTAAACTCGATCTAGAGAAACATTCTTTCGTATGGGACAAATATTCGACTAGAGAGCTGTCGAGAACAATAAAAAACAAAAAAGTGAACCAATGAACCTTTTGCGAAATTTGGTGACGGATAAAGTGAACTCCTCGGGAATAGTGTCAAATTCCGGTGAAGGAGAAGAGAAAGAAGCAGCAACCAAGAACACCAAAATGATTTCACAATAAGAACAGCATACACGAGTCTTCGTGTTGACACTTTTTGTCATTTATGGTTCAAACTTGTTTATCACTTCACTCAAAACAGCAACACTACTTTTTTTCTTCTTAACTTTCCTTAAACAATTAGAGAAGAGATGAAGAAGTATGAATGCTTATGTTAATGTTATGTATCTTTGTTTGTAACACTCCTTGTTTTGAAGGGAACTAAGTAACACTCTTTGTAAAGTTCTCTTTATAAACAAAACAGATAACAAATAAAATAGTTATAGTAAACGATATATGCGGATCATAATGACTATTTAGTAGTAAGTGTAACAAACTTTCGAAAATTTAGTTAAAAAAATGGAAGAAAACAAATTGAATGGACCATGGACACTTTTGAAAGCTGAAGTGGTCTTGTTTCTTGCTTGATTCACGGTGAATTAATTTGGCCAAATATTTTGTGATTTGTTTTTTTTTTGGTGTGGAATTGGCATATTTATAGCTAATTTGTTATATGATTATCTTGTTTTACAAATGCTTATTTTAACAAATTTTTCCCTCTAATTCATGATTAGGCATATTTGTTTTCTTTTGAGGAAGTGATTAGGCATATTTGTTAGTTTTGAAGTCACGGAAATATCTCTATTCATCTCTTACTATTTTTTATTTAGCATGTCACCTATTTGAAAGTAAATTACACATGTTTTCGTTCCTTTTTTTTTTTTTCCTTCATCTTCCAAATACAATAT
>Ga0228711_1001053_pt1 | contig 38845 bp, 14 predicted proteins | sample MedpolnodulmetaG_2_FD_177996 | JGI IMG/M metagenome (GOLD analysis project Ga0228711, IMG submission 177996) | Root nodule microbial communities from Medicago polymorpha collected in Santa Monica, California, United States - brown nodules | ecosystem: Host-associated > Plants > Roots > Nodule...
TTGATAACATTTAGTTTTTTTTTTTTGTATTTTTCCTCAATTATAAAAAAATTCTTCGTCTAACAAATCGTAAAAGAACTTTTTTCTAAAATAAATTAAACTTCGGTAGAAACCCTAAAATTTTAAGGACTTTTTTTATTTTATTTTTATAACTTATAAATTTTAAGAATTTTTTTGACAGATTTAAGAACTTAATATCTAACAAAACTCAAGAAAGACCTTATAATATAATTTATTTATTCTAAAAAGCCACACGGTGCAACCTCAGCTTTAGTAAATGCAAACGTGATTCATGATATTCATCCACTGATTTTTATTTTTTTGTTCGGTACAAAACAGTTTAACCATGTATCACATGTTTGGTTTTGGGAGAAAAATTAATTGAGTGAAATTATTGTGTAAAATTGATTTCTATAAAAGTTGAATGGAAGGTAAAATAATTTGTTTGAACACATTCATATAAAAATGAGTTGAACAATAAATTTAAGTGTAAAAATATATTACTTCATCTATTTCTAAATACATGTCACGTCAACCACATCACTCGTGTTGATACGCAACTTTGATCATTAATATCTTTAATTATCTATCTATAGTAAAAAATTATAAAAATTTTATATTATGAAAATATTTACCGAAATAAATTGAACAACATCTTACAAAGTAACATGCTACATAGAAGGATTGAAAAGTAAGGAATATCTACTATCAAAACTACAAGATTCATACGTATTTATTTATTATTCTAATAGATGGAATTTGTGCTTTTAATTTTCTGCTTCAGAGATCTTGTCGAAACACTGTTTTAGATATGATTAGAACTTTTGTTTAATAATCAAAACCCAACAGTTTGCTGTTGCTGTGATAACTTTCTTAAGAAGGAATTGTTGTGATAACTATAAATTAGAATCAGTATCTATGGATATAGCATGCCTGTAACCCATTTAAGATTTTTAGTTAGCATAAAATCTCTCCAAGCTCTACTTTCATGTAATTATTCTATTTGCGAGGACTTTTGCATGTGCCTTATTCAAGGGGGGGCAAATTCTCTCAATATAGATACATTCAATTTTAATATCTCATGTCTTTATAATTTTATCTATTGTTTCTTTGCTTGATAAATAAGATGCAACAATCAAGAAAAACGAGAGAATTTCAATTGAGAGAATACATATCCCAATAATATATCCAATCACATAGTTATGTTGCAATATTACTTTTTAAATATAAAATGAAAATTTGGTACCTTTTTTTACTAAGAAAATTTAGTACTTATTAATTAAAGTATTTACTCAAAACAGTATGGTTTTATACTAAAAAGGGTATTTTACTCCACTTTTAAAATATTGACTATAAAAGTTCTAAGATATTTTCACTATATTTGGCTCCTTAATAAGTTTCATTAAGGTACTCGTTAACATTTTACTTTTTCTAATTAAATGTTTGTGTAAGTGAACGCATAATTCCATTGGAGTGTACATTCTTTGGAGTTTCTAATTAGGTACCAATTTGTGGGAGTAGTACTACTTTACTCTTTTTCATCTTCCAATTTTAATAAAAAAAAAACAGTAGAGAATTTGATTATGTTCTGATATTTGGATTGATTTTATATAATGGAAGATCGTTCTTTGTACTGAATTTTTATTGGAGTACCTTTCATACTCTTCATTTTCATGTACATCTTTACCTTTGGTATTTATTAAAAAAAAGTTAGACAATATTGTATTTTTACTTTTGTACATTTTATCTTTGGTAAATATGTATATTTTGAAGAAGTGGCAAACATGTGTATTACTAGGGCAACGTATTATTTTTTTATGGGATTAGGAATAAACTTGCTTCAATTTGCCATGCATCTGCAATAGGAATAACTTCTTTTTTTACTCAAAAAAAACTTCTTAATTTTTGTTGAGAGGAATAGGAATAACTTTTTTTTTTAGAAGAGGAATAACCCTACAGATTATCTAAAAATATTTTATTAATATTTCCTAATATATTGTATACAAGTAACACAATCCTAAAAGATATATGAAGTATCACTTTTTTTATTTTAATGAAGTATCTTCCCCTGATAAGAATCCTCACATAAAGCATATTAAAGCCGTGGACAAAATTAAATACTCAATAAAACTTGAGATATGCCATAATCTGAGTATATATACACATTCATTCTTCCAAACTCTTCTCTATAACTCACTTTTGTTTTTCCTCTCAAAAAACTCACTCTTTGTTTTGTACTTTTTACAATGGTTTTCTACACCATGTCTAACATTAATGCTCCCAAATCTCTTCTTCATATCAGGTAAGACTACGATTTATCAGCTCCCTACACATCAACAGATTGACCTTTAAAAAAACAACGATAAATTACAATCGCTATGAAACAAGCTCGTATTTTATCGTCGTTACCTTTTATTAATTTGTTACATTTTTATTCTTTCAAAAGAAAGGAGAAAAGATTAAATTATTTATTAATCCAAATTCAATTTTGAAATAATATTTTCCTTTATTTGTTTTAGTTTGCATGTCCTTCTTCATGTGTTTTTTTCCTTCTATTTTGTATTAAATATTTATATGGTGCAGAAAGCAATGCTATGCAGTTGTAGCAAAAAGTTTAAGGTTGCAAGGGACAAAAACCTACATGGATGCGGTGAAGGCTAATGTGAATGAATCAATATCGGTGGCCAATGAGGAGAGAAAAATCTTTTGGATGAGAGATCCTAAGACTGGAAACTGGATTCCAGAGAATCACTTTGGAGAGGTTGATGTTGCAGACCTCAGAAATAAGTTTCTGTCTAAAAGATCACAGAATCATTGAAACAATTATATGTATGTAGTATGTACTGTACTATCAGTTAAATAAGTTTTATCAAAAGAAGTCGTATACAAATGAATTTTGATCCTTTACTTTTGAATTTCCTTATGAATAAAAGGGGTCAAAGACCAATTCACAACTAAAAACTTTCTAAGAAAAGAAATAGCTACAAATTGAACAAAACCAGGTGAGAATTTCATAGCTTTAAATTAAAATTCAAGGAGACTCTATCTATGATGTGCAAATCATGCAAATGTGAAGGCAGGCTGAAGGCACAGCCAGTAACTTTAGGCCCAAGGCACAGTCAGTAACTTTAGGCCTATGAAATCTGTCAGTACACTTAGGTAGTATTATTTTGACCATACCTAAATTTCAAATAGATAATTTATATTATATGCTACACCAAGACATACTTGGCTGTTGGCTCAACTCAACCACTGCCAGTCAAACATGTATGGAATTGAGTGACTATTTAATTTTTAAATCAGGTATTGTCCACACGCAACTATCAAGTAATTGAGTTGACTTCGTAAACCTACTTTGGATTATTTTAATTTTTCAGATAGATTTTAGTTTAAAATAAGTTATTAAATGAATATTTATGTTTGAATTACTGTTCAAAAGTAAGTTCGGTTAATCTTAGTGCAATATATACAGTAATATATGATTAGTGATATCTCAATAGGTAATCATGTCCGTAAATAAAGTACGAAGATTATGAGATGCACAATGATGAAACAAAGGTAGTGTTGAAGGTGTTGGATATTTGAGTTAGAGAATATATGTTAGGCCATCACCATTTTTTATGAACTTCAAACATTTTGGCCTAAACTATACTCACTAGTAATCATAGATAGCTTCAAATAAGTAAATCCATGTCCACCAGTAAAGCTATATATAATATGAAATGGGAGTAGACACAGAAATCACAAATATAAAACAACTACTATAGTGAGAAGGTGAGATGTCTACATGGTAAACCATCTGGTAGAAGGGATTAGTCCTGCTTTTGAAAAACCAAAATTCAAACCTCTAATAGAAGAAGATTTTTCTTTTAAGAAGCCAAACTAGTTCACCACCGGGAAGAATCTAAACATAAGACCTTCAGAGGAGCACACTCTAAGATCCCAAACCAACACCATCAGACCAACCTAAGTGGGTTCTAATACAAGAAGAATTCACATTTAGTTAATAGAGGAAATCCCATTTAGAGTCTAATGAGACAAAATTGTATCTAATGATAATGCATGTAAAAAAAAGCTAAAGGTGTATACAATGAAGTTCTAGATTCATGTTCATGGCTTTGGATGTATCCGATGCACATGTGGAAGAGAATTGTGTAATAGGACCAATGAGTTTTGGATATAGAGAAATGCTAGCAATTTGGGGTTCAATTCTGATCCTCTCATGATAAGAACTTGTAAAAGTCAAAAAGCCATAAAACACATGCAAATCACAAACACAACTAGCATAACATCTTCCATGACGAGGAATAACAAAGACAAGAATACCAAGAGGTTTAGTGATGAACAAATCATATCATAGGAAACTCTAATTTTATAAAATATTTTTATAATATTTATATAATATCCAACCACTCAAAAAGCATATCTAAACAATAAACTAATGAGTATAATTTCAATAATACTACTTAGTTTTGAAGACTTAGACATGCAACAAGAGTGTTGTGATTTCAACAAACTCACAATGATAATAAGTGAGTTAGCTGTATCAGAAACTAGAAATAGACTTCATTGCTAAAATTGAAAGGAGGTGATTTAAGTTACCCATTAGGTCATGGTCATAAGGTTCATCCTCATCCTCATGCCCATCAAATGGCTTATCTTAGAATCTTCTTTTCTAAACTTTTTTCTGTAGCTCATCAAGGCCACATAGGCTGAAAGTTAAAAAAGAGAAAGACAAGACACAACAACCAAATGCATATACATCAAACTAAATAGAACAAAACAACAACAAAAATTATTTGGCTAGTTTAAGAAATTGAAAAGAGGTGATTTGAGTTACCGCGTTCCGCTTTGGTGGGTTTTGGCTGCTCGGTACGTTCCATTAAATTCCAAAAGAGCACAACTAATATGAAAGAACAAAATTCTTAAAAATGGGGCAAACCGATAGGAAGACAAAAGAAGCAAGCACAAACCCTAAGCCCTAATTCACATACAAGATTGACTACGTAGTTTGTTGCACTATGTTGTTATATTTCTGTTATAGTGCTGAAGTTGTTCTCATTGTATCAAACTGGTTGTTTTTTTTGTTGCAGCTCTCCACTTATTGTGTGCTAGCTTGCTATTCAATAAATTTCTTATAAAAATAAAATAAAATATAACAACTGGCTTGTCTACAGGTTCCCCATCATCTTCAGTGATCTAGTAATAGCTCCGAGTGGGGCATCGTATGAAAGACATAATATTCTTCAATATATCTGAAAGGATTAATATTCTTTATTAATCCCACAAACATCATTATAATTATGTTTTGTCTTCTCAGGTTTTCTCGTCGTGACATTCTGTGTTTCATGTTGCTGTTTTGAGAAGTTAATTTTTTTGAGATTGAAAACAGACACCCTTTGGCAAGATTGACTAAACCTAGATACCAAAATTATGTTTTGACAATGGCAGCTCAAACGTTCTTGTAACCACACTACATCTATCAATTGCATATTGTTCTCCATTTTGATAAATTTTTTCTTCTTCTCCTGTGTAGGAGTGGCTGATGAGGGCACCGACATGAAAATGAAGATATGAATTAATTAGTTTTTCATTTGGATTTATGTTTTAGTTGTTGGCACATGATTAAACTAGTAATGAGTTTAACTTTAGTTATTAAGTCTATCGTGTGGCTTTATGCACTAAAGGATGTTCGTTATGTGCCTTTTGTATGAGCGTTAATTTGATAAACATAATTGTCCACCTTAAACAATACCTTCCATTAAAGAATACATGTGTATTGCAAGACATGGACCAGTTATGTTATTTTGTCTTTTAAAACTTGTCAAAATGAATGGATTACAATTGTTCACGTGAATTGAACTCCAACCGTTTAGTTAGCGAGTTTAGCTAAAGTACCCGACTCCCACCTGATTTGATAAACATAATTGTTTGCGGAACATATAATTGTAGTTTTAAATAAAAGCACCTAAAGAATTGTACCTAAATTTTTTCCAAAGCAAAATAAGTATCATTAGCCCTGCGGCAATACCCGTCTCTTGTTCAACTTCGAGGTTTTTGTTTTATTTTTTAATGATAACTCATAGGTTCCCGTTTTATTTTTTTTCATCATAATCTTAAAAATATAAAAGAAGAGCAGTTCTGCAAGCAAAATCTTAAAAAACCCTAGGCAACCTCTTCCCCATTTAACTAGCAAATTCATATGGAGGGAAAACCCTAGGGTTTAAAATGGGAAAATGACTTTATTGTCCTTCAGCCCATGTGCCATACCTTGGGAGTCAAGTTGCTTCTTGCTTGAAGGAAAACTGCATTGGTAAATAAGCACACGTTTCCTAGGCTTAGGGGTAATGATGCTTGCTGCATTTAACCATACACTTGGCACAAGATTTGGAATGTAACTTATGAGATTTTCTTCCTAGGCTTATGGGTAATGATGCTTGCTGCATTTAACCGTACACTTGGCACAAGATTTGGTATGTAACTTGTGAGATAGAAGCACAAGTTTCCTAACTTTTGCTATAAGTTTCCTATACATAAAGTCTGCATTGTATACCGTGATTTTGCTTGGGAAAATAAAAATACTTCCAACTTTATAGAAAAGGCTATACATGTGGACATCCAAGTTGCAATATATTAATACTAAGAGAGTTTGTCTTAATTGGTTTCATTTTGCTATATATACTGGTTTTGTTGCAATGCATTTCAATCCTTTTCCATTTCCTACCACTTCTGTGTGTTGCTTTGCCATTGAAATATACTTTTTGCCCATAATGTCATTCAACCCAATTTCACAGAAACTATGTACAAAGAGCAGAATACCCAAGTTGAAATCTTTCTTTGCTCATAATCTCATTGTGCTTCTATAAACTAATTACTTGCCACTGGATTATTTTTTTCTTTATGTTTAGGCCCATCTTTTGCTGGTTTAGTATTCAACAGACTCCTTTTATTTCACAATGGACTTCTCATATGTTTCCTCTTATCCACTTCCTGCATATTACAAGAGAGAGAAAATGTGATAAAAGAGAAACAACAAATATGAAGGAACGGGTGAGAGGTTGTTTACTATTGCAAACTATGTTGTTTAACCTATTCATTTGTTGCTTTTCATTTATTCAAAGGTGTTGATCAAATTTCTAATATACATCCTTTTATGGTATTCATCATTAAATTTCTATCATCGTCTTCATTTTTGTTGTTGGAATCCCTCATAAGCAAGACAGCAGCATCACAAATTTTTCCATACAATAAAAGATGCAAACATATTTGCTTTAATTATGTTTGGATTAAAGTTTGCTAACTTAAACTAACTATATTTTGCAAACATTATAGAAATTGTTTTAACTAACTTTTGAGGCAGAAATTGCAATGATAAAGTTATTGTTCAAACATTAGTTTGGAGGTCTTCAATTGCAATTCAAACACAGTATGTCTACGAACACAGACATGAAATTTTACCTGCAAGTACATACTGCATCAAAATACCAGCCTTTTCAAATTCAACCAATCATGTGAGTAATCTTGACACTCCACAGTGAAATGGTAATGATGCTTCAAACAAAGCTTTATCTTCACACCATAATCGGAGTACTGAAGGTAAAGATAATGAGACATCAATCAGAAAAAGACACTTAGATCGAACTACAGAAATGCAAAGAGATAGTACATATTCAAACATTAAAAAATAGACCAAACTATTCTTAGTTTTGGTGATATGGAAAGACAGAAACTAAGTGTTTAAACACTTCATCAGTATAAAAAGCTATTAGTGATTTTTTTTTTATTGAGCAGTGCTTATATGTTATATTCAAGTTGATGATTTACATTTTGAGCATCTTAAAGCAACCCCACCAGCAAAACGTTTTATTCAAGATTAAATTGTCTTTTTAACTACAAAATTCAATCTATCTAACCACATCTTGATCTTATCTTAATCTTAATAATATAAATCCAAAGAAATGTTGCAAGCAAACCGTGGAAAAACCCTAGAGTTGCTCATAGCTTTTTTACTTAAATGCCCGCATATGGGCGCCAAAGTGCAAAGGATTTGTGGCATTTCTACTAATGATAATATACAACAATCAAGCATATCATATGTTTGATAGTTTCAAGAGGAGAGGCTGCATACAATCATTGGCTCACGTGTCTCAATGCAAATCTTATGATGCATTCTTAAGCAACAATTTGTATACGTACAGAGACATGAAATGTTACTTGCAACTTTGGACAAAATGCATCAAGGAAACTGAAGATATAGAAGGAATATTGTACTCTTTCTTGAAGTATAACATAAGGTCACGAATTCCTCTTGGACAAACACAACAATCTGCATAATAATCGAAGCATGTTAGATTCATATTTTAGAATTGAATTAATATTACAATTTTATAAATGAATTAAATATGTTGCCAAATGGTTTGCCACAAACCTTCATTGATAAACTTCTCCATTAGCTCTTTCTCATTGATGGTTAGTTGTGTCATGGTTGCTAAAGGGATATTTGGCATGTATGTAACACACGAAAAGAAACCAATAAGATAAATTGATCTTTCAAACAATGAAGATACATTTTTGTTCTATTATATCAAAAGTATTTTATATTCCTTTATATGGTAACATATAAAGCCATTACAGATGGCCAAAAGTCAAAAAGCCCACTTCTTTTATTGAAAAAGTCAAAGGCTAATTATTTTGATGAGAAAGTAAAGGAGTCTATTACTTGAAAAAATGAAACTAGCAAGGATGCTGCATGCTTAAATTAATGGTAATCACAATTGATAAGCCTCTTTTAACAAAGAATATGTAAATTGAAAAGAAGTAAAGGCAGTACAATCAGAGTTCAAAATTCAGCTTGTTGCATTACAAGCATTAAACTTGATATGGAAGTCAACCTATGAAGAGTTGTGAGGAGCAGAAGCGCCGGCATACAGAATAAGAGAGGGATGCATACTAAATGTGTAGACAAAAAAGGGCAAGAAGCCAAGGAACATATAATTTTTATCATGCTCTAAGATCATATGTGAAATTGATGATATACCTTCTTTGTAATTCATGTCAAAATGTTTCCCTACTTGAAATTATATTAAATTTAATTAAAGAAAAAAGAAAAACAAGTGTACAAAGTGTAACTCTTATGTAAAATCTTTAACCTTATATTACTTCTTGAAAATATATCAATTTAACTCCAAAGTTGCATTTATGTAAGAACATAAGGTTTTAGTTTTTAAATTTTACCAGGTTACCCATTTCTTTGATAATAATGCAAACAAAATATGGGCATAATGATTCGACATTTTTAAAGATTATCACAAAAAGAGTATGTCTATAGTTTACTAACCACATGTATTTGTAGTAACATGCAGTTAGCAACAGAGTAAATTTATTAACAGACTACAATTTGATTATTTTATTTTAATTAGAATAAAAAACCACACACAAATAATATGAAAACAATTTATGACATATAAAATACATTTTAGTATTCAGCTAATGCCAATACGCTTTCTAACTTAGCTTATGAAAACAACCTATGGTTTATATGAAATGGTTTGACCATATTTTCTGACTATAGAAATAACTTAACACTTTTTTTATGATAAAAACAGTGACAGAAACAGCTTACACTTAAATGCTTATATAATAAGCATCTATCCTATAAGCGCTTAATTAAGATGTTAATCCAAACAGCTCTTTGTATAGTATATTTTCTGATTTCTAGAACTAAGAATTCAAACAAATGTATCAAATTAAAGTTGACTTCAGTAAGAATTAGTGGGTTTAATTTGGCTACAGGAACTAAACCTGTCATATAATCCAAATCTAATCAACTCCAAAGCATCATATGCTTTGCAAACAAACTTCGGAAATTTGTGACTTACCTAAAATTTATTTCCAAAGTATATCAGGCTGAATGAAAAGTCACAAATTTCTATTACAATTTCATGAAGAATTGTAAAAACGTAATCTAAAAGAGTGTGCTGTTAGGCGATAATAGCATATCACCTCTATGGCCATAACATTGATGAAAGAGTTGAACTACTAAATAAGTAGTAGCGCGTCACACCATCTCTTTTGAGTGTAACACGTGTCCTGCAACCAGATAAGTAGTAGCGCGTTTATATAGGCATACAACAACTTCAAAAATGCATACTAAATAAATGAATTTGCGTAGATATCCAACATTACCAAAAAAAAACTACCAATTAAATTGAAGTAAAACATATGCAACCTCCTTCACCGTATAATACACAGTTTAAAATCCTTCTAAGGTATATTTCTTTGTGGTTTTATTTTCTTTTTTAAAATAAATCTTTAATTAAACAAATTAGAGATTGTTGCAAATTAAAAGCATAAACGTTTATGATCTTAATTCTACATCTACAACATACCTGGTGGAATCAGAACAATACTGAGAGAGTTTTCCCGTGCTTGAGAAAATGATGAGGCCAATTTGAGCTTCAGATAGCATTGATAACTCACGAGTCTTCTTCAACAATCCAGTTCTTCTTTTTGAAAATGTCACTTGCCTTGTGGTTTTGTTTTCAATCTTCTTAATCTCAATCTTAGCACGCCCCATCTCTGAACAAAACTCTAGCTTCCTAGAACTTTATTTTCCTTTGATCTATTTTACCACATGTCATACCCCAATTTTTGACCTAAGATGTTTAGTCTTTATTCCCATCTTTCATTTTTGTTTAATTAATTTTAATTTTTATTAGTATTCATTTCTTTTTAATTAATTAATTACTTTTTTTAAATAAGTATGAATAGTTATCCTTTCTTCTTTTCTTTATTTTTATTTCTTTTTTATTCGAATCAAAACACATAGTCCCAATCCAAGATACAGTCTGTCACGCGTCCTCCCATCCAAATCCAGGAACCAACTTTAAAAGGTGCAGATTTTCTGCATCCTTTAACAAACCCTAAGTCCAAACATGTCACTATAAAAGGAACCTGCAAACACACACGTTAGGGGACCGAAAAATTGCACAACAAAACCTGCAAAACAGCCAGAAACCAATCGCATAAACTCACACCAACAATAACAAGTTCCACAAAACAGCCACACAAGACATCACACATGAACACCACGAACTCAGCCGACTCGAACGACGACGGAGCCAAAGTCAACCAACGGACCCAGCAACGCCGCCGACGAATTTGACCAGCACACAAGGAACGGCCTACGAATCACGGACAACGACCGTCGCCACCAACACCAGACCGTCCAAACAACACAGAGGTAGTATCTTTTTCTTTTGTTTTGTTCTTTTCTAGATCTAGGAATATAGGGTTAGGATTTGGGAATTTGGAGTGTAGAATCGGATAGAGGCAAGAAAAACGAGTAGAAAGAAGCAAAAAAAATATAAAAAGGAGGGGTTTGCAGCGGCGGCGCCGCCACCTCCGACCACCCCATTCTCCGTCGGAAAAGAAGAAAGAATTTTCGGAGAGAGAAGAGAGCATTTTTCGTTGGGAAGAGGAGAAGAGAGAGAGAGAGAGAAAGACCATGAAGAAATGAGGGATTTCTCCCTCACAGCCTTTATATAGGCTCTCGTGATCCAACGCGCGTGGGTGCACAGTTATACCATGCATCCTCGCCTCCTGTGTGCTTTGATTAGGATCAGAGGGTCCCTGATGCCCTGATCTTTAATCAAATGTGAGTCGTCTGATCTATCTGACGACCCAAATCAATTCAGCTTTAACCCAACCGACCCACCACTTGACCCATGACCCGGTTCGGTTCCCTTAAGCCCAATCCTTTTTATTTATTTTCTGCACACCCCTCACTTACTGCTTGCACCCCCCAACATCTCATTTCTTGCCATTTTCATGCATTTTCAATTTCCTTTGCATTTTAATTTCTTTTATGTTGTTATTTATCACCATTCACATGTTTATTTCAACGTCCTATTTCTTTTTACTCGCATCTATTTAGAATGTAATTAATTAGGCTTTAATGTAATTTATTTATTTATTTTCGTTTTCTTTTTTGGCTCGGAACTTAGAATGTAAATTAAGTTCGATTGTAAATATTTCTGTCATTTATTTTATCGCAGACCGTAGAATGTATAATAGGCTTTTATGTAATAATTTTAGGTGCATGTGTGCGTGTGTGCGTGTGTGCGTGTGTGTTTACCTTTTATGCTTGGTAGTTTAGGTCAAAGGTCCTCGTGGTGGTCCAACACCACCATAAGGTACCTACGCTTTACTTTCCTTGCTCCGTTAGTTTAATTTTAGTCTTATTATTCAAACAAAAAACAAAAAAAACATGCAAATAACAAAAATCACAAAAAACTCTTTCACAATAAACCTTGATTCAAAAATTAAGTGATCCCTTTTATTTCTATTTCTTTCATAAATCAAACATTGCAATCTACATTAATCATACCTTAAGTTATTTTCTTTCAACATAAAAAACATAAACAAATACTCATTTGCCGCTTTGGCTTTCTTTCATTTTAAAACTTTTTTTCAAAACTAATAAAAAACACAAAACAAATCAAACGTCAATTTTTACTCCGAACTACGAGGTTTTGATCCCTCACAGGTACGTAGGCAAAGGACACTCGTCCTTCCAAATCAATAAAAAATGTAGATAAATAGGTCTCTTTTTCCTTTACCACTTTAATTCCTTTTTCAAAACAAGCAAGTTGATAGCACAAAATGTTAAGTAAAACCAAGAGGTTCTCGTAGAGTACTACGGACATAAAGGGTGCTAATACCTTCCCTTTATGTAACTAACCCCCGAACCCTAAATCTCTTCAAAGGGGGTAGTTCGAACTTTTTTCCCCTTTTCTTAAAAAATTAAATGTTCAGTCGTGAAATAAATTAGTGAGTCAAAAGCTAATCAAATAGCCTTGACCTCCATAAAATGATGCGACACCACATATATAAAGAAACAAGAGAATATATAGAAACTTTATGACTTGGTCCAATATTATTTAGAGGAGCTCATTATATTAAAAAAATTGATCAAAGTAATGCACAACAACCATGTAATTAAGGATGTGATCGAGAAAACATCATCCATCAAGGATCTCATTATTTGATACATAAGTGTTGGACAAATGAGGATATATGTGTCATTTAACTATATACACTTCAAAGTAAGTGTAACCTTTCCTTAAATTAAAATATTGAGTGGTGTTTATTTAAATTTTTTAATGATATGATCTACTTATCTCAAATCACGTATTAAATATTATTTAAGGTTATGCATAATTTTTTAAAATATAATTGAGTGCACTTATATTTTATGATAAAATGAACTTCGTATACCTCCATCTATAAATTTTAGTTTAACCGGTAAAAATATCACATTATTAGGCCATACAAGGAGACTAAGCTCAAACTCGGTTGTTTTTAATTTCTAATTTACTCGGCCGAACATTTTGACTGAGTTCGAATCCGACTGATAAATCCCGATGTCCGACTTGGGCCTTAGAGAAGCAAACTGAATAGTCCATTTTGTAGACTCAAGCATTTGAGATGCTATAATAAGCTTCTATATATATAGAGAGAGAGGTGCTAGTGCTAATACGATTTACATATACACACAAGTGTAGAGCACTTCGTTGTATTTAGCGTGCTTGATCTAAGAGCTTGAATCGTTAATAAATAATATTACGCATGTGATGTGGTAATGAAGTTTCAAATAGATTATATTTCACAGGTTTTTAATTTAATGTGCTCATCATTTCTTGTGGATTATTGTTTTTATGTTTCTCATATGATATATTGTTTCTGCATTGGTGTTGTCATGTGCTCATTATTGACCCGTGGTAATGAAGTTTCTGCATTAGTTTGAAGTTGTAATTTCATATTATTGATAAGAATATGAATTTATGTTTGTTTTAGTTACATTGATGATTATTTTATATGTTTACGAATGTTCTTTTCAATTTAAATAGAAGTTTGTTCTTAAAAAACTTGTGTTTTTATTTTATTAGGGGTCTATTTTTATTATGAGAGTCAGACCTCTAATTTTATAAGGACTGCCAAACTGATAATAACTTTGTGATTATTTCAACTTTTATTTTTTTATCTTACTTTTGTTCAACAAAATTTAGAACATTATAAAAAAATATATCATCAATATGACTTAATGGTTTAAAAACTATAAAAGTGTTTAGCTCATGATAATATTTGTCATTTATAACTTGAAAGAGTAATATCATCGATCGTCAATAATCTATATCATAAAGAAATACATAATTTTGGCTTAACTTTTTCACTTTTAATTATACCCTTAGACAAGTTTGTCTATAAGAATATTATATTATCAGTGTCATTCCAAAATATAAGAATTTATACTATATTTTTTAAATTATTGGTATCATTTATACTATATTTGTTAAATTGATGGTGTCATTAAAAAAGATAAATATAGTTTATTGCAATATAAAAGTTCAAAATATATATGCCTACAATTTCAATCAAAATTAAAATGTCGTAAAAAAATATTGTTCATGATTTATAGGTAGAAAATGATCATAGACACAGTCTCTAAAGAAAGAAAATAAGTTATAAAAGACAAACATATTATGCTGTAAAATATATATTCAATTTACATTTATGTGACAATATGAATTAGGACATTTTTCCTTCACACAAAAAAATTAGGATAGTTTGGTGGTTGTAACAAACAAAATCTAGCTCAGGGCTTTGTGTTTGAACCCCTCTTATACCATTTTTAACATTGACACATCATAATTTATTTAAGAATTAAAAAGCTAATGCAAAAAAGTCAAAGTTGCAGAAAGTAATAAATGCTCTGCAAAAAAGTTGTCAAGCTTCAATTGAAATGAGAGTTCTTTGGGATTAACGTGCAAAATCTTTGGATGCAAAGTGCAAAATGAAAAAAATCAGCGTGTGCATAATGCCAAAAAGTATGGATATTGGTGCAATTTTTAAAAGTTCAGAGTGAGCAGATGCACACCCTCGCCATACACTAGATCCGGCCTTGGATATCATACTATGTAGAAGGAGAAAAACTTTATAAAAAGAAACAAAGCCAAGAGGCAGAGCTTGCCTTCACCAATGTTGGTTTCTGTTCGTAGTTAATTTTATTTTGTTATCTTTATCTTCGTGATTATTAATTTTTTGAATAATGTTCATGATTATTGTTATTTGTTGTTAACGCGGTTTTAATTTCTTGATTTCTTGTTTGTAGGCAATTGAGCTTTGTCCTAACATGTATGAAGCTTATTACTTGTGTGATGTTTGCAGATTCAATATGTTGTAAGTACTTTTGATATTTTGTTGTTTGTTCTCAGTTTATTTCAGTTGGAATAAACCATCAATTTAGTCCTTCAACTTAAAACACTCACTTCAATTTATGTAAACATAATAACTATCTAAACTTCTCAATTTCGTCGCTCTTATTAAGTTGTTAGGGACTAAGTTGATAGATTTTTATAGTGTTGGGACTGAATTGTCGAATTTCATATAGTTTATGAAATAATTATTATATTTTTATAGTGTAGAGACTAAAGTGTAGTTATATTGATACGTAGGGACTAAATTGATGATTTAATCATTTTTTTTAGGAATGATTTAATCATTTGTTAGGTTGTGTTTTAGTGTTTTTGGTTGTTTTGTGTATTTTAGGTTATTTTTAATACTTTTGATATTTAGTCTTGAATGTATTGGTTTGTAGCGACCATAGTTGAACTAGACCTTAGACATGTTGTTGAGTTTGGGATTCAGAGTTACAAGGTTATTAATAACATATCAAGTTACTTATGAAATAGTTTAAAAACAAAAACATATGTCCATCTTTTTTATATCTTTACCTTCTATTTTTAATTTCATAAACATCATGTTTTGGGAGGTGTGTTCGAACACCTAGACAAACATGAGGAACGATTGTTCAATTTGAAAATGATTCTGAATATTTACAATTCTTGCAAATAATATGATAGTTAATGCTTTATTGTTCGGGTTACTATGTGAAGTGTTGCCTGTGAAGTGTTGAACTGAAAATTATAGTTGCAGCTTTTCATTTAGTCGAGTCTTGTTGGAAGCTCTTTTGTGTTGAACCAACTTAGGAGTCTCTTTAAGATAAGTTTTGGTAATTTCTGTTTGGTGATAAGCATTAGCGCTCACATATTAACATTTATATTATTCTCACACATTTTTACGTGTTTTATTCATGTTATAATTTATTATATTATTTCGTCCATAAAAAAAAATATTATTCTTCTATTTTTCCTTCACTTTCTCCAACATTCTGCAACCATTTTATTTATTAGGTTTTTTTTTCCTACTTTATATTATTTCTTATGTTTAAGCTATTTTGTTCATCTCATTATTCTTTATTTTTTTATGTGTATTTATTTTTTTTCTACTGAAAGTAAAGAGTGAAATATACTCATTTATTTTTTAGTATGTTTTGATTTTATTTTATGATGTTTTGTGGCATATAAGAAGATCAAAAATATCATGTGAGTTTAGCTCAGTTGGTAGGGATATTGCATATTATATGCAGGGGCCAGGGTTCGAACCCTGAACACCAAACTTCTCCACATTTAAAATGTGTGTGCTATAGCCACTAGTCTATTTGACCAAAATGAAAAAGAAAAAAAATGATGTTGAACATTTTCATTTATTAAGCAACAACATATAAAGCAACAACATTTTCATTTGTTCTTCTTAGATGTTTATCTCTTTATATATTAACGAAAATTTGTTGCAACTAATTTGAATGTCAAATAAATATTTATCAACTTTGAATCAATTATTGTAAGGTTTGTATTATATTTTGGTCTCTATCAATACTTTTTTTTTCTCATTATACTTTGAGATTTTTTTTAATGGAAGTGTTGCTTTATTATTTTTTTATTTTTTTTGTTGTTATTGATGTTGTTGTTACTATATTGTTATTACAGATGATAATGGATGTCAACATAAATACATGGTAGTTAACTTTCTCTATTTGATAAAAATAATATTTGTGTAGTTCTTACATTCATATGAATATCTGTTAGATGAGTATTAATGAATATTAAAGTATTTACAAATATCAACGTGTAAAATGACTTTTTATACAAAAAAAAATTATTATAAAATAATTGAAATTATGTAGAATTTATTCCTTAAATTGTATTATTAATAATTGTAGGACTAATGATTATTTTATACAACTGTTTCATGTGAGATTTGGACAATGTATATCAAAGTTTTTTTTAACTCGGTATCCTCTCAGCTGTAAATTTATTTTCATGAATTTGTTGTTGATAGTTTACGAATTGTGTGTCACCTTTTCTTTTGCATGTGTCGGATCATGGAAAACTAGAGATTGCCAACTCTAAGTCATTAACGGGAATATTAGACAACCTAAAAGATTTAGCGTTGAAGGAATGGTATTGGTGGTGAATAAATGGTTTTGTCTTTCCTATTAGAAATTATTTGTATAGGTCACTGGTCTATAATTTCAAATAAAGGCAAGTATCTATTGATAATTATTGTTTCCTTTTTTTTTATAGAAATATCGTTGATGTTTTTATGACATATAGTGATGCTGTTTTATTCATACTTTCTTTTGTCTTATTTTAATGTTATTGTTTGTATCTTTTTTAGCAATTGTGCGTAATATGATTAAATTTGATATTTCCATCTATATGTCAAACCCATTAAATCCTATTTAAATTGTGGAGTATATTACATTCTTCCGATCAATTCACCGCTTCCGAAACCTGCTCCCTGATCTCAAGCCCTATCTCATTTGCTTTCACTTTGACTCATCTTCGTAGTGGACACAATTGTATAACTTTTGTACTAAAAATGAATGTTAGTTTTCAAAATATGATAATGAACATTATATAACATTTTTTAACCATCCATCTCAAACGTATATCGTTGTGAATACATACAAACTCACACCAATACTGTGTGGAGCAAAATTAGCACTAACTAATTAGCAAAACAAAGAATATACTATAATAATAAGATAAAGGAAAAGAAGCACACGGTGATTTTTGTTTACCCAGTTCAGCCTAAATCTGACCCACGTCTTGGGGAGAGAGCGGCTCTCCAATCCACTATCAAAGCTTTCTTACAAAGAGATAGGTACGAGGATTACCAGAAATTAGCCTTCAACAATAAACCCTAATTTCTACTATTTTTTCAGTCTCTCTCCTTGATCAAAAAACTCAATGATTTCACTCATCAAGGTGTTTGGATTGTTTCCCAACCCTAGAGTATAGCCCAAAAGTAGTCAATTCTTAGCTTTTGATCTCCTAAGAATTCCCCCTTCTGATAAACCTTACTTAGCCTTTGTCCACCCCTATCTCTACCACATCTTACACGGCTCTATTGACTATACTATACATTCAATATATATATATATATTCACCCGCATTAAAAATTATGTACTCAAAATCTAGGAAAGGTAAGGACATTATTCCCTTCAGTCTTTCCATCCGTGCTTGAAGCCCTGACAAAGCTTTTTCATCCACAGGATTTACCCCACCTTGCAAAGTATTCTCAGCTCCAACATGTTCTGATGCTAGAGGAATCTGACTATGAGGAAGTCCATGGTTCAAGTTGTTGTCAATGACCTAGCACCAGATTATGTGCTCCCAGCGCATGCTCATCACAGCACTATTCTATTCATTTTATGATGATGGTGGTAGCTTGAAATTTGTTGGTTAGGATTTAACATTTAATTCGGTGTCATTCAATGCATTTGCATTTAAAGATGCTATTGCTGATGGAGGAGTAGGCATTGGCAGACTTGACGGAGTTCTTCCAGCCGCAGCATTCTTTGCCATCTGCCAAAATGTTAAAATCAATTGCCAATTGTCAAATACTCAACTGCCTTTTTAAAATGTTAATATCGTTTTATCAAGTGCCTTCTCCTCAACAGCAGCATTACGAAAAACACCGAAACAGAAACTAACCAAATTGACGAATGCGAGGATCTTTAGGATCGGTGATGGAGTGAAAGATATTGGCGTCATTTCTGACCTTCCAGTTCTTATGAGAAAGACGATCCTCCCATGCAAGTTTCTTTGCTTCCTTTAACAGCTTCTCTTCCTCCGATGATGACATTGTTGGTGTTCTTCAATTCGTAAACGAAATGAGAGCACGAGATAGAAAGAGAGAGAGGTTGGTTTCGTTTTTGATTTGTGCCGCGAAGAGTGCAACATTATAACGGACTCGTTAAACTCTTTCTTATTTTTGAGGGGAAACGGCTCATTAAACTTTTGAAATAATAAATAAATAAATAATGATAAATTGAAATAACAAACAAACTACAAAGTTACAAGTTACTTTAACATTCTTTGGCATGCAAGTTCCAAAAAGAAAATTTTGGAGCTCTCTAGAGGAGATTCTAAAATTCTTACATCATAAAAACTTTGATTAAAACTAAAACTAGTTGACCAATCAACACATTTGTTTCCATTGCGTGAGGTATGCTTAAAAGCAATATTGGCATGTAAGATAGTGAGATCATGAATATTGTGGACTAAGATAGGGGTGTGTCTATTAAGTTTACAACTCTCTGTTTACCCTATCGATTTGAAGTTTGGAGTCACTCTCAATTATGAGGTGAGTAAAACCTTTCTTATTTGCCATTTCCATTTCCGTGTACATACCCCACATTTCAGCATGAAAGGCATTACAATCTCCATTTATGGTCTAGAAAACTTGTTTGTTAAGAAAGTTAAAACTTAAAAGTAGTTATTATGTATTAGAAACAACAATTTTTTTAACTTTTAAAAAGTTGAATTCATCACTTTTGTTCTCTTAACCTCTAATGGTGTTCTTTAACATCTTCCAAATTATAAATATTGTAAATAAGAATATAAATCATTCCTACTTAGTCGGACTCTCTGCGTCTATCATTTAGTGGAACGTGCAAGAAACGTAAATGGTTACGGCCACTTGTGAGAGTTAATAGTTATATTCTCCTTACCAAAACAATAAATCTAAAATAGAGGTAGCTTGATCTTCTTTTTTTATGGTGGCCGAGGTTTGAACTCCAACCTTACATATATTATGCATTATTCCTACCAACTGAGTTAAATTCACGATGAAAGAGGCAGCTTGTTCTAAATTAGAGGTAGCTAAGCTTGATCTGTTTATTATTAGAAATATAAAGTACTGTGTATATGGGGTGGGTTTTACCCTGATGATTGTGTATATGGGGTGGGTTTTACCCTGATGATCGAATTAAAAAACCCATAAAATATCATTACATGGATATCTGTGAAGATGTTATATATTTTATAAATTAATGAAGTTTTTAATAAATTTTTATAAAATAAATGTAACAAACTAGTTATTAAATGAATATGTATGTTTAAATTACGTTTCAGAAGTTCATGGCTCAACTTACTTTAGTATCATAGAATAATAAGCTATGATTTGTGATACCATTCTAAGTACTAAAGGCAGTAAATATATATATATATATATATATTTATATATATATATATATATATAATGATTGCAGTGACTTAACATGAAGACTATGGGATGCACAATGATGAAACAAAAGAAGTGTTGAAGGACCTCTCAAAAAAAAAGTGTTGAATGTGTTTGGTATGTGAGTTAGAAAATATGTTAGACCATCACCATTTTTTATGAACTTCAATAGTCAAACATTTTGTCTAAACGATACTCACTACTACTAGTAACCACAGATAGCATCAAACAAATTGTCTCTTATCGGTCTTATGATAATACGTGGAAAAGAGAAGCTAAAAGTGTATGCATGGTAATAGTGGAAACCCAAAAAACTGAAGGGAATGCAATTGAATATATGGGTTGAACTTGCAGCCCTTGCATTTCTCAGAAACTTAACCGAACAAGTAAAATAGAAACTATCCCCAGTTATACTGAAGTTGCCACTGCACATGTATTACAAAATTGTTTAATAAGAGAGACTATCTCGAACTGAGGCCAACTTTTTTAAAAAATCAGAAGAAAATTATATGGGGATGGTTATAAGTATAGCTGGATGAGCTCATCACTAACAACTGATGGAGTAAGAACACCTAAATCTGTGAAAAGCAAAGTCAGATATTGAGGAGGAGTATAATCTCGAGCAGAACATTCCACCTCAACCTTAGATGGAATAGGGACACCAAAATCAACTGGTCGTAGGGCAGGTGCCAAGTCCTTTTGGTCCAGAGGGTAATGACGAGCGAACTGCATAGTAACACAAACAGAACATGTGAGTACACAAGATCCATTCCTAATAAATGTAACACGTAACAGAATAATGCATGCATTCTAAAGTACTCCCTTCCTCACTAAATATAAGACTCTCCAAACTTTTCATTGTCATCATAGGATCCCTTTTAACTTATTTTTTTTACCAACTCCTTTTTTTGTTTCTACCTCATTCCTTCTTTTTAAGTAATATCTTTTTTCTGCAACATGTAATAAATATTGTGATAAAAACATAAATTAATTCTCTCTCAAAAAGAGTAAACTTTTAAAAACAAGATGATTTGTCAACAAATTTAATACTACCGCCAACTTTCTTAATTCTTGTGATTTAGTCAACAAAGTCCTATACTTAAAAACAGGAGTAACAACTGAAATACTTAATCAATAACTGTAAGTAGTAAATAGTCAAATGCACCTTGTAGCTTTCAGCAGCCACATAAACTGGCTTATTCATACTCTTCGCAACCAATGCAATTTGGTATGTCCCCATCATGTTGATTATACCACCACTTTCAACAACTCCATCTGCACCCACAAGTACCATGTCCACTTCGTCCATAGTATAAGCCACTGCAGAGTCTATCACAAGTTTCACAGGAACATCGAGCTTGGCCAGCTCATTCGACAGCCTTAAACCTGTTCGGTCCGGTCTCCCCTCTGCAAAGTTGGGTAACAGTTACGAAGTTTGAATCGCAAATTGGTAACGGTGAAAATATGTTAATATATGAAAACATCTTACAATATCTTGATGGTATGTTAGAATATCTAAAGTTTATCTTGTGGGATGAATTTCTTATCTTAGAATATCCCCTAAGATTAGTTTCCATATTCGTTTTATCATGCTTTTTTTTTTCTTCCTGATTTCCTTATTTATTTAGAATTAAGAGATATCTCTATAAATAGGGGTTAATGTTTAGTCTTTTGTATCAAGTTTATTATACCATATTACACCATAATCATATTTCTTCTTTCGTCTAAAACTCATAACTTCAACAGAAAACTGTTAAAGAGACAGACTCCCTGTACAGGGGAGGCCATGAGATGCTAAGGAAATTAAGTGAATAAAAGTTAAAACATGATCAACTTAACAGGCATATAGAATTAGGAAATACAGCTCCAGCTATCCTCCACAAAGCTTCTAAACAGTGGAAAGAATATTCTTATATTACTACTATCTTGAGAAAATAGGTCTATTACCATGAAATTAAGATGACTGCATGAAAAGGACTTGACTTTTAGTTTGAAACTAATGTTAGGCAGTCAATGAAAGCTCAAAATGAAAGAGATCTCCATTAATGAGCCTGAACCCACATCTAGATACAAAGTCATAAGACATAAACAGTTTGTTTGGGAGTTGAAAGGGGATGGGATGGGAGGGGTTTGAGGGGAAAGGGAGAAGGGAAGGGACGGGGGAGGGCTTTGAAAAAATCGTCAAATCATTTCCCTCATATAATATACCAGAAACATAAAATATTGGTCATAAGTCTTTCATTCCCCTCTAAAAACATTCTCCCAAACTAGGTGACGGTTTTCTCTCCCCTCCTCCCCCATAGACCTCTACTTCCTTCACCTTCCAACTCTTAACAAAAGCCTAAATATGAGTCTAGTTACTTGTACAGTTGTATTATCCTAACAAATAGTGAATTTCATCACATTAACTGCATGTTTGGATTACAAGCAAACTGAACCTCATCAACAAACATGTTTAAAAAAATCACATTGAGTCTCAAACCGTGGTTTTAGTAGAAGTAAGAAAAGGTTGGCTTTCCATTGGATCAAACTACAATCTGTTGGCCATTATCAAAACAAGGTATAAATGTGAACCGGTCATTTTGGGACATATCCTAATGTGCAAACATGTACTCAAGAGTTTATGCACATAGAGAGAAAGAAAAACCTGTGCAGAAGACCCGAAAGCGTTTCTTATTATGTGCAGCCAGTTTAAGAACTTCAAAGACAACTCTGGAAAAACCGTGAACCAAAATGGTACAACCATCAAATATAAAATCTTGACTAAGCATTCCAATAATCTTCCGAGCCTACAAAAACAAAACAAACAAATAACCACATCAGGCACCATCAGGAATAAGAAAGAGTTAACAGCATAACCAACCACACACACACAAACAAACCTTGTAGGAAATTTCCCCAAACTTGTCAGCACGCTCAATCAAGCGAGCTTTAGCGGAATTGAAGTCTTCAAATTCCAAAGCAGAGGTCCTTGTCACGTATCTCATAAACAGGTCAGACGCCGCTGTTAATGATATAGAGGTTGTATCCCATGCCTGTCAACATAAATGTTAGATTAGACCCACATTCAACATGATAAATTGATCAACAAAATCAATAATTCAAAAATACAAAAGAAATAAAACTTACCACTAACTATTTTACAGCATTATTATTTATTTTCATATCTCATTTGGGGTACATTTAACCGACTACAGGGTTCATCACACAGTCTATTTCTAAAATCAAAACAAACACAAAATGTGGTTAACTGTTGTTTTTATTAACTATCCTGAAAAACTCATTGAACTAAGCCGAAAATAGATTATAAATATGACCCTATTTGGATAAACAACTTCTAGCATAAACACTTATGTATAAGCTATTTATATAACAAAAGATAACAACAACAAAGCTTTATCCCACTAAGTGGGGTCGGGTACATGGATCAAATTACGCTTCTATGTTAATACACAAATTCTCACTAACGAAAATTGTATCTTCATAACCTACTTTTTCATAAACTACCTTAGACAAGTTTATGAATAATACATAAAAGTTTATTTATTTGCATAAGCTATGTTGCACAAGCTCAAAAATCAGCCAATCCAAACGGGCCTAAGTCAATCCAAACAAGACCTATGTCATAATCTATGGAGCATTTCATACGGACACACGTGGTTACATTCAATTCCTTCTATTTTCTTAAATTGTTATGGTTGTCTATACCGTTTCTCATGTCTATTTCTATAAGCTCTCCCTCCTAAAGCCTAGCCAAACTAATAATAATAAATCCAAATAAATGTCATAAACCAATCAAACCAAACACATTATTGGGATTATAACATTAGGTTTTAGCATGAAATTAAATTAAAAAAAGCTAAAGCAAGAATGAGAAAAATGCATACTTTAAGAGTATCAGAAGCGTTTTTGAGTTCAATTTCAAGCTGCATCATTGTAGAAGCTTTACTGGCACTAATAACAGCAGCAAGAGCACGAATTGCCGCCACGGCTTCCGCCAAATCAGGATGATTACGCCACCGGTTGAATTCATCGATTACGGAGAAATTGGTATCTTTATCGGTCTGAGTATTTGTTGAAGATGATGGTGGTGGTGGGTTAGGGTTTGTGGCAGATTGAGCTTGTGCTAACCATTCGGTGCTGACGACACCGAAGTGCGCTAAGCGGGTTTGGTAGTAAGCGGAGATTTTGGGATTCTCCATTGATGGTGCTTCGGTTTCCATGGTTTTTTCTTGCGTTTTGATTCTTCGATAGTGTTAAATCCCTAATTTCAATTTCAGTGCTATAATTTTATTTTTATTTTTTTAAACAAAAAACTTAATATTTTAGTGTCATAATTTTGTTGTTAATGAAACTTGTAATAAACCAACTTAAAAAGAATAGAATAATAATTCTAACATCTTAAGATATGTTAGGATTTTGTTTCGAAAGAATTAAAAATAATTAAGAAGATTAAATTTGATTTTTTTTTATTTTGTCAAAGGAAAAAAACGCAAACTAAAGACTCTAATTAGACGATAAGACCAAACAAACTTAATGTCGATGTCAATGACATATGTTAAAAGAACATATGTCATGTCAAAAGGGTTTTATGGAAGACACTGAGACCATTACTACTCAGTGCACCTTTCTTAACGAGAAAATCATCTACAAAGTTACTTTCACGTAAAGTGTGTTGCAAATTAACCTCTCAAACTCTAAGCTGAATTTGTTTGGTAGCTCACATTAAATTTTCATATTTGTGAAAGATATTCATACCCTTTTGAACGAGGTGAATCACAATGTTCGAATCAGAGACATAACACCTTCTTATAGCCAAAGGTACAACACAACTTCAAATTATGATACAATTTCGAGATTTCAACATTAATGTTGAAAGAATTGTAACAATGAAATGAAAGAAAAAAAAAATGTTTCGATTTAGAATTAATTATAACTTGCTTCAAATATAAAAAAAACTGAATTAATTTTAACTTGAAGTTTAAATTTTATAGATTTGACCATCAAATGTAATGTATACTCTTAAATTTATTATTCAACACATTTAGTTTAAATTTATAGATTTTACCATCAAATGTAATGTATACTCTTAATCTTCTATATTAATCTTCTTAACTAGTGCCCTTAGGACACTATTTAGCATTTCCCGTTTATTATTCTGAGACATTTTCATGTAAACATATCCAAATTTAACTCATTTTATTTTAAACTCATTTTTAGCTATAATATCGATCTCTCCTTTTTGTATTAGTCCCTCACTTCAAATATATGACACTATTTTTTTTTAGGTCAGGTAGCCTAGTGGCTAGAATTCACCTTATAAGGTGAATAAGTTGGGTGTCTGGGGTTCGAACCCCGGCCACTACATATAATAATGCATTGTCCTACCAACTGAGCTATGCTCACGAGACAAATACATGACACTATTAGTAATTAATAGAACACTATTACTAATTAGCTATACTGAATTGTCACAAATGCTTTCAATATTCTATTGCGCATGAATCAACTTTTGATCTCCCATCAAGCCAAACTTGATTCTCACATCACTTATTGGAGAGTCTAGAAAACAATGAAAACGTGCCGATGACGATGACTAGTAAAGAGACTATATTTTAAAATATATTAAGTATATAGAATATAAGTCTGGTCACATCTCTTACGTATCATTTACACAATTCATTTCTAGCCAATATAAAACTAACCACTCAGGCTTAAATTTCCAATCGTTATCATTGTTGGCTTTGAGAGGTAGACTTCTTGTGGGGATTAGTCAGCATACAAAATGTTTCAACAAACTAACCCAAGTTTTTCAAGCATTTAAATGTATCTTTTTTGCTGCTAAAATCAGGTGTTCATACTTCAGAGTCCCCACAAAAATCAATCTTCCACACAGCTGAACCAAGATTTTTTTTGTCATGTTTAAGAAAAGACACGAGAAAAGGAGTTTGCCTTTGAGCTATTGGCTCCCTTTTATCATTCTTTTATGGATAAACCTATGAAGATGAAAGATACACAATCGTGTGTTTATCGATTTCTTTTGTTCGATCAGCATTATTTGGTCAACATTTTTGTGTGTAAATAACAACTCGTTCGAATATTTCACACAAAAAAAATGAAATAATAATAATCGCAAAACATGGACGAAAGTTGTCGTGGAAGATTGCTATAAAAACAATTATTTCAATCCTGAACACAAAATTCAACTCACTGTTTAATTCCAGTCTATCTTAAGCCTCAGATTGGCAACTTAATTTGTTACAGATGATAGTACAAAATGAATACAAAGAATATGTAAGCTAAATTGGAACAACAAAAAAAAACTCAAAATTAATATAGGAAGAAAGTTAAAAATGTAGAACTGCTTCTACCTACCATAAAAATCTACGACTTGTGACAAACCACAGCAGTGCAGGATAACTCACTGTCTATACTCCACAAATTCAACTCATCGAGCCGTTTCTGAATCGAATCCAGCTCCATCTCAGTTGACCAATATACCAACTTTTTATCCCCTAGAGAAGATTTACTAACACCATCTGAGCCAATCTTCATGCCAAAAGAAGTCTCATCAACTCTTCTAATACTTGCACCATTCTGTTCCAATAATTTTGTTACAATATACACAAAACTTAGGCTACCTTGGGTTGATGAGTCTTTTCTCTCCAAAGAGTCAGCCATGGCTACAATTTTTGACACAAAGCCATTAGTCCAGATTTTTTCACTAGACGATGAGCTTTTAGCATAAAACAGTTCCAAGTTGTTTGCAACACAGAAGTCATCGTTGGGATTTCTAGACTCGAGCAATACGTCGGAAGTGAGAAGCATGCTCCCATCCAAAACCCATGTGTTATACTTATTCTCGATACACTTTTTAATTACATAAGCCTTTGCCACAATACCCTTGATGGTCTCAAAACTTGAACCTTGTGGAGTCAATTTATTCGTTCCAATACTACTTACAAATTGATCTACATTGATTACAGGATGTCCCCTCCTTGCCAGATCAAATAAGGAATCAGATGGAGGGCCCATAAGTATATAATTCCTTATATTTAGCCTCTCAAAGTGGCATAGAAAGTTTCTTACTACAGCATCTGACACCCCTAAAAGATTTACTAAGAAGATACTGTCTTGTTTCTGCATAGAGTGAAGCAAAGCTCCAAGTTCTTCCAAGTTCCTCACAAATCTTCCTGGAAGTACTTCTCTGAAACAAAAATCGAACCATTTTAAACTACTCAAAGGCTGCATTTCCAAAATATTGAAATCTAGAGATCTTTCCTCTAGTAACTGAGAATCAGGTCCAGCAGTTTTCCCATAATTCACTCCAGCATCTCTGTGAGAGACACTTAATGCTCTCTCATGCAAAAAATTGGCATAGATATTATAGTAACCATGGGATTGAATAAACTTGATGAACCAAGGTGTCCATATTCTCTCCCCCATCTTCTTATACCAACCTGTAGTCACCTGTACAATTTTTCAAACTAAAATTAGGAATGGACTGACGATGTATGCCTAAGAATCGAATAAGAGCGAAGAACAAGAAACAATTTTTCTTTGGAAATTTTTATTACCATCCCCTCAAGAAATGGTTTATTTCCCTGCGCTTTGTTTTTGTCATACCACAACCTGAATTCTTTCCATGGCTTTGGAAAGAGAATTTGTCCCCATGTACCAACCAACTGGTATAAGAAAAGTCGTGTCTGGTCATCCAACTGCAATTTGTTGCCATGTTTACCTGCAACCAGAAACCAATTATATCATCAATAAACTATAAACAAACTCACAAAGTAACTGAAAAGTATAGTACAATTACAAATGCGCAACATTAAATACATAACAACACCAAAAAAGGGGTTAAACTTGGTGTTACTTTTGTAGCTCATCAACCACACCAGACCAGACCATAACACAAAAAAAGGATTCAACTCGGTGGCACTTTAGTTACGACCAGACCAGAATACACAAACATAGCATCATTGTTTAAAATTGGATAGATTCACACATCACAAGACATGTTTCAAACTTAGCACACAAAAAATATAACTTACATAACAAGCTCAAATCAATATACGTATTGACAAATCATCAAAAGGTTCAAAACTAATGAAGAGTAAAAGATGGTGGAATTGGGTTCCCATTGTTGGAGATGGATTCAGCTAAGTAAAGTTGAGTTTTGTTGGTTCCCCTTGTTGGGTTCATTTACCTCATTGACCTGTTGGGTTCATTGCAAGCTACAATAATAGGGTTGTAAATGTTTTCTCATTCGTGACTTTGTTTATCTTAGGAGCTATGCGATTGAGGGTTCACATTGAGGTGTCAGATGAATCTATGGATTTAAGTACTACAACTGTGAAGTTGATTTGTAGTGCACTATGGAACCTTATAATTCAGCCGGTGTATTATGGGTTTTTAAAAACACTGAACCATTGTCATTTCTGGGAAAGCTAAGTATTATGTTGTAGCCATATTCAATCGTCCTCAAACTTGCGAACCTATGCAAGTCAAACGGGTCTATGTGAGTGTACCTAAGTTTACACAAAAACAACTTTTGGACAGACTAACTTAATTTTGATACCTAAAATTGCAGACTCGTATGATTTTGAGTTAACTTGAGTCCGACAACCATGACAACAACGAAAACTAACACAGAAAGCCCCACCCAACTGCCACTACCACTATAACAGAGGTACGCAGCCAACCTTGTGAAACAGTAGGTATTTGCAGCTTCCTTCCCCACGATATCATTAACAGAATTGATGAATAATTATATGAAGATACCGGCTAAGTAATTCACTTCAAATATAATACAAAAAATGGTAAAAAAAAAAAAGCTTGGCATACATAATACATTCAATTTACACACAAATACAAGCATCTCTGAAAGCCATTTCTATTCTACCTCTCACAAATAGCACGGCCAACAAACAACACATTATACTCATCCATGAAGTACTCGCTTATCTAACTCGTCCAACATATAATCTCCATTAGCTATATCAACAACCAAGTGGCCTATTTTAAAGCAAAAATAAAGGGTGATCTTATTGTATAAAATTCCTGATATGGAAGAATCAACATACGAGTCACACTCCTCATGAATAGTATTGAATGCCTAATCTAATGATCTTGTATTTACAAATGACTGATTGCATGACTTGAATCTATAACCAAGGTTATAAAAAAAAGTTCAAGACTTTGACAAAATGGTTCATTTATGTTTCCACGACCGTAACACAACTGTCATTGAGACTACAGTGGCCACTATAAAAGGAACATTATGAATGGCCCATAACACATAGAGTAGCATATCCTATGTAACTAACTGTAAATAACAAGACTTTTCTATAAAAAAAACTGTAAATAACAAGACTTGGTTACAGTTGCACCATTCTTATGATAGACGAGCAGTAGAGTAGCAAAGCCCTGTAACTAACTCTCATTGATTCTATAAATAGATAAATAGATAAATAGAATCAATGATCATTGTTATCATTCAACAATTCACACTCAATAGATTCAGCTAAAAGAACTTTGATATTTCTCTACAACTATGAACCCTATCTTCAATTTCTAACAGCTACATATCACTACAATTCTCTACAATACCAAGAATCCCAAAAGCAATTTAAAACTTTGCATATTGCAATAAATGACAATGTAATAAATCCAACCATTGTAACAAGTCTACTTCATTTTAAAGCAAAGTAAACAAAAACAAAATGGTACCTGGAACAAACCTTGCACGTTGCAATGTAGCACCAAAAATGGAAGGACTATAATTAGAACCATTATAATAGAAATTCCCAATCAAGGCTTTAACAAACTCATAATAAAGCGAAGAAACTTCCAAATCATCCTCTACAACAAAAGCAAACTCGTCATCTGAACCAGGCCACCATGCTTCCAACCACTGTGCCTGCAACCCCACATTCCCTGTTCTATAATGCACCACCTTTTCACCATATTTCCACTCAAACCCATCAACAAAATCCAAAATTCTACGTGATTCGCTTAATTTCAAATCAACATCGGAATTGTTCAAAGGGGCAAAATGATCAATGTAAACATGGAGATGGACGCGATCGCTGAGGTAATCTGCGGCAGCGAGGGAACGGAGGCAACGGGAAACGGAGTCGAGGCGGTTAAAGGCGAGAACTTTGATTAGGAAAGTGAAATTGGGGGAAATTGTTGAATCAGGGTTTATTTGAATTGGGGATTTTAAGGTAAAATTAGGGTTTGATTCGGTGATTGAAGATGGGAGAGAAGAGTTGTGAAAAGTGTAGAAGATGAATGCAATGAGGGTGATGAAGATTATTGGAAGGAAGTGCTTTTTGGGTCCCACCATTGATTCAAAAACATTGCTTGCAGGTTAGGGTTCTTGAGATGAATGAATCAGGAGATAGATCTCAGTGGACACCAAAACGACAATGAAACTTGTTAAACGACGTCAATGTACTCACTTAAAATAAAAAACAGTACAAGCTACACACTGTAAGTGGGTAACATGCTCAAAATACCAATTCCCTGGATTTTCTTTATTTTTATCTTGAATTTTTGGATATTTTAAAAAACTCAAATTTAATTTAATTCATGTTTAAAAAATTAAAAAAAATTCCCTCAAAAAAAAAAGTTTTTTGTAAAAGAACTTTTTGTAAGGTTCTAAAAATACTTGCAAAATACCATGTAAAAATTAAACAACTTAAGGATAGTTAAAAAAAATTGAATTTAACGGTGATTAAAACTTTGTGTTGGAAAATAGTATAGGGACATAAACATGCCACTATGTTTTATGAGATTTAAATGGAATTTAATATATTTATAGGGAAAAAAAATTACTTAACCCATTACTTAATGAAGTGTTTATGGATGGAGCTAAAAATTAAGCTTAGAGGACCAAGTTTAAGAGTATAATTTAGTAATAATAAACAAAAAAAATGTGAGGGAAATAAATAAATTTTTAATTTCACAATATATATACAAGATACATTCAAAGTTAATATGTATCCAAAATTATAGGGTTAATAGTGTTTTTCACCCTTGTAATATATGTCATTTCCGATTCGCCCCTATAAAATTTTTGGTTTGATTTGCATCCTTGTAAAACTTTTTTTTTTTCAGAAAACACCCCTCCTCCATCCAACTCATCAAATGCGCATATGTGGCGCTGACTTGGCTCTTTTTTTTAATTGTCCACATCAGATTTTATTTTTTAAAATATCTGAAAATTAATTTTCAAAAATAAAAAAAATCCAAAAAATATTCAGATTGTTTTCCAAAAGAATTAAAAATCAAAAAAATAATAATTTTTTTCAAATATTGAAAAATCCAAAAAAACTATAAACAATATTTGAAGTTTTCAGTTTTTATTTTCGAAATTCAAATATTAAAAAAACCATAAAACATATTCGGTTTTTTCAAAATAATTTTTTTTTAAAGATTCTGGAATTTATTTTTCAAAATAAAAAAAAGTTAAAATTAGAAAAAACAAATCTGAAATTTTAAAAAAAAGTCAGATATTTTTTCCGAAAAAAATAGTTTTTAAATTTTTTCTACAAAAAAAAAACTTTTGGAAAATATTTTATTTTTAAAAATCTGGATACAAATTTTTTAAAAAATTCAGATTTTTTTTTCGAAAATTTTATTCCAGATTTTTATAAAGTCATTTTTCAAATTAAAATTTTAGGAAAAAAATCATTTTCTAATTTAAACAAAATATATAAAATTTGGAAAATATTTTTCGTAATAAAAAAAATTCCCTAAATTAAAAATTTCCTGAATTTTTTTATTTTAAAAAATTATTTTTCTAAATTAATATAAATGAATTTATATTATAATTTTTAAAAAAAAATAGGCACAAATGCCACGTGTACCCATAAAAAAATAAAAAATAAAATAATTATACAGTCAGCACGTCACATAAGCATATGTGCACAATCAGCATGTCACACAGTGTACCACGTCAGCAAATATGCACTGTCATATTGGGGAGGGGTGTTTTCCGGAAAAAAAAAGTTTTACAAGGATGCAAATCAAACCGAAAATTTTATAGGGGCAAAAACCAAAAATGACATATATTACTGGGGTGGAAAGCACTGTTAACCCAGAATTATATGATAATTTTAAAGATATAAGAAAGATGAGTGACTTGATATTTGTTATATAGAATGACAAAACTAAAGCAATTTTTGAATAACAAAGAAAGAAAATATGAAAGAGTGTTAATACAAATTTATGAGGATAAATTCACGATAAAATTTTGAACGGTAATCATTGATAGGGACTAGATTGTTAAACAAAATTACAGGTAGGGTGGGAATATGCTAGCCTTGCCTATAGAACCTACAACCTAGCCTATGTCAAGTCTAGTTCACGTGAAACTTTTTAAATAGAGAATGCTAAGGTTTTTAAGAAGCTTATTTGGCTAAAAATGCTAGGTTACGAGCGATGAAAATTCCTTTTAGGTCTATCAGGGTGACTTATTTAAATAAATATGAATAATATTTTGTATTCTGGTTATTGTGATTATATTAAATTTTGAATGTTGAATTAAATTGTTAATTTACTAACTTTTTCATTAATTTAAGCTTATGAGTATACATTAATTTTTAGCATATTTAAATGTATTATTATAAACTACAACTGAAATATGATATTATATATAGTTGAACTTTCTAAAATGTCATGTTAAATATCAAAATAGAGTTTAATTTTATGGATCTATTAGTTTATTAGTGTATGAAACATAGATCATATTACTTATTTAACTACGTTCATATGAAATAAACTTTTAAACACACTAATATTTCAGTTTAGACTTTCAAAAGGTTAGACTCATACCTAAAAATGAAATGTATGAGTATGACAAACTACAGGTCAGGTTTAGGTGTTAAATATTTTGACAATGCAGACGTCGCAAACATGTGAAAGTGGAATTAGAAATTAGGATTCTAATTTACGAGGGAAATTGCAACAAGAAATCATAAATTATGTAACGAGGAATCATTTAAAAAAAAAAAATTTAAATACCATGCGAAAGTCGATTATCAAATGTGGTGGAAGTGAGTTTAGCAAACATACTCAGACTGAAAATTTAGTATGTTGTTTCCATCGTCCAATTAATCATTAAATATATTTTTATTAGTAGTTTTGTCTTCCCTTTTTACTAGTTTGTATTGTTGAGGAGATGTTTACTTGTTATTTGGTACCATTGGTGATAGTTTTGATGCTTTGTTAATCTCTAGTGATATTAAGAGACACTCACTTGTGCCCATTATAGTTCTAGACTTCTAGTGAAAGCTTTTGACTTGACTAGTTCGATGATTTTTGTTCTCACACGCTGATAAAAAAAAATCTATGTTAAAATTTGTGATGTTTTTTAATTATAGTTTTTTTTATTATTATTTTTTGTGTGGGTTGTGCTTGATAATATTAATTCTTATGTTCATGTCTCACACACAAAAAATAATTTAACGAGCTTCGAATATTCCATTACAAGCTCTGGTCTCATTAAATACATGGTTTGTCTTATACAAAAATGATTGCAACGATCCTATGTGAGGATGTATATACAATGTTAATTTGGAAGAAGGGATGTTATAAAAGATAAAAACAAAAATAGTATTTCATCACAATTTTTCTTGTGATAATCTAACAAAAAATAGTATTATCATTCAACAAAGTCGTACATGTGATAATCTATCAAGTGTATAATAAACCTTTAAACAACTAGCACAAAAATTGATTTCTTTATCTAAGAGATATATATTTGTGTTCATGATACAAGTGGGAAGAAAACTTATACAAGTGGGAAGAAATTGCTGATACAAAAGTGACTGTAGAAAAAAAGTATCACAAAAAAAGTGCTTATGACTAATTTAAAAAAATGTTTTAGGCAAGAGAAACACTTGCATGTTACAACTTGCAACCATGTAGCCAAAATTACCAACTTCTGCAGCAGCTTGGTTTGTTGTATTATACTATATCCTTATGAGTTATTATAGAATATAAGTGGAAGCATTTTTCACCAAAAAAAAAATTAATTAAAAGAAGTGCAAGAAGCATTTTTCTAACAAAGTCATTTTGAGATTGGATAATGGATTCATTCATCATGGTTAACTAGATTACAAGCATCACAAGCCATTTCCAAAGCTTAAACTTGAATCTGGGCTTAGCAGTACATTTTGTAAACCAAAATGACTTCCACAAGATTCAAATCATTGTTGTTCACTACTCTCTCTCTTTTCCAATATACTTAATTACATTTTACTTTTAATAAGACTATAAGCTACAACAACTCCCATAATTAGAGAAAGATCAATATTTGGCTCCACCACCATTGTGAAAACATCATCTCCTAAATCAATTCCACAAGTTGACTTCTTTCTCCTTAGCTGCTCATAGAAAAAACATAAATTAATACATGTACTTAAGCATTAGTATATGTGTTATGTTATTTACCAAACTTTGCTGAAAAAATGTTAGAAATCTTATTACCTCTGCAACTATCACTCCATTCTTGTCCAATATTTTGCAAGCTGGCTTGCAAGTGCTGCTTTCTATTTTGTAACTATATGGTTGGTTTTTATCCAATCCAAGTTCAACTTCATAACTTGAATCCCATTTAGAGATGCTATAAGTTTTACCAACTCGAAAGCATGGTCCTTTCTGGTTGTTCCTTGTCGCCGGAAGTTTGTAACCCTCCCAAAACCTAGACAACTTGTATTGCTGCACACACAAACATACGTACACATGTTAATATTGATCAGTTCATCTAAAAAAACGAAGAAAAAAAATCAATTTTAAATGACAGTTGCGCTGCGATTCTTTATATTGCAAAAAATTATAATAAAATGTGAATGATGTAGTGCAATTGTGGTCGTGATAAAGAAAATATGTCGCGGCCACAATTGTGGTGAACAAAGTTAGCAAATTTATAGGTTATAAACATACAATTATGAAATTTTGCTTACCTTTTTAAGTATGGTAAACAAAGTATTTCCTCTTTGATCCATGAGATGGACTTGATCTCTATGATTTGAGTTGTAGTTATCAACTCTATATGCAATTTGGCCATTGGAATCAAAGACGGTACACCCCTTTCCATTCAATACAAGAGATTTCATCCAAAGGGTGAAAGTCTCTTGCTTGGAAGTGAAATTGCAAGTTGTAGAGGAAGCTAGTGCTTGGGGATGAACTTTTCCCATGGTTAAAATTTTTATAAGGATATACAAAAATAAAAGAGCTTTTATATACTAATGTATGGGTTAACCCTAGCCACATGAAAGTATTTAAACATATCATGAATCATTAGTGGTTTAAGAGACAAAAGTCTACGTTAATAATTATATTTCCACGGGAATAATTATCAGTGGTTGAGATGAAGCAAGAAAACAAAATAATTAAACAAAATATGTATGAAATAAATTACAATATCTTGTCTACTATGCTTTTGTCCTTCATTTTCGAAATAATATCTTGATATGTTAGTTGGAGTTAACCAAAATTCCACACCGGCAACCATAAGTAGTTTAATACAAATTCCATTCAACCTTATCAATATGGTCCCACTTGTGGCCGATTTTGAAGAGCATATAATATATGGGTTGATCTTATACCATTCAACTTAGTTTTATTTATTTATTTGTAGTTGCTTTGTAAAAGCTTATCATTGGTGCTTCCTTTAAATATTTTTTCCTAAAAGTTTATGTCATTTGATGGAACATTGAGGTTTTTATATAAAATTATAGTAACTTTTGATTTATGTAATTGATCCCGTTGAGTAAAAAATATCTTGGTTGTTGTTGATCTTTTTTTTTACAACCATGATATTTAGAAACCTAATTTTTCTCTACAGTCATCAAAACCTTATGGATCTAGATCATATGTTGTCCAATTCCCTCTTGTCACTTTATGTTTTTAATCTTTTTCTCTCATCTTCACTTCTTTATATTCTTAATGTTTGGTCTCTTTCCTCACTCACAAAACCACACTTGTAGTTTGCCCCGCAACGGTCGGTCTAAATCTTTATTTTATCTTTATCTTTTTATTTCTATCACATCATTAATCTATTACATCACTTTCTCTATCTCTTTCTCTTTTAAAGTATGAGGTATACACCAAAACAATTATTTTTTTTACACATTGTTGTTGTTGTTATGTTATCTCACATGAGGGGAATTTCACTATTCTAATGGCAGGCTACCCTGCTTAGAACATAAGCCTAAATATGTTTTTAGTTTAGTTCTGGTAAGATTTGGACAAATTTCAAGCTATAAGTTTTCAGGATGGTGTCTTCGTAAATGTATGGTATTGTTTTGGGTTTAATTTTTTATGTAAAATATAAGACTTTTCATTTTTAGTCTCAGTAAAAAAATTAACACTCATCCTCACATCTAACTCCATTTAATCATTTGTTAATCCTTAAGTTTATCTACAATTGATATGACTAAAGTATATGTTAATATTACCATAAGATGTAACTGTAAATTCATTTATACGTATTTGAGCTCGTAAGTATTATTTGTCTTGAATTAGGGTATCATCCACTCAATCTAGATTTTTCTTTTATAAAAAAAACACCACATATGATTAATGATGTAACTTGGACTACGACTACTTTCTTTTATTCTCCACCGTCCAAATACCATAATAGGGATTGCAAAGACTAAAATATTATTTAAGACTTTTCATTATAACTTATTTTAGAAAAAAACTAATGTATAAATTAAAGTGTGAGGTTAATTTATATACGTTCTTAGTGTAAAAATGTTTTTCACATGTATCTAATAATGTAATATCACACCATTTAATAAATTTAAAAATACATGATTTATGATACTCACAAAGTAATATTACAATACATCACCTTTGTCGCTTCGATTCGTCCAAAAAAATATTACAATACATCATTATTGATACATAAAATATTTTTACTGAGTTAAATCCTTCGAAATTAATACCAAAAAAGTCCTTGAAAGTGTTTTGTAAGGAAATACTAAAGGAGAAATATTAAAAAATGAAAATCTCATCGTGTTGTCCTCAAGGCCAGTCCAAGGGCCAAATAATCCAAGTTAGGGTTTTATTAGGTCTCAAACTTTTGGGCTATAAATGCCTAAAAAGTTTGTTTTATTTATAAATAAATAATATGATAAATTAATTATAGATGTTTTCTAGTCTTTTGGTTAAAAGGTAGACCTCATATCCTTCTTTGACAAGGTTCAAAACTAGATTAATTATTTTGTAAAAGAAACAAGATTTATTATATTTTTATTATTCTTAATTTTTTTTTTAAAATTTCTCAATGTCAAATTTATTTTAGACATAAATATGATGAGCCGACCCAGCTGTAATATAATATCTTATTCCAAACTCATTTTGCAATTTATTTATTTTTTGACCAAAAAACAAATTTCTTAACTAGGCACTAAACTTATCGGCCGCCAAAATGACTCACGTTTTGTGATATGCTTGTTAATTGTGTTGAGAGAATAAATTAAGAACTCATAAAGTTTGCAACCCATCATACTGCTGTGTGGTGATGATAATTTGAATGAGAATGCCTATAAGTGTCATTAAAATATTGATTAAAAAGTTATTAAAGAGTTTAATCTATGAAAATATTGAATGAGAATGCCAATAATTTCTCTCTCATACTCTTACTATTTTTTACTTTTTCTTTTTTTTCTATCTTCCTATTGTTTTTTATCAATAAGAAGTTAAAAAAAAGAAGGTAGTCACAAACTATCGGTCAATGGTTGTACAAATATCGTTACTCTTAATTTATAGTGTACAAATTTTTTATAATGATGAATTGTCACATCAATCAATGAAGTATGACAAGTTATGTATTTTTAACTCGTTAAATGATGTGACAACATATCATTAGATATATGTGTACAAATTTTAAACACATATAATGTATATAAATTAAACTCAAAATTAAAAGAGGTAGTTCTTTTTTATAAAAAATGGTATATTTATTATTTTGAAAATTGTTTGATTTGTATTTCTAAACCAAAATTTTCTTTTATAAACTACATGATCAAAGTATACCTTAATTAGTTATCCTGGCTTTCAAATCTATTTATATGATACCTTGAAGCTTAAGGAATAGATGGTATAACTATATAGTTAGACTTAGAGATATGAGATTTGTTGCGTCTCACATTTATAGAAAAGGTAATGCTTGTGCTGATAGCCTTGCAAACCTAGGTCTTTCTTTGTCATCTTTTGAGTTATTATGGTCTGATATTATCCGTGATTTCACTAGGGGAGAGTACACTAGGAATAGGTTGCGAATGCCCAATTTCAGATTTAACACATTTTGAAAAAGTTTTGGTATAGTCCCCTTTTCTTTTTTTTATTCCTTTTTTGGTTTATATATTAATTTGATGCTCTTTGCATAAAA
>Ga0228711_1001055_pt1 | contig 38833 bp, 22 predicted proteins | sample MedpolnodulmetaG_2_FD_177996 | JGI IMG/M metagenome (GOLD analysis project Ga0228711, IMG submission 177996) | Root nodule microbial communities from Medicago polymorpha collected in Santa Monica, California, United States - brown nodules | ecosystem: Host-associated > Plants > Roots > Nodule...
CTTACAGGTCATAATTTTAAAAGAAAAAAAAAAAAAATCTCTTTCTTCAGCGTGAGAAGAAAAAAAATATTCATCAACTCATCATATCTTTCTCCTCCCATCTAGAACACCTTCATCTCTTTCTCCTCCTTCTCATTCAACATCTTCATCTCTTTCTCCTTGCATCTTCATAACCACAACCCAATTTCCCAAATATTCCTCACCTTTCAACACACACAAAAAAACTTGGAAAAAGCATGAATATTCACAAACAAAACACAATCATAATTTCACAATCACAATTTTATCTCACTCGTAAAGTATGTAAAAACAAAAGAAATCCCAAACAAAATAACATGTTCATGAAAACCCGGGAAAACAACAAAAACAAACAAACCCATAAAATGAAACCAAAAAAAAAAATCGTTCAAAAAAACCCGGATCAACATTCTCTTCACGAGCTTTGTTTAAGGTTCAATTTCAGGGTTTTGTTTCTTCTTCTTATAGTGTTTGAAGGCTCAATTTCCACTTTATATGTTCTTTTACTTTCCATTTCACAATTCCCCGCACATAATAGAAAAGAGGGACGATGATGGTGACCCAAAAACCTTCATAAAGTTATGAGGGATAAAAAAAATCCAAGTTGCAAGTTTCTATGGAGAGGGAATAAAATCCAAGTTGAAGAATATGAACTGCTTGGTGAAATGAGAGAGGAATTGTAATATTTTAAAGAAAATGGATATAGGGTTTGGTTATGCATATGGGGGTAGGGGTGGTCGAGACTGTGATGTTGTTGATGTATAGGTAAGTTGAGGAGGTGGTGGGGAAGGAAGGGGGTTAAATCAACTACGAATACCAATCATCATTTTAACACAGCCATATGTCACACAGGTTCAAATCGAAAGAACCTTCAAATGACCAGGTTAGAATTTTTTTTTTTACAATCTCTCAAATGGGAGAGGAAAACCCTATTTAACCTTTTTTTTTTATCAAACTTCCATCGACATGGTGGCTGCTGACCGACTCTCGTGATTTTGTATTTAACCTTGTTCTTACTACCACGTGTGGTGGCTAATTTCTTTTAATTTCTTGTAACGGTTCTCTTTGTTTGCTTTTTGTTGTACCGTATCTATGTCTAATGTAACTTTACTTTTCGTTTTGCTTCTCTCTAGCGCTCCTTGAACGAGGTAAGTAAAGAATGTTTGTTAATATAATTCTATTTTAGCTTCTTGAAAAAAATTAAAAATCGATTTCAAATATAACCCGAAAATTAAATACCTTTGCACCCGCTTATATGGAGGATAAAGGAAAACATTGACTACCACCATTGATCTCATCTGTCATCACTACTAGAAACTCTCGTTTTTGCTGCGGATTTTGATAAGGAAAATAATCCGTAGGAATACCTGAGGATTTTGCTGGGGATAACGTTATTCTTACTAAGTGTCCTGCGAATCCAGATGCCGCAGGAAAATCCGCAGGTAATATTTATTTTGCTGAGGATTTTCCTGCGGAACTATTGACGAATATTATTTCAACGGTTCCTTAGGAAATTCCGCAGGTATTACTGGGGCGGTTTTTCATATGGTCTTTCCCACGGATTTTCCTGCAGTTTGTTTATTTTGTTTTTTTTTCTCCATTGATTTTTTTTTTGTTTTTTAGATAATATGGACCCTATAATTTTAGATTTAAGTCCAAATAAACTGTCAAAATGTTACTGTCGATTGTAATTAATATATCTTTTTGTTAATATTCAATGTTAAAATATTTTGATTCTTTTAAAATAGAATATGTTAAAATATTTTAATAAATAACATAACATTAGACCACAAATATTGACAAAAAGACTTAAAAATTGTATGTGGAATATACACCTTCATATTTATTGTGTATATGCAAAGTAAATTTAATTATTTTTCCTCTTTCATTTAAAATAAACAATTAGATTCACAATTAAAGATAGTTGATAGTTTATAGTTTATAACTGATGGCTCATGACTTATGATTTATAAAGATAGTTGATAATTTATAGTTTATAGTCAATGACTGATAGTTTAATCATCTACAACTCTAATAATTCTTTACTGCAACATGCGATTCTCTCGAGTTTGTAGCTGCAAAATAAAATTCCTCCAATTTTTGTTACATATTCATTAAATATTTTTTTAATAGCAGAAATAAAGTTATTATTATTATTAATATTATTATATTATTATTATTGAGAGAAATATATTTTATTTTTTGACAAGATTGAGAGAAATATATAATTTTTTAATCTATGTTCTGTTTAATTATAAATGAGAATTATGATAAAAATATATATACACACCTTGTCAAAAAAATATATTTATAAAATTAAAACATTTTATTTTATAAATAACATTTTATTTATAATATCTATGTTCTCTATCGCAACGTCCCCAAATCATTTCACCTATCAATACTCGCCGTCAATCACTCCCTCCGATCGCAACTTCGCCGCCAATCACTCACTCCGATTACGACTTCGTCGTCAATAAGTCACTCCGATCCCAACTTCGCCGCCGTATCTCTCACTTCGCCACCGTATAACAACTTCGTGCCTCTCACTTCGCCACGGTATCTCTCAGTCTCGCAGATTCTCATCTTCTACACGCTTTTGATTCTCATAACAAAGTTCAATCAGGTAGATTCCTTCACAAATCTATCTAATTTCTTCTCGTTAGGATTCTGAATTTTAGAGCAAAATCAGAAAATTGTAACAATTTCTGATCAATTTCAGGTATAATTGTTTCAATTTGTTATATGTTTCTGATATATAGACCATGTTGGTGAGAATTTAAACGAAATATGGGTGTTTCGAGAATGCATGTAAGGTGTTTGATGAAATGCATGTGAGGAATTTGTTGGTTTCATAACTCTAATTTCTAGCTGGATAGTTTTTCCTTATCCTTTTTTATATTGAATAGTTTATTTAAACATTTTCCATTTTTGAATTGATTTGATTTTTGTATACCTAGTGAATACTTCAAATCCTTTTATTTAAATAATCTAGATGTGTGACAGTTCCATCATAGAAGATTGTATGCTTGTAATCATTTGTTGCATTTTTCTCCTTTTTAGCAAAATATGCCTATGACTATTAATTTGTGTGACATAATCTGTTAGTTAGTTCCCCTGTATATGCATATGTATTGCTAGTTTTTTTGTCCCGAGTTTGGTAGATTTATTTTGGAGTCATTGAGAAAGTATACACTGATTAGGCAAATTGTTGATTGAATTTGATTAAAACTGAGTTGGTGTTAGGGAGTGTTTGAATTTCTGTTGGCAATGTTTGTGTGCTAGCAGTGTAGTTTGTGTGTTGATGTGCTTTTGTGATGTTTTGGATTTTGCTTGTTTCATTCATTCAGAACCAAAATCATCATTCATATTTTCTCTTATTTTGTTTAGAGTGAGCAAAAATGGGGAGAAAGAACAACAAAAGAAAAAAGGAAGAGATCGCTGAAAGTTTTTACTCATATTTTAGGTACCAGTAGCTTGACCATTGTCTCCCAAAGCCAAATGTTCAGAACCTAATGTTAAAGGTATTAAGCTTCATCTATAAATGATGTCTGGTTTAATGAATAGAAGCATGAGGCAGTTAAGGATAGTGACATCTTCTAATTTCTCTTGTTATTTTTTTATCCTTTCGTTGACAGGTTTTACTAAACCAAATTGTGTTGGGTCCATGTGTCATTGCGGTTATCTTTGCTTGGAACAATTTATGGCAACAAAAGCATTCAGAGCTTCCGGAAAAATACAAAAGAGATGCTCTTCCCACTTTACTTTTATGGTCAAATCTCATTGCATAATTGTTATTGTGACTTACTGATATGCTTATTTCTCATGCCTTTCTATGTAATTTGTCTGTTCAGGTTTTAGATTCTGGATCCCTGTCAGTGTATTAAATTTCTGGTACGCATGTTCATATCCTTAAATCTGATATTCTACTTATGTTTTTTCGCTTCTGCTACACATATAAGTAATTGTAACAATAAAAATTAGTACATGTATTCTCTAGTTCCCTCCCTAGTGAAAAAGTATAATCTAGCCTCTATATGCAATTCGTTCTTATATTATTAAGGTTACTTTTATTTTTCAGTTGAAATATATGAACCATGACATGCTAGTTCATTTTGTAGGCTTTAACGTTATTTTAAACTATATTTTGAGATCCATTCAATTCCTTTGATTATATATTGTAGGACTAATAAGTCAATGATCCCTGCATATTGACCTGACTTCTTACATTGTTAAGGTTGACATTATAACAATTAAGTTTGACTTGCCTTTTTAGAATGTGAAGAATTTGTAAATCAGGGATCTATGACTACAAAGTTCTTCTTAAGCTGGAGAAGCAAATCTTGGTGGATTACAAACGATGAGTGGGTCTTGTTGCTGTTGTCTAATTATGCTGTAAAGGTAATAATCCAAAACATTCATTGCTTTAACCATTTCTATCGTTCTGGAATGCATTAATGTGTATTATTTTTTTTATTTATATCAACCATTTCCTGCGGATTTATCTGCGGTATATTGATCTCTATATATCATTTCCTGCGGATTTATCTGCAGTATATTGATCTCTATATATCATTTCCTGCGGAAATTCCTGCGTCTCTGATCGGGCAAGGAAAACTCGTCAAACACGGACCGAATATTTCCTGCGGATTATTGTCCAACTTCCTTAGGAAATTTCCGCAGGTGAGTTTCCTGCGGTTCCTAAAATCCTCAGGAAACAATTACCCACGAAGGTATTACCTGGGAACCTTAATCCTTGGCAAAATCCGGAGGAAACAGGTTTCCTGCGGATATTTTAGGAAATTCCGCAGGAAAATCGAGAGTTTCTAGTAGTATGATCGACTGTTGTCCCTCATCACACTGATCATCTTTGAGTTCCTTACGTACTTATACTCAAGCGTTCACACTCAAACATTGGTGCAGCTTATAGAAACGAGAAAATGATCATTTTCACTGTTGATTTCATAATCACGTACAAACACAAAATTGTTACTCAAAAGCAAAGACCAGAATCAGCTCCTTCTTCCACTTCAGTAGAAGTTCATTGAGGATCAAGAACCCTCCATTCTTAATAGGATTATGTTCAATATATTGATAAAACAATTGACTTGAATCCATCTTGTTTTCTAATAAAGGGTTCCCTACTTGCCAGCAGTAATAAAAATAAGCCTTATATATGTTTTTAGTCGTATAAAATCACGAAATTTCAAGTTTGACCCTTATTAAGTTTTAATGGTTAATTTAGTCATCCATAATATTGTAGTTTGTAATAATAATTTATATTTTAAAAAATATTTTATAAAAAATGGATATTTTAATCGTCAAAATTACTAGTCCATGCCAAATGCAAATAAGGACTAGAAACATATTAGGCAACAGAATCTGGATTGATAATACTCCCCGTTTGGATAAACAATTTATATAGATGCTTATAGCATTAGGGCTTATAACATTAGAGCTTACATCATAAGCTCTTATACTTGATAAGCTATTTATGTTTGGATATGTACACTAAAAAATACTTACATAAATTGATGTGTTTGGATGTGACATTAGATAAACAATTATCGAAATTTTAAATATTTTTAATTTAACAAAAAAATCAAAGAATCGAACAACAATTATCAAGATTTATTTTGATAAAATTAATCAAGATGTAAAAAACAATATTATAATATATTAATTATAATTATATATATAGTATAATCAATATTCCTCCTAAAAAAATATCAATATTCATATAAGACAAAATTAAATTAGATAAGTATATAGTTACGTCTTGTCAAAAAAAAGTATATAGTTACGTAAAAAAAAATATTCATATAAGAAAAATATTAATATTCAGTTTCATTTTGTTACGTAACAAAAAAATAATAAAAATCTTCCTTAAAAAAAAAAAACTTTGTTATGTGTTAATTTAGTAAGATAAGTATATAGCAATTTTGTTACTCATGCACCGCCAAAGATAACTAACATTATAATTAAAATATATGTTTTGAAAAAGTGGTTCCGAAGAGAATCGAAGGAGGTTACATAAATTCATAAGCTCCTTGTTAAGCCAGAAGGTAAGCTGAAAATTTAGGCTTATTAAAATATGGCATAAGCAGCTTATGAAACTATGATAAGCTATTTTTATTTATTTACCCAGACACCTTTAAAAAAGCTTATGGGAGTAGATAAGCCCACATAAGCTCAAAATAAGCCAATCCAAACGGGCCCTAACTCCAAAACATACAATAGACTTATTTTAAACTTATGCAAAACAGTTTATGCAGATAAATAAGTTTTTATTTATTATTCATAAGTTTCTAAATGTAATTTATGGAAAAGCAATTTATCAAGATACAATTTTCGTAAGTAAAAACTTATAAATTGACATCAAAACTTATTTTATTTGCATAAATTATTTGTCATATAAGCTCAAAAACAAATCAAATCAAACCAAACAAATCCATGTAATTTATAAGGATCACAAATAAATCAATTTTCTTATTGTGTGTGCATACATATTAATGCATATTGTAAGATAACAAAGGAACATTATACAAAAATAAAATAAAAGAGGGTAATATCAACAGCCCCTAAAAAAAGAGGGTAATATGATATCAACCTTAGTTTTTCAGAGGAACTTAACCATGACATGATGACAAAAATAGTAGAGTAATGATATATGAACAACCATTGATGATAACTTTCAAGACAACTTCATTTTTCTCTATTTCTATTGGTTGAAAATAATAGAGAGAAAAAGAAAGAGAGAATAAAAACATATTTGCCCATGTCTCTTTCTTACCCTATCTCAATTAGGTTATGAACCACAGCAAATATCTAAAGACACACTTATAAGCCAATTAGGTTTTGAAATTTACAAAATTAACAAGTTACATAATTCGAGTACCATAAATGGTGGATCAGGTCCAGAGAATACATTCCCAACTTCAGCATTTCAAAACTTATCACAACTCATTCCCGTGATTTTAACTCAGTTGATATTGACATTGCATAATATATAGGGGTCGAGGTTCAAACCCCAAACACCTCACTTATTCTCTTTAAAAAAAAATATTTTCATTAGACTACTTGACTAAATAAATAAATAAAAACTTATCACAACTAGTAAAACATAATTCACATCAACCTGAAACTAAATTTGAAACTCTACACAAGAATAATTATTTAAAAGAAGTACTATGACAAACACAAAGAAAACCATGTCTATCTATGATGGAAACCAAATTACATCAAACTCGATGATTTAAAACAATCATAAAAAAAAGTCAAAGTAGGTTTGATGGAATGTGACTTGAGGGTGTTGTAAAGTGACTCAAAATTGGAGTTTTTTAAAGTGCCAAAACCGGTGGCCGATTTTGACTAGTTTTTTCAGCCTTTGCATACAACATTTTTTCGGTGGTCGAAGGAGTGAAATCGGTGCCCGATTTTGCGAAACAGAAAATAAAGCAGAAACGTATTTTTGGGCTGAGATTTGTTCCAATCATTTTAGGGATGCTTTTACTATAAATATAGACCTTGTATCAGATGCAAACCTCGAGAGAAAGAAGTATAGAGCCATAAAACAAGGGTTTAGAAGCCAACACTAAAACTAGGGCTTGTAGAGTTTGCTCTTGGCAACAAACACTAGGGTTGGGATTGATTCACCTTGGAGAAACACTATTGGGATTGAGTCTCTTGGTTACGGGAATAGATTGAGACTTTGAGTAGAATTAAGTTTGAAGACTAATTCTTGTAACATCTTTTGATATCTCTTTGTAAAGTTACTCATTATATAGTGGAACGGAGGGGCTCTCTCCCCCGGACTAGGTCAGTATTGGACCGAACTGGGTAAACAAATTTTGTGTGTTCTCTCTATCTTTCTCTCTTTGTTTTCTACTTTTGCTTATGTTTATAATGGTTACCCACGTTGTTTTGGTTGCTTGATTATTTTGCTCCAGACATCAAGTATTTTATTGGTGTGATTTTCGACGAATTCACAACAATTGGCGCCCACCGTGGGGCAAGGATCAAACGATAGTCAAGTACTATGGTTTCGAAGTGGGATGCTGAGAAGCTTGCCGGAGATAATGATTTTCGGTTATGGAAGGTAAAGATAGAGGCGGTGTTAATACAGCAAAAGTGTGAGAAAGCTTTGAAGGGTGAAGGTGTGTTACCGACCACCATGTCACAAGCGGAAAAGAATGGGATTGTGGACAAGGCCAAGAGTGCTATTGTCTTGTGCCTCGGGGATAAAGATTTGAGAGATGTAGCGAAGGAACCAATTGCGGCATTGATGTGGCAAAGTTGGAGTCTTTGTATATGACAAAGTCTTTGGCTCATTGGCAATTCCTAAAGCAACAACTCTACTCATTCAAGATGGTGGAGGCAAAGGCCATCATGGAGCAACTTACGGAGTTCAACAAAATCCTTGATGATTTGGAGAACATTGAGGATGCGGGTGCTTAGGTGGTGTGTTGTTGGGAGGATGAAGAAGGTGATGTTTATCACCTTGGGAGTGATGCCTAGTAGAGCGGTGTTCGTCTGGAGAGACGTTAAACACTCAACATCATCTTGGAGAGGCGGTGGGAATAATACCCATGGTCAGTGTGGATAGGAGGAGGTAAGAATACTCATGATCAACCTTTGAAGTGGAGTTGCAAAGTGAAAGTCATAGTGGATGTACGCATTTGGAAGTTGAGGTAGAGAAAGCTCAGCTTAAGGTGGAGATGAAGACATCGAGAATTGTACGACTATGGAGACCTTGGGTGTTATGCTCTAGTTGTGAGCAAAGGAATTCTTCATGAAGACGGAAGGCATTCCGGAGTTTGAAGAATGTATGGCATGACTTGTGGGATTACAAGAAAATACCAAGGGTAATTGGAAGCAAGTGAATCTTCAAGAAGGTGGAAGGCATTCCGATGGTTGAAGAGGTTATGGTGTAGACTTGTGGAACTACCTAAAATTCCTAGTGTAGTTGGATGCAAGGATGGTATTCAAGAAGGCGGAAGGCATTCCGATGGTTGAAGAGGTTATGGTGTAGACTTGTGGAACTACCTAAAATTCCTAGTGTAGTTGGATGCAAATATAGTCTTTAAGAAGGCGGAAGGCATTCCGATGGTTGAAGAGATTGGGTGGAAGCTTGTGCAGCTACATGGTGTAGTTGGAAGCAAGGGAAGATGAAGCATGGAGAGAGCAGCAATGTGATTGATGGTTAAATTGGCATCATCACTAATTTAGAGTCAAGATGGAGATTGTTGTAAAGTGACTCAAAATTGGATTTTTTTGAAGTGCCAAAATCGGGGCCCGATTTGGTAAAATCGGTGGCCGGTTTTGATTGGTTTTTTCAGCCTTTGCATATGGCATTTTTCGGTGACCAAAGGAGGGAAATCGGTGCCCGGTTTTGCGAAATAGAAAATAAAACAGAAACGTATTTTTGGGCTGAGATTTGTTCCAATTATTTGAGGGATACTTTTACTATAAATATAGACCTTGAATCAGATGTAAACCTTGAGAGAGAAGTAGAGATCCAGAAAACAAGGGTTTACAAGCCAACACTAAAATTAGGGTTTGTAGAGTTTGCTCTTGGCAACAAACACTAGGGTTGAGATTAATTCACCTTGGAGAAACACTATTAAGATTGAGTCTCTTGGTCACGAGAAGATATTGGAACTTTGCATAGAATTAGGTTTGAAGACTAATTCTTGTAACTTATTTTGATATCTCTTTATAAAGTTACTCATCATTATAGTGAAATAGATGGGCTCTCTCCCCCATACTAGGTCAGTATTGGACCGAACTGGGTAACCAAATTTTGTGTGTTCTCTCTCTCTCTCTCTCTTTCTCTCGTTGTTTTCTACTTTTGCTTGTGTTTATAATTGTTACCCACGTTGTTTTAGTTGCTTGATTATTTTGCTCCACACATCAAGTATTTTATTGGTGTGATTTTTGACGAATTCACAATAGAGGGAAAGGAGATGGGAATGGATTGACTTTTCAATTGCGTCCCTATGGTTAGTAGAGTTACCTCCCAAGCACATACACCTCTAGTATTAAGCGTGTTCTAGTGTCTCATACCGTACAACACGTTTCAGACAACTCTCTAAAACAAACTTTTTTTTTTTTTTGCTTGGACACACTTATATTCTTTAGACACTTCTCGACAATTCTATTGGATACATATGTGCCGAAGTAGTGATGATCAATGAAAGGGTTGAAAACGTTAAACTCGTTAACATCATTGTTAATATAGTAGATGGATGAATTAGGTTAAAAATTGTCATATTTTGTTTAAGAATTTCTTTTACCAAATTGCTCAATTTAAATTGCTCGTGAACATCATTTTTGAATAGTATATTCTCAAATTCTTATAGATAATATTCGTATTCTGTTTAATTATATATATATTTTTCAAATATCGATATTTTATATTTTTTTAAATTAGTAGCATCGACGTATATGTATCCGTGTAATGTCAAGTGTCCATAAATAAGAGAGTTGTATTAACCTGTTAAGATGGTTATTGAGAATTGTGGAGTTCCATTAAAATAAATGATAAATTACTTGCATATCAAGGGAGAATTTTATTTCCCCGACCTGATCAAGTATGTCTTGTATATCTGTACTTTCAATTGTTTTTTTGTTATTTGCGTTTAACTATTGTTTGTTACATGTAGAGGAGGAATTTGATAGACATCTTGCAATTGCTCTATCAAAAGAGGGTTCGTGTGTTGATGAGACTTGGTTGTACTTTTTAAAGCTAAGTTATCTTTTGAGGCCATAAATCTAATTGACTTGGTGGTTGTGTCAGACATACCAAATGATGGATGTTGAAAGAAGTAAAGAATTCACAAGAGAAATAAAAGAACCAACAAACCAAAGGATGTCTACACCATCTGATTATTCCAACGTTTTCTTTGTAACAGGATCTTCGTTTATCAAAGCCAAATCTTCAGATTAGACTACAACTTGAAGGATTTGCTTTCAATTACTTCAAATTAACTTCAATCCTCTATGCATTCACTAGAGAGTTCCTTAGATGATCATTTAGAATGATGGCTGTTTGCATTGTATTGTATACTAGAAGATACATATATAGTTTGAGGCCTCTATAATTATCAAATTGTTCTTTTACGTGCTTTTTTATCATTAAAATCAAACTAGAGATTAGATCATCTTCATTCTTACAAGTTATGAATAAGATAACTTTGATGTCCATCCCATTCCACACGATCCAAATACCTTTAGAGAATCCTTTAACTTCACACAATAATTAATACTTTAATCTTATCTTGATAGTATTAATCCTAGTTTGGCCACTTATTGTGTCTCTTGCAAAAACACCAAATCAACCTTATTATTCCTACAAAAATTAATAAGTGCTCTAAGGAAATTCACATCTATAATCCCAAGAAATCACAATCATTTTAAAAAACCACAACAACAAAAAAAGGTCTGATTAATTTATGCTCAATTTCGTGTCATTGGTCGAACCCAATTCGTCCATCCCATGGGTGTGTGTGTTGCACCCCCTCTTTCTATACAACGAATGATAAAATATTTCTCTATTATTATATAATATTGGATTCATCATAGTTTTTGGTTTCTGTATTTTGCTCCCCTCATTTTAAAATCAAATATACTTCCTCCCTATCTAAAATTTTTGACTTAGTAATTAAAATGAAAATAAAAATAATAAATAGGACATAGTAATTAAAATGAAAATAATAATAATAATTAGGACTTAGTAATTAAAAAAATAGGAAAATAAAATTCAATATTTGTTTTCATGATCACAACAAATTAAAGTATGTTAAAGGAAATCCAAAATAGTGATCAAAATATTAATTTAATTGATAAAAAATTATGAGTCAAATATAAAATAAATATTAAAATATTCCAAAATTTAAAAGTAAAAGTTACTCTGTAAAAAAACTAAAATTTGATTTACATTCATTAAATGGAAAATTTCTATTATGTTAATTGAAGGTGTTTTTGTTTTTTGTAAATAAATAAAAATGAAAATAAATACTAGTCTGAATGCTTAATCGAAAAATGTTTATATATTTTTATAAGATGACAAAGACAATTAATATTATGTTTGAATTTATAAATGAAAAAATAATAATTAAGAATTTTTTTATTAGGAAAACAAAAGGAAAAAAGTAATATGAAAAATAAAAAAGGAAAACAACAAATAAAAATAAACACAAAACTATAGAAAAACAAAACTTAAAAAGATTCTTTCAAAAAAAATCTTAAAAAGGAATTATGAGTGTAAATTTTAATGAATGTAATAGTGAAAAGTATTTAATAAATAACATTAAATGAAAAGTAAAATATAAATATGGCTATGACTATAAATAAACATATATAGAAAACTATGTATAGATATTTTAAAATAAAAAATAATTTTTGGTTATCAAAAAAAATTAATTGTAGTCATAATAAATGAAAGTTTTAATGGAAACAAATTATAAATAATTATTATTTCTAATGGTTTTTTTTTTACTGTTTTCTAGTGGTTTTTTTAAAATTGTCCCATATGAAATTTTAAATTTCTCCCACAGTTACAAAGTCAAGCCTTTACTATTTAAGTGGTTATAATTTTGTTAACCGCTTATAATTTTTTCAGACATTCGAATGCAAAATCATTTAAGAAAAACTAATCAACCTGAAACAAACTTCATTTTTATTTCACTATGTTGTGGAATAAAACTTTAGTTCGTCATGTTGTGGAAGTCTAACCAAGTATCCACGCTCTCAATAAAATAAATTATATATTTAGTGTATTATATTATGTAATGACGACAATATATTAAAGCGTGATAATTTTTGACACGTGTCTTTCAATTAGTTTTCAATATAACATACAAACATAGACATTATAAAATATGTGAATATTATATTCCTAAATATCTTCCTTTTTGAAACCAAAAAAAATATCTAGGGTTCAAACAATGACTTAATGAGGTAGTAGATACAGCTCTATAAAAGCCACATACGATTCAAGGAAAATAACACAAATGAAAAAAATTGGGTTCTTGTTACTTTGTTTTCAATTTTGTGTGATCATGATTAGGAAACATGTCGGCGCGGAAAGAAAGAAGGGTGACTCAAAGGTGAGAAAATCGCAACTAGGGTGACAAAAATACCATGCCCACGGATATCAGTGGGTAAAATCCATCACGGGTACGGGGCGGGTAGCTAAACGGGTATTCACGGGTATAATAAACGGGTATTTGACTACCCATTATTATATGGATACGGACACGGATTTGATTGTACCCATACTCACGGGTACTCATACCCAATAATAAATTAAATAAATTATTAAAATATTCTTATATATCTTATCTTGTTACTTAAAGTTGTTACCTTATTGAAGGAAATTTTATCGTCTACCTAAGATTCTTCATTAATAACCTATTTTTGGTTTTAATTTTTTTAATTCATCTTATTAAGTTCACCGTTTCTACATCAATCACATCATAAACCATATCATATGGATTATGTAAGAATCATGAATTTTCTATTGATTATGTATGATTTAGAAAATTTTGAATAGATTATGTATGGATGTTTAAAAGTTGAAGTTTTTTGATAATTAAAAAAAAGTTATTATTTGTACCAAAAAATAAATAAAATAAAAAATCCATGGGTACCCATGGATACCTCAATACCCACGGGTATCCGCATAGTGGGTACCCACGATGGTACGGGGCGGACACGGGTATCATATTTATCCAACGGGGCGGGGACGGGTATCATACTATTTGTACCCATGGATACCCATTGACATCCCTAATCGCAACCCTTTATGATATTTCAGTAATTGTTATAATTTCCAGTATTTGTTCCTTCTAAATAGATTTCACATAATCCACAGGTATCCAACCAAGTGAATGAGGGGAATACGAGTTCATCTGTGATAGATGAAACGAATAACGCGAACCAACAGAGTTTCATCCTACATAGGATTATTGAAGTTATGGCCCAATTAGAAAATATAAAACAAGACAATCGTAAGGAGCTGGATCTTCTTATGATCCGGTGCCTACACAACAAAGATATGCTTTGCCAAAACGAAGACTGCTGAAGATTCAATTGAATTTACTGAGTTGATAAGAAGTTGAATGAGATTGATAATAAGATCTCCGAACTCAATCAATCAAATGTTGTTTGAAACTACCTATAGTGGTTTTGATGTTATTTGAATTGTAAGGTGCATTTGAATAAAACTCATGGATTTAAATAAAACTCAAAATAAACTTTGTTTCTATACTTCTTTTATCAAGAGTCACTGCTAAAATTTGATGATTTGAAGCAATAGCTAAAATTTGATGATTTGAAGTAATAGATATTTTCTGTATCATTATAATTTTTATCAAAATATAAACATAGTACGAGAATCAAGTACTTCATTTGTCTCCGACTTCTCTCTTCTCTCCTTCAACCCAAAGTAGGTTTCCACCAACCCCACCACCCACTCTCCCCTTCACATCCAAACGCCTTAGATCTAATATAGCCCCTAGCCTTAGTGGTGCGCTCTGCCTTATCCGCTAAGGGTGCTTTGACCTCCCACAAATTTTCCGTGATTAGAAGTGGTTCCATTAATGAGAGTGCTTTTTCGTTTGGGGATCCATTCGTTTGAACCATTAACGTGTGTTTATATGGTTGTTGTTGTTGTTGTTTGTGGAAAGGGTAAGAGTCTTCGTTCTTGTTCTGGTGAACTTTGTTTATGGACTTGTTGTTATTAACCAGAGAGGGTCTAATTTTGGCTTCTCCTTCACGGATTTGTGGTCTTCTCTGGTGGCCATGTGTGATTTTTTAAAATCTGATGTCGTTTTTCTCTTGGAGGTGGTCGCGGTTCTGGTTATATCATGTGAAACCGATTGTGTTTGATGTTCATGATCTATGGGTCTCTGATATTCCTGATCTTTTGATATTTGCATATCTCAAGGCTTCAGATTTGCCGGGTTAATACCAAATTAGATGGATTCAGGTTGGTATAAAACTTAATAATATCTAAACATTCTATGTAAAAGAGTAATAAAGCATGTAAATTTTGATCAGATAAGTTCAATTAAAAATTTAATGGGTTAAATTTTACTGCACTACAGTTAGCCTGTTAGAAGACATGTAAATGACTTTTCAGTTTTCAGAAGATTTACTTTGAAGAAACAGCCATGTTAGAAGAAATTGTACACTCCTCCTCAACGTACCAATCGCCGCTGTTGAAAGGATCATGTTAACCTCAAAATGATACAGTACCAACACTGCAGACTTTGCTCTAGTGATCCCAACATTAATTCGACGGATGTCCTCCAGAAACCCTATACCTCTTTCTTTGCTTGCTCTGCCACAACAAAATATTACAAGGTCCTTTTCACGGCCCTGAAAAGAAAAGAGAGAGTACACGTCTTTAGTCCCAAATTTAATGCGTCAACTGTGTAAGAAACATATTAGAGAGGGAAGAAGCCCAAGTTACTGCAATCTTTTAAGTGACAACTACGATTCTTTCTATATTCCAACCCTGCACTCTCCCTTTTGTTTATTTACGTTCCTCTTTCTAAGAGACTATAAGTTTAAAACAGTTTCTGAACATGCAAGTTATTTTCATAAGATTTCCCGAAAACTTGCACAAGTGCTTATGTTATAAGATAAACTCAAATAGTTCTTTCAAATGCCCTTTACACTAATACTAGATGTCAGGTTAATGATGTTCCAAATGATTAAAAATCAGAACCATATTCAAGTATTCGCAATTATCTAGTGTTTAACAAAATTCCAAAAGCAAATATGAAACAGAAGGATACCATATAATTAACATAAATCTGGTTTACCTGGCAATCATCAACAGTACGTATATCCACGACTTTATCTGCTGAAACACCAAAGGTCTCTTCAAAACGTTGTTGTAAGAGCTTGACTTGTTGATTATAGGAGAAAGTGTTGCCAATTTTTTATACATGAATAAGACAAAATCTACTTCCTTAACATTTATCCATCAACCACTCCCAGATGGCTTAGCTTCTTCTCCCTCATGTATATCAAAGAAGGAGAATGGGTCAAAGCAGTGGTACCTATGCCATTCACGTACTGTCTGTAATTTCACGTCATCCCCATCTTTCAAGTAATCGTCATAAAACTCCTTAGAGGCATCTGTTTGATCATAATATAATAAAAACCACATTGAAAAAGTGTCCGTAAATTCTTATAGATGGAGAAAACTCAGAACAAAGATGAAAGTAGGCAATAGAAGATAGAAACATTTGATGAGCTTTATCTATAAAAATTATACAGGATTAAATCTTAGATCTTAACTTATTACCAACACACTCATCCTTGACAACTAGACAACCTTAGAATTCCAACCTACATTTTCTTTAATAGTCCTACGTTCCCAAGTAGGCTAATATGAGTCGGCATTCTTCCACATATTAGGCTTGCATATTGACAACTAATACATATTTTTTAATTCCATTGGGCTGACTATTGCATAAAAGAAAGAAAAGAACAGTATCTTCAGTGTTAGACTAAATTTGAATAGGCTTCCAAGGAAAGGTTTCAAAACAACAATTATTATAAATTTGTTGCCAAATAGTCTTTTGTAAGGACAAGAATAATTGTTGGTTATATTTATTGGGTCTTGCTAACGAGTGCCCTAAGGGCACTCTTTAAGGTTTCCTAATTAAGAAATTATTCTTTGAAAAAGTTTGACACTTCAATTTTCAATGCATTGAATGCACAATTTTTCATAAAAATTTACTATATAAGGGTCATAGTATTTGTTTGTATGAAATAGTACAGACAGATGAGTCTGCCAAATAAAAATACATTAGAATTTAGAAGTATCTACAATTTTCAAAGCAAAATATCTCATGTATCAACCTTTTGATATTCATTTTTCATCACAAAATACGCAAATAGTGCTGAGTTCTATAATGAAAGGAGCGACAAATCACAATTGAAAATACCAGAAAAACTTTTTTGCATTGACTGGCCTTCCTCCTGTTCAGAAGTAACATGTCATATAAGGAGATGAAGTAAATCAATAAGATAGGCAACCTGCTCATTACAAATATTAACAAGTTAACAGACAACTCAACAAAATAGCCAGAAATCGTTAAATGCTTAAAATATGTACGGTACTCTAGACTTTTGGGTTTTCTATAATTGCTCTCTGTAGATAATACATCTATGCCACTTCCTAAAATAATCGTGTTATGTCCGATCATTTTCTCTTCATTCATCTTGTTCTCAACATGGTGTCAGCTATCCATCAGGAGTCTTGCTTCTAAATTAGAAAGAAAACTGTGGTTTCAAGATATCAGGGGCATATGCTTCTAAGTTGAGCGGCTCTTGATTGTGTTTGGGCTCTGCTACTTAATGCAGATACGGACTTCATAGTGGTATAACACTGAAACTGTCGAATCCATCGTGAATGGGTTCAGGCTTTGCCGGTTACCCGGTTTCAGTTAGGATTTGATAGAATGATACGGTCTGTAGAGATTGTGTGCCCAGTGTCGAGAACCGTGAATTTATAGTAACAACGAAACTGCTATACATGGCCAATAATACTGTGTTTCATGGAGGCAAAACATAGAAGCCATATGCCTTCTTGTTGGCAATAGCTTGAAACAAATGCCCCCTAAATGTTATAACCTGGACGACCAGGTTATAACATGTAGAATATTTAAATGAATTTTTGGGCATTTAGACACGTATGTATAAGTTTGGCACTTACGAAACATACATATATACTGTTTTATTTCTACATAAACGAAAGTTGTGTGCTTCCAAGGCTTTGTGTCCACAACTCTAACTTTCCTTTTGTTCATTCTCTCGAGTGCCCAGCTAGGACTATATCATTTGCAAAACACATACATCATGGCACCAGCTCTTGGGTATGTTTAGTAAGTAAATCTAGACTTGCTGACAACAATAATATCATTGCTTACGTCTGTCTTACCCTACCTTGAGTAGGTTTTGAACCACAACAAAAAATGTAACACACAATTACAGGCATCTGATTCTTGTAGCTTTGAAAGCACGGTGTGATCATTTCCAAATTATAGAATTCATACGTCCAAAAATACTTTCCCAACTTCAATATTTCAAAATCAAAACTTATCAAAATTCATAGAACATAATTTGCAACAACCTGAAAGTTGATGAAACTACAGAAGAACATTAATTTAAAAGACACAATATGACAAAAGCCATGTCTATATACATGATTGAAAGCAAGTTACTTCATACTTGAATGATTTAAAACAATAATAAAAAAAAAGGTCAAAGTTTGTTTGTTGGAATGTCAATTGAAGGAATGGAAATGGGAATGGAGAGTGAAATACAATCATTAATCCGTTTGACATGTTTGGTGTGATTAGGAATGTAATGACTTTTACATTGCATCCATACGGTTAGTATAATAGAAGTAAAAAATATGACCCAATGAAAACTGACGAGGAATACCTTGTAAGAAAATTGTATCAGTAATTTATGGAGAGGACATAGATAGGGGAGTTGTATTAACCTGGTCAAGGTGGTTATTGACAGTTGTGGAGTTCCATTAAAAGAAATGATAAATTACTTTCATATCGAGAATTTCATTTCCCCAAGCACAATCGTATTGGATGTTTGAAGTAAGTGTCGGTCCAAATTTTGAAGCAAGTAAGTACAACATGCAACATAAGAAATTACAATGCAATTGCAGAAGCACATGAATAATCTCCACCATCAGGTAACAGGCCATTGTTGGCCATTTCCGTTAACAAGTTTAAAACGACATCCATGTGACCTTCTTTAAAATTAATTCGAACAAGTGCTTTGGATAGCTCGGCATCATTGAGCGTACAGCTGTTCAATATATTTTGCATTACCGAACTCAGCTCACCATTCATCCCTTCCTTTGATAGAGCTTTGATGAGAGCAATTACAGTCACCATATGAGAAACAAAACCGCAATGCACCATCTCAGTATACATATTATATGCCTTACGAACATTACCATGTCTACAGTGTCCGTGTATTATTAAATTATAAACTGTTCCATCAGGCTTAAAACTCCTCTGATGCATTGTCTCGAAAACTCGATCCGCTTCATCCATTAAACCCTTCATGCAGAATCCTTTAACAAGACCAACCACACTCTTAAACTCGTTACCACTGCAGTTTTCGATCAGAGTTTCGTACGTCACGTCGTTCGGTACAGACTCGTCATAAAACAACTTCAGAAGAAGCTTCTTAGCTTCTCTTGTCCTAGCTTTCTTATTGAGTCCATTAATAAGTACACTATACGTAACAACATCAGGCAAAAAACCCTTCTGCATCATTTCATCATGCAAATCAAGAGCCTTACTCAGTTCACCTTCAACACAATAACCATTCATCAAAGTAGTATAAGTAACCTCATCAGGCGATAAACCTCGGCCCAGCATCTCCCGGAAGAGATCAAAAGCTTCCGACAGTTTTCTCTGGCGACATAAACCTTGTATGAGTGAAGAATATGTCACGGCATCAGGCAAAATTCCCTTCTCAACCATCTCCAACTTCATTTGAAACGCTTTCCCTAGCATCCCATTTCGGCAAAACAGAGATATAACAGTACTATAACTAACAACATCAGGAAACAAACCCCTCTCAACCATATCCTTCAAAACTCCAACCGCTTCCTCAACTCTCCCCAAACAACAAAACCCATTAACAAGTGCATTGTAAGTAACGACCGAAGGCACAAATCCACTATCAACCATTTCACTCAAAACCTTATAAGCCTCATTCATCAACCCTTGTCTACAAAACCCATCAACTAAAGTAGTATAAGTTATCTCATTAGGACTAAGTCCCCTATCACGCATAAGACTCAAAATCTCCATCGCACGACTCAAATTATTAACCTTACACATACCATTAATCAAAGTAGTATAAGTAACAACATTCGGCGACAAACCCTTACCAGACATCTCATGAAGTAGAACAAGCGCCTGATGAAAATTCCCATCCTTACAAAACCCATTCACAAGCGTGTTATACGTAACACAATCCGGACTCAACCCCTTCAAACCCATCTCCTCAATCACTTCCATTGTCTCATTCATCCTCCCTTGACCACACAAACCATTAATAACCGCATTATACGAAATCAAATTTGCCTCAACGCGTTTTCCACCCATAATTTTCAACAAATCGAACGCCTCATCTAACTTATTCTCCTTACAATAACCACTTATCATAGTATTATAAGTAACCACATTCGGCAAACATCCTTTCGTCTCCATCTCATTCATGAGACGGAGACCAAAATCAAATCTCCCCGCGGAAACCATTCCGCGGATCATTACATTATAAGTGTATATATTCGGTGACACATTTTTTCTAATCATGTCACAAAAAACACGGTTAGCGTGTTGAATTGATAATAACGGATGGGACCCGCTGCGTATGATTGAATCGAGTATTGAATTGTATGATAACACACCTGGGGAGAAGCCGTGGCGGGTAGCGAGGTGGAGGGTGTGAATAGCATTTTCAATGAGGTTTAATTGGGAATATGATTTGATGAGTAAGTCGAAAACGGCGGAGGATGAGTTAGTAGTGTGATAGGTTTCTTTGATGTGATGGAAAAGGGTGGAGGATGTGGTGGTGATGGTGGTGTTAGTGGTGATGAGGTTGTGAGCGAGGGTTTGAGCTGTTTTGAAGAGATGGAAGCGGGTGAGGAGGTGGAGGGTTAAGATTTTGATATGGGGGGTGAAAAAAATGTGGGCGTGTGCCCAGTAAAAGAATTTGAGGAGCAAGGGTTTCGTGAGTTGAGGAGTGAGGAGGAGGTGGGTGGCTGCGTCGGGAGTGAAGTGGGTGGCGAGGGATGGGAGGTTTTGTGGGTGGCGGGTTAAATATGTGATTGCTTTTTCGGCTAGAAGGGTGGGGTTGGGTTTGGGGGGTGGCATTATTGGGTGGTGGTGGTGATTGGAGTTTGTTAGAGTTGGTTAATCACCGCGGCGGTGCTCACGGCGGATGTTGGCTGTTGGTTGTTGGCGGGAGGGGCAGCAGAGATGAGAAGAATGGAGGCGAGCAAGATAGAGGAACATAAAAATGTTTTTTTAAATGTTTTTTGGTTCTTTTAAATGACTGAGAAATGTTTTTTGAAAATCAATTTTGGAGACCTTACAAAATTTTAGACCTCAATTTACCCACAATTAAACCATTCAATTAAGATCGAATGATCTAAATTTTAATTTTGAATTTCACATATAAAAAAGTATGAAATTCAAATTTGAAATTTAAATTGTCAGATCAAAATTAGACAATCCATACATATTGATTGGGTGCAGTCAAACTACACTCAATTCAAATCACAACATTTTTACATGGTTATTTCATTTCATATTAATAAAGATCAAAGGTAATAGATTTCTTGTATTCATAATGACAGGGGCTATACTTATTTAGAATTGAGCTAAAACTCTCATTGTGAAGTCAAATATTTGGGTGTTTATATAAAATGGTAGGGGTGGACAAGAACTTGAGATCCGTCTGAAATCGGTAAACCCGAGTGCCAAAACGGACAAACGGGTGGGTTGTAACGAATCATCGGATTTTTGGGTGAGCTTTTTCGGTTTCCAGTGAATCTAAATGGACGGGCTCAGATGTAAAAAACACATCAAATAAAAACTGAATTCGACCGTCAGTTATTGTCCATTTTTTTTTTTTTAGGAAAATTATTGTCCATATTCTATACATATATTCAAATGTTATACTATAGGTGTTTAGGTTTGACTAGACAACTCACACTTTGTCGGTAGTAATAAAATACTACACTCTAGAAAAAAGTAACGATCAGATCTCATTGAAAGTTGTAGTAAATTTAATTTTTATTATCAATGCAACAAACACATTACAAGAACAAATTTTAATTTTTACTGAGTTTGAGTCTAAGTCCTTACATTTCTCTCCTCTCTCAAGAGACCACCCAACGTCTTCACCTTACCCTCTCTTTTCTCACGATCTCAGATATGAAAAAGAGTTGTCCTCGCTATTTTGTGCAACACCTATCATTTTCAGAAATCATTTCCAGTCGTTGTCATCGGGCTTCATATTTACTACAAATTAGATCTATTTATTTATTCTCCTCCTTTATTAGGTCAGTTCCTTTAAGATCTACTGATTTGAAACAAAATAATTACATCTCATCCCTCTTTTTCCTACTCTCGACTTATTTCTATGTTTTTTGTTCTTAATGAAATAATGATTATGGAGATGATGATCCAATGAAGAACCCGAACAAAACCATCCGAAAAACCGTCATCCGTCTAAACCGAAATCTGACGAAACCGAAGACACTAACAGACGACAGTGAGTCTATATTGTCCAACCGTGGTTTCGATCGGATTGACAATTTCGGTCTGCCACCGACCGAAGCTGACCGTTTGTCCACCCTATAAAATGGTGTTATAGAAGTATCATCTATCTTTATTTCCATTTTTCATGGGCTCCACTTGAATAAATTATATTAAAATAAATGATTTTTTTTGAAACATAGTGTTACATTATTATATGTGAAATCTTTTTTGTAAAAAAAAGTTAGATTACTTCTTTAAAAAAAACGTTAGATTACTATGTTGGAATATTAGATGTTTGATTGGAAAAGTTGTTGCAAAAGTTGTTCAAAAATTTAAGAAAGTGCATTTTTTTTCTTAGAAGGAGGGTGCATTTGATTGAGTGTGTAGAACAATTTCTTCCTTTCTAACTTACACGGTTAAGATGCAAAAATGATTAATTTAGATAGAAAAAACTTAAAAGACCAAACTTTGTTATGTATAAATCATTTGGTTTTTAGGAGAACATATCTTTAACGGAGCTCGGCTAAAAGATTAATAAAATCTAATAAAAAATTATTCTCACCAACTTAAGAGACCAATATGAAAAAATAATATGTTTAATGGACAAATAATTTTTAAGTAAATGGGTAATTACCCTCTGGAAATTGTAAGTTTTGTTAATTACTCCCCTGACATTAACAAAATTTCAATTGTCCCATGAAAATTGCATAACGTTAATCAATTTACCTCCTCAATCAAATTCCTTTGTTAGTCAACATGACGTGGCATTTGACTGTCTACGTAACACTGTCACGTCTCTGACGTGTCATGCCACGTTACATGTAGTAATTTTTTTTTTGAAAAAAACTCTGCATTTTCTTTGCGGTGATGAGCAAATCCTCTCTGAAATTTTTCACTTATGTGCAAAATGCCCAATCAACTTGAAAATTTATATTTTTTTTCTTATCATTGACTCAAAAGATATTAAAGACAGACAATTAACAGTTAGTTTTAATACTTTAAACTCTACAAGCCCCTAAACACTAAGTCATGGTGGAAAATTCATGTCCAAAGGAGGATGAATATATCTTTTGCACACACAAATATATTCACCCTCCATTAGGCATGAGCTTTTCATGTGCTTGTTAGTGTACATAAATTCACATATCAGGTATTGGTTTGACTTTTGAGATAAGAGTTGTAGCCTCTCATGCATAATCTATAAAGAAAATCCAGATTTCTTTCAGGAGACATTTTACTCATAAGTGTAAAATTTCAAGGGTATTTGCTCATAACCGTAAACAAAATGCAGATTTTTGTTTAAAAAACAAATTAAAAAAAAATAAAAAATTACCACATGTGAAGCATGACACTTGGCAGTGCCATATAGACAGTCAAATGTCACGTCATGATAAGGAATTTGATGGAAGAGGTAGATTGATTTGATTGATCAATGTTATACAATTTCAGAATAAGTTATGCAATTTTGAAAGGAATGAACTATTTACTCAATAATTTTATCTAGAAATTGAAAAGGAAAAAAAAAAAAAAGGACCATTCATGTTCTCAAGTTCAAAAATATAGAAGCCGAAGCAAAACAAGCGAAAGAGTGAAACACAGCATTCGTGTCTGAAACATAAAGCAGCAGAATGGGTGTACCAAAGACGACGGCGCGTGCGATCTCACAAGAAGCATTCAACGATCTAGTCTTCGAAAACATCAACGACCTCGAAATGGACCCCACCGAAGCTCTCCATGATGCCATCCAAACTCTCACTCTCCAAGGCGTCGATCTCTCAGGTCCGTATCACTAACACATTTCATTACATTCAATTAATCCATTTTATCAAATCATTACTCGTATCAGTGTCGTGTCCGGTGTCCGTGTCATTGCTTCAGACTTACGATTCAGTCATTGTTTTAACAGGTATTGTGACGTCGCTTCCCGGAGAGAGTAATCCGGTAATAGAGTGTTTAGAGAAGATGAAACGGTTTGAGAGTGAAGAGATTACATTGGATGAGATTGTGGAAGTGTTTGATAAACTTGTTGAGTTGTGTGGTGGTGAAGATGGGAATGGAAATGCTGCTATTGCGACAAAAAATGGAGGTGTTGAATTGGTTTGTGGTGTTTGTAAAAAGATAAGGAGTGGTGATGGATCTAGAGTTGGTCTTGTTTCGGGTTTGAATGCTTTAGCATTGTTGCTTCATGGTTAGTTTTTTGAATTTCTTCATATTTTGCTCATGTATATTTGTTGTGTTTATGGTTACTTCTTTGATTTGGTTCTTTCTCTTGATTATGTATGTTCATTGTGTTTTTGATATATATAGAGGGGGCTTATTTGAGCTTATTAACTGACCTAAGCACTTATGGAACTCTGTTTGGGAGAACTTATGAAAACAACTTATTTCATAAACTGTTTTCAGCTTATTTTTATTAGTTCTCAAAAGATAGCTTATGAAAAGAAGTTTTAGCTTATACAAAAACAATATAACTTTGTTTTGTCTCTAGTTATATTAATAGCTTACATATAAGTGCTTATGCTATAAGATGTAAATTAAGCTGATAAACGATTATCTTTTGGATTTAAAGGATATGTACAGTTTTACCCTGATATTAAATGAAGTAAATGAGCATTTTGATTCTTGAAATTGTGAGGGTCAGTCAATTTAGTTCTTAAATTTACAAAATAACAAATTAGTCACTTAAGTTAAAGAATGTCAATCAAGTTAGTCCCTACACCAAAAATATCTCTTTTGCAAAGATTGATCAAAACCAATTAAAGACATGCACATTGACTTCAATAGTCTCTTGCTGTATCATGACAAAAATAGAACCTTTAACATTATAGTGCAAATTTGGAAAAAGGACTAAATTGATTGATATGTTCAAATTAAGGGGCTAAATTGCTATTTTACAAATTTGAAGGACTAAATCAACCGACTCTTCTCATTTTAAGGATTGAATGCTTATTACTCAATGAAAATGTACTATACTACCACATCATCACACTTTTGTTAGTGTATTTTGTAATTGATGGCATGAAATGGAAAAAATGAAGCTCTCTCATTGAATGTCAATGTAAAACTGATTTTCATATTGTATGTCCATTAAACTTATTGTATTTTTGTCACAAATTACCTAAATTCAATTTGATATCAGTTAAATGACTATGCAGTGACAGTTAAAAATGTTTTACCAATAATATTTCAGCATGTAAATATTTGTTAAGATGTTTTAGGAAGTCATATAACAAAGTGTTATTATGGTGAGGTATGATTGAACGAGTGTGTAAAACTCTTTTACATGCTAGTGTATAGTCATTATACTCATAAGCTATAAGTCCCTACTCCTTAGCATCTCGGGTGAATGATAAAAACTTGGACCTATTCGTGGACTTGATAATGTTTTTGATTTGATTTAATTGTTTAATAATCCTGAAAAGCAGTGTAATGTTGCATAAATTGTACTTTTGTTTTTCCTATAATATTATAATGTTTGTACCTCTGTTGCTGCAGATGTTCAAAGTACAGGAACATTCCAGAACAGTAATGGACCAAGGATTATAATTGGTATCATAAATGATAACAAGCAAAACATTGATGTCTTAAATAGTAGCTTCCGTGTTGTGGCTTCAGCTGCGACTGGTGATGAGATTGTCAAAGACTCATTTATGGAATTGAAAGTTGATGAGCTAATTGTGGAGATAATGTCCATACATAAGAACCCTGGCATTCAAAGTTTATATGATGCTATTCGTGTACTTTTGACACCTGATGACAATCGTGTTCTAGCTTCTCAAGTAAGTTAAAGCAACTTGAATTTGCATACGGTCTGCTAAATTGAAGAAATCTCGTGTCATGCACACACACACACACAAAAGTAGAAGAAAAATGTGATATGAACTTAATTTTGGTGAACAGGAGGGTCTTACAAATTTTTATAAAATTACTATCATTTCAGTTTTGTGCACATCACAACTTAAAACTATCCAATACATTCGATTTTCAGGTATATGGGTATGCACGAAAATTCGCCAAGATTGGAATTACAGATGCCCTTGTGGATTCTCTTCACACAGGACTTAGCTCACCTGACCTTGTTTCAGCATGCATCACTTTAAAGGCCACTGCAGTAAATGTAAGTGAAGTAAAATCTAAATCTACATCAAGAAAATCAGTATTTTAATTGTATAGTTTTTGGATTCTCTCTGTTCTTATATACACACATTTTGCGGTTGTTTTGCACAAGAAACAATTTTGATTAATAAGAAAATTTCAAATGTACTGTTACTTTTCCTTAGCCGACTCTCTCTCTCTCTCTCATCTTAGAATAGCCATTGAAAGCCTAAAAGCTTTTCTGCTCTGTTTATCTCTGTCTATATGATGCCAAATGCTGAGTTACTGCAATGGTTGTCATTCATTTTCTTGAGTTGGATAACCTTGGTGGCAACCTTCTGAAGGCATCCTTCTAAGATCTATTTCTTCATGAAGAAACTGGTTGACAATGCAAGTGGTCATATTAATGGAAAAAACTAACTTAGGGCCAGTGATGGGTGACACTTGCCTATGTTAATTTATATTAGACAATGACTTGAAATTTTCAAGAGTTTTCAACGAGGGTGACTTGAACTCGAGCTTTGTTATGTTCCCACCCGTAGACTTTTAATGTTTTTTAAGGTTTAGATTTAGTATGTTATGTTGTGTCAGGCTGGTCATAATCATCAAATTGAAACACTACAAGCATACATTGTCTCGTATTATGTCTGTTGAGTTTTTATATTCTGTCCGCAGGATGAAATATGTAAATCCATTGCTGAAAAAGGTGGTATTGATGTAGTCCTCAAATGTATAGATGACAGTGGTGAACAAGGCAACACAGATGTGGCCAAAGTTTGTTGCTCATTACTTTCAAAGGTATAAGTTGTAAATGCTTCTCTAGAAATGCCGCTTGGACCTTTTATTTTTATTATTATTAGTGTCAAGATGGGCTCTAACATTTCTGTTGTTGGCAAGAAACGATAAAATAGTAAAAAATAATTAAGTAAATAGTAAAATGGAAGAAAAAATGTTACATCAAAACACAATATTTTTTTATACAAGGTCAAAATAAGGTTTTTTTTTTATAATGTCCAATATTGTTCCTGTTGTTGTGGATTGTTCTTATTTTAACCAGATTTAACTATTTTTTTATTGATAACTTAAATAATATGATAAAATAGTTAAAATGGAGGTAAAGATTGAAGAGATGGTCCAGCCCAAAAAAATTGTATCCGCTTCATATACCATAAAATATTATTATCATAGTCGTGGTGGTCGTCGTCATCATTTATATTTATTTTTTAACAATTTCTAAGCAAAATAGTAGTGTTTTTCACAGCCATTGGTTGTTTGAAGCGATTGATTGAATTTTCTCCTTTTTAGCAGTTTAATGGTTATTGTGTCACCTTTTCTTCTTGAGCTGAAAGTTTTCTTGGAATATTTATAGTTCACGTGTTTTAAATTTTTATCACCAGTACCAGAGTATGATTTAATATTTGTGTCTCAGATATCCTGTTCATCTTTTATTTGTTCACTCAATATAAAAATATGTATATTACCCATTCTTTGGGGAATATATAGCTGATAAGCTTGCATAAAAGCCTGAGTTAGAAGCCAATTATTACATAATAAAAAAAAGTAGTATATATACTGGATAAAAATCAATTTCATAGCAAACTATTAAACCAATAATTGTAACTCCCTCCCCTTCTTTCCTCACACAATCTATTTCGTTCGTGATGCTCAAATTTGCAATCTATCCTTTTAAACCATTCCACACCTCCCTAATTCTGCAGCAGAGACCAGACCCTACACACATGTACACACAAACACAAATAAAAGAATAAAATAATAGTACTTCCTAATGGAAAAATCATACCACCACTCACTCCATGAACACTATATGTCGCTGCTCTAGAAAACCACGAAGTTAAGCCAATAAAAAATCCAATGATAAATACTAAGGCGAAAACGATGATGACTTTCATATCCGACTCCAATTGACATATTATAGACATTGATATTGCAAAGGTAAGTATGAATATCTTCAGCCGCACACAATGATAGGAAAAGGCATCAAAATGGCCCAGCCCCAAGATATTGGTATAATCTTAGGCTCATGAAATGGACCCCTATAAGAGGAACTAGTGATACCATCAATGTAGTTGTGATACTAACTATTTCACAACGAAACTTTGCACTCATTTTGTCAGGACAAAAGCACGCTATGAACTGCTGAAAAAGCACCAGTGCAATCCTAAAACCATCCTGTGAACCATGAAAATTAAAAAATGATATGAATTAGAACAAATAAAACAAGGTGTGTCACAATTCAATATAAATCAAATAAAGTATAGCTAATTAATTTGTAGTGTCTCTTACATTGTGGCCTGACGAAATGGAACTAATTTGCTGAATATCACTCATTGATAAGTGATAGAAATTAAACAATAAAGCTTAGAGTCTTTGATATCCTTGATGAAGAAATCAGAAAGTAATTAATGTTCAATGCTTGACTGACTCTAAGTAACTCTCAATCATGTGTTAATACTAATACTAATGTAATTGTATTCTGTATTTTGAAATAGGAGAATACATTATATATATACAACAATAGATATAAGTAATGTGCAGAATATTAAATTAATTTCAAACATTAATATGAGATATAAGAGATATGAACACATTTGTGCTGAGTGATTTTACAAGGAATAACAGTTTTAGTAAAAAATAAAAAAGATTTGGCCACTATCATAAAGAGATTTTTGGTCCTTTAACCGACCTCATCATCCAATTGTTTGTAATTGGAAAATAAAAATCTCCTTATAGTAGTGGCCAAATTTTTTTTAGTTTTTCTAAAACCGTTACTCCCTATAAAATCACTCGCACAAATGTGTTAATATCTCATATTAATGTTTGAAATTAATTTAATATTTTGCACATTACTTACATCTATTGTTGTATATATAATGTACTCTCCTATTTCAAAATACATAACACATTAGATTAGTATTAACACATATGATTGATTGTTACTTAGAGTCAGTCAAGCTTTGAACACTGGTTACTTTCTAATTTCGTCATCAAGGATATGAGAGACTCTCTAAGCTTTATTGTTTAATTTCTATCAATTATCAATGAGTGATATTCAACAATTCAGTTCCACTTCGTCAGGCCACAATGTAAGTGACACTACAAATTAATTAGCTATACTTTATTTGATCTATGATTGAACTGTGACACACTTTATGTTTTATTGGTTCTAATTCATATCATTTTTTAATTTTCATGGTTCACAAGGTTGTTTTAGGATTGCACTGGAGCTTTTTCAGCACTTCAAAGCATGCTTCGGTCCTGACAAAATGAGTGCAAAGTTTCGTTGTGGAATAGTTAGTATCACTAGTTCCTCTTATAGGGGGGTCCATTTCATGAGCCTAAGATTATACCAATATCTTGGGGCTGGGCCATTTTGATGCTTTTTCCTATCATTGCGTGTGGCTGATGATATTCATACTTACCTTTGCTGTATTGATGTCAATTGGAGTTGGATATCAAAGTCATCATCGTTTTCAAATTAGTGTTTATAATTGGATTATTTATTGGCTTAACTTTGTGGTTTTCTAGAGCAGCGACATATGGTGTTCATGGAGTGAGTAGTGGTGTTGTTTTTCCATTAGGAAGTACTCTTTTTTGATTTGTGTTTGCGTGTACGGTCTGGTCTCTACTGCAGAATTAGGGAGGTGTGGAATGGTTTAAAAGGATAGGTTGCAAACATGAGCATCACGACGAAATAGATCTTGTGAGGAAAGAAGGGGAGGGAGTTGAAATTAATGGTTTAATAGTTTGGTATGAAATTGATTTTTATCTAGTATATATTCTCCTTTTTTATATTGCTTATAGTCGGGATTTGACTCATCTAAAGTAAGAATTTAAAGGTCACTTTAGTGGCGTTTGATCCCAATAGTTGAAAGAGTAGGTCACTTTAGTGGAGTCTGATCCCAATAGTTGAAAGAGTTTCCTTTATTAAAGTCATTCAATTAATTTACTATTATTATTTAGTAGTGAAACTCTTATTGCAAGTGCATGTTTAGATTGACGATGAATTCGACAAAATCAGGATGTGCCACCATGATTTTGGCAATAAATACTCATCAGACTTTTAACTAAATCACATTGGGACCGTATGATTTCACCAAACACCCATAAAATCCAAACACACTCTAAGAGTGTGTTTGGATGAGGTAATTGGGAAATCTTAAAGAATTTAGAATTCTAGGCAATTCAATTAAATTGCCTTCATTTGTAAATATTCTTGTTTGGGTTGACTAATAAAAAATTTCAATGTCATCATTTTTGAACAACTTTTATAAATCTTAATTTTTTTTTGGGCCAAATTGAAATTATTGGTCAATTTGCAACTTTCGAGAAAATTTTGAGGGACCAATTTGTAATTTCCAAAAAAATAGGGGTCAATTTGCAATTTTTGAAAATTTATTGGGGTCAATTTGAGGACCAAAATGCAAAATTAAAAAAATTATAGGGTAAATACCTCTTTTCGTCCCTGTAATATTAGCGAATTCCGGTTTTAGTCCCTGTAAAAAAAAGATTTAGATTCTGTCCCTGTAATTTCGGATTCTTCCACTTTTGGTCCCTCCTTTCATCACGTCGGCAGAATCTACATAAATTACGTCCCTGTAATTTCAGATTCCTCCCACTTTTGGCCCTGTAATTTCATATTCCTCCACTTTTGGTCCCTCATTTTACGTGCCATGTATGTAGATTCTACTGACGTGGTGGAATGAGGGACCAAAAGTGGAAGAATCTGAAATTACAGGGACCGAATCTAAATCTTTTTTTCTAAAGGGACTAAAACTGGAATTTGCTAATATTACAGGGACGAAAAGAGGTATTACCCAAAATTATAAGAATAAAGAAATTTGAAATCTTTACTTTTAGGTGTCATTTGAAATTCTCTAAATTTAACTTGAACAAAATACTTCATAAGTTTTCATCATTTTGAAAATTCTCCAAATTATCATCCAAACAATAGAATTCACCTAAAAGTATTTGAGTTTTACATCACCTCAACATTTCACCATCCAAACACAATCTTAATGATTGCTTCCAGGGCTCAAACACATGCACCAATGTCACATTTGCCTGTGAAGATATAGTTTGCCTGGCCTAGCTTTATATTTTACTTTAAATATTTAGTTTTTATTTTCTTGAATTGAATACCACTTTTATATGTTTAATTGATCAGCTGGCAGGAAGTGACGCAAACAAAAGTGCAATTGTCGGGAAAGGGGGTATGGATAAGCTAATCAAACTTTCAGCCAGATATGCTGACGATCCTACTGTTTTGCAAGAGGTAAGAACTAATGGAAATAGTTGCAATTAGTATTAATTAGTATCAGATGTTGTAGCAATCATATTCAGATTCACTAGACTTTTCACCCGTGCTGCTGCACGGGTCATATATAGTTCTAAACATTACCTGCACTTTTTATTAAAAAGATATAGGTGCGAAATATCATCCGGTCTTTTATAAAAACTCATGTTATACGTATATACGATTATTTCTTTAGTATAAATAAGCTTTTACCTGTAAGTATTTATTTTTTTTGGAATGAGCATATATGACTCTGTAAGTTACATAATCTATAAAAAGCAAAAATCAACCTTTCATTTGTAAACACATCTAAAAACTTGAAAGTGATAGTAACAAAGATGATTTGATTTCATATTTCATATTTACACATTTCGGCAAAATAATTATATACTACATTTGAAGTCGTATCAATGCAATCACCATCTTCATTGAAAGAACACTGACATTTTCCTATGATCATCACATTGATATACATTCTTGGTATTCATAACACTCACTCCAAATTTTATGAAAATTGTACCCGACTCAAATCTACGTTGAACTAATTACCAAATAGTAAGTAACTTTTTCTGTTCTTTACACAAAAAAAGTAGTGTGACTATGAAACAACAATGAATAAGCATGATCCCAAAGCAGGGACTAAATATTTTTGCTCGGCCTCATAAAGGCATTAAAAATTGTTTCAAAAACCAAAGAACATTAAAAAAAAATGTACATAAAAGAGAGAAGGATAGAAGAGTGGAATATTTCTTGAAAGGCTGAAGTGAAGGGCTGAAGTAAAATGAACATGAATGGATTGTGTGAGAGGGTTGGAAGAGGAGTATTAATATTAATCTCTTTGTAAATGTTAATTGTATTTATTTCTAGGAGTTTATATAAATGAAGGATCAGCTGAGTGCATATCACTCAAGCATTTCACAGATCCCTTAGCCTGCTCGCTAAGTCTCTCAATATGGTAGTATATATAAATGAAGGATCCACTGAGTGAATATCACTCAAGCATTTCACAAATCCCTTCAACTTCCTCAATAAGAACCTTGAATAGTTCGAACCATCAGTCTTAAACTTCCTACTCAAAGTATAGTGATTTTCATTGGCAGATTGATTTCATGGTAGTTTATATACTGATCTATTCTTCCATTTTAGGATGCTATTTACCTTTACTCATCCAAAATAAGAAGCTGTAATGAGGATTTACTTTGTAGTCAAACTAGATTGATATACTTGATCAAGTTATGGGTGTCAACACTTACAAAATTCAGTTATCTATGCTATATATAAAAAAAGTAGACCGTTTTGGGCCGACTTTTTCTCCTTCCAATTATACCCTTAAGCAAATTTGACTATCAAAATGTTATTTTGTTGTGTCATTTAAGAAGATAAGAATTTATATTACATTTGTTATATTTTTTTCAAAGATATTATATTTTTTATATTGTTGGTATCATTGAAAAAGATCAGTATAGTTTGTTACAATATAAAAGTCCAAAAATCTATTATCTATACCTATAATTTTGATCAAAATCAAATTAATTTCAATCAAAATTTCATAAAAACTACTATTCATAATTTATACGCAATAAGAGAGAACAGACGGGCGTTATTTTTACTGAACCAAAAAAAATATTTTGGTGATGAGATAAAATAACCTAAGTATGTGTTATTTTGACTATACAATATGTATCTAATTAGCGTTGATGTATCCTATTCAAAACAGGATCCACAAGCTTATGAATTTTTACGGGTTTGTTTCAATTCGACATCATGTGTTGTATCTAATTATCTTTTTATGTTGTATTGAATTTAGTTAAATAGTTTTGTTTGTACTGTTTTACAATTAGGATCTGGATAAAGATTTAGATAATCATATTTTTTAATTTCAAGTTATATGTTGTATTTTTATTGATTATTCACTGTAATGCCAGTACTCTAATAGTATTCATGTTCTATTTATTTGAGGAAAAAATGTTCTAGAGTAGACCATATTCAAGTTAACCAAAATGCAGGTAATAAAAGCAAAGGTGTAGGAGTAATAAAAATACTATTCATGTGGGTGTGAATCTGTAGAGGAGTATGTTTTTAAAATGCAGTTATAGGAATTGAAACTATATAATGTGATCAAGACCTATCCATGGCTATCATTATATCCAGCATATAATTTTTTTTATAATCTGTACAATTCTTGACATACCTATTATTATCCCTTAAGTTTGTATATGTGCGTCTTATATGTTTTTAATTTATTTGTGATACAGATCATGTCTATTATTTCTGTACTTTCGCTAAGATCCCCAGAAAATGCAGCCCGTGCCATTGAAGCTGGTGCTGGTGACCTTGCTATTCAAGCCATGCAGAAATTTCCTGCAGCGCAGCAAATGCAAAGAAACTCCTGTCTTATGATCAGAAATCTAGTAGCGAGAAACCCAGAGAACAGGCAAGTTCATAATGTGTGATGTTAACAATGCAAGACATATTTTTTAATAGTATAATCCGAGTTTTTGCTAGCCACGTGGCTCTATCTTATCACTTTAAATCTCCTGAGACACTTGCCAGCATTTGCATCACTCTTGCACCCGAACCCATTCACAAGGGTACTGTACAAATTTAAGCATGAGTGCTACACTTTTTTTCGTCTCCCTGTGTTATTATCCAATCCTTGTATTACAATGATGCCCGCTTACACTCTTTATGTTATACAGAACTATTCTGCTTAATAATGGAATTGAGAAACACATAAGGAAAGCAAAGCAAACACATGCCAACTGTAGGGAAGCTGCTACTGATGCCTTGAGGGATTTGGGGCTCGATAGTTACAACTTGTAGCTGATAAAATTTTCATCTCTGTTCTTTTTTCGTGTAACGTGTGACTGCATTTTTCTATCATGTGTATACCAAAATATATATATGTACCTTTTTGAACAGAAAAACCAAACATTAGAAGTCTGTGTGATATATTAGCAGGAGAGTTGAACTCGGGTGATCTCCTTACTAAATCAGTGTATATGTGCGATATTCACTCTTCTATCTATCATATTGCTTTGTTCAAAACCAAAATCCAATAGTTATAAGTGGTAAATATCATTTATGGGCAAATTATGCATATTCTATTAGGGAATTCTAGGGTGCACAGGGCGTTTAGGTGGTGTATGTACAACACTTGCATTTTCAATCACCAAACCCTATAGCAAATTAGGTGCATTGATTTTTTTTGCCTTTCTTCTCATTCTCAATCAGGGATTTGCGATGGTGGTGTTTAGTGCTTCTGTGAATGTTCTTTCGGAAAGAACACAATGCAGAAAGGGATTTTATTCATTCCAAGTTTGTCATAGTTGAGAAGTTGTCCAGATTTATGTTGATAAAAAGTTGCATGATCCTTTGGATTTCCTTAGCTTTTAAAGTATTGGCCCTGACAACAAGAAGACTGTCATTAGCATAAGATAAGCTAGATAAGCTATCTTCCGATAGTTGTGTAGCACTGAAATGATTTGATAAAGAGTAAAATAACAACATTATATGATTTGAAGCGTTGCTCAAACTGCATTGGTTACGAATGAAACTTTGTTTGCTAACAGCATGATATAATAGTGTGCCACGGCCGCTGCACAAGGCTTTTCAACTCATAGAATTCCATCCCATTGTATAAAACATCGATTTCAATTTTATTAAGAACATCATTGTTTACATCTCTATGCCTCTATCTACATCATTGTTTACAGCTCTATGCCTCTATCTACAACGAATGTAACTAACTTTAGTTCATAGAAATAGAATTGTACGAGTTTGATGTCACCATGTTTGCCACACGATATCTCTCTCTAGGATGAGTCGAACAATGCTATCATATCATTTCAGTGCTACTAAGACACCATTGATGAAGGTGGAAAGATATAGTGAGTATTGGAACACAACTTCCGATGGTTCAAACGCCATATATTTGGAATTTTAGTCGGGGAGGTTTAGCTCTATAAGCTTTGTTACCAAATAGGTACCCCAATGGAAAGAATAGGTAAGTGGTGCTTGTGGTGTAGGTGAGTAGCAATGATAACCCCCCCTCTCTTTCCACGGATGCTTATTAATATTAAAATATACTGATATGAAATTATTGACAGATCACACATGTTATATGACCTATGTGATAACTTTTTGTGAGGTTTTTAGTTCTAAAGATATGATGTTTATTAAGTGCCATACAAGCGCGTGCGTGCGCACCCATACACATGGTGTTTTTTATTGTGCATATTCTAAAGCATATGACAAGATTGAATGACCCTTTCTCAACATTGTGTTACTTTAGGGGTTTTCCCACAAATATGACTTCTTTGATCGTGATGTGTTAATTATGTCTCATTCTCTGTCTTGCTTATTGGCTGTCCTCTACGTTATTTTAATTCCCAAAGGATTTTAGACTAGGAGATACCTTTGTGTCCTTACCTCTTTTTGTTACTTGATTTTTATGCTAATGTAAGAAGACATCAATTTTTTTAACACTATATACATTGGATACTGATTCACTGCAGTTGACTGTTCACGTAGTCACTGCAGTCAAAACAATACTACTTGATGAACATGTCATCAAATAATAACTATAACTATATATCAACTATGAATATGACAAAACTACACTGTAATATTGGGAGGACCGTATTAAATAATCAAATGTAACCCACTTGGGTTGACCTAGTGGTATTGGCTTGAGACCTGGGAGTGTGCTCCTCCTCAAGGTCTCAGGTTCGATTCTCTCTAGTGCCAATTTGAGGGGGTTAGTTTAGCTTGTTCAAAAAAAAAAATCAAATGTAAGTTGTTGAGATGATGACTAACATCTGAAATAACATCTGAAATTTGCTAAAATAAGAACAAAGGTAAAAATATTAAAATTGCTATAAATGGAATTTGGAGATTTGTCTTGAAACCAGAAAAAACTATACATGTCTCTAATAAAGATATAACTTTTTAATAAATAATTGTTGTTTTTCAATAAAAACTTGCTAATTTTAGTTGCTTTAACATGTGCAATATTGCACATATTGCACATGTTAAACATACCAATAAAAAGAGTCTTTAAAGGATTGATGTGAAATATAATTGATAAGAACACATCGCATTAATTTGTAAAATAAATTAACGGGACTAAAATCATTAAAAGAAACCTAGAGAAACCAAATAGCTCAAACTATAGGGACCAACAATGTAAATACACCAAACAAATATTATTCAATAGCTAATATTAGTATAAATTAATAATTGCAAACATGAACTGACACATTTGATACATAATTTAGTTCTTTATACCACCATAGGTTTCATTTCTAACATGTGTGTATCAAATACTATAGTAAAAGATTTAATTACAAACATGAAATTATTGACAGATCACACATGTTATATGACCTATGTGGTAACTTTTTGTGAGGTTCTTAGTTCTAAAGATATTATATTTATTAAGTGTCATATAAGCGTGTGCGTCACACACATACACATGGTGTTCTCTATTGTGGATATTCTTAAGCTTATGGCAAGATTGAATGACCCTTTCTCAACATTGTGTTACTTTACGGATTTTCCCACAAATATGACTTCTTAGATCATGATGTGTTAATTATGTCTCATTCTCTGTCTTGCTTATTCGTTGTCCTTACATTATTTTAATTCCCAAAGGATTTTAGACTAGGAGATAGCTTTGTGTCCTTACCTCTTTTTGTTGATTTTCACGCTAACGTAAAAATACATCAATTTTTTTTAACACTATATACATTGGATACTGATTCACTGCAATTGACTGTTCACGTAGTCACTCCAGTCAAAACAATACTATTTGATGAACATGTCATCAAATAATAACTATAACTATATATCAACTATGAATATGACAAAACTACACTGTAATATTGGGAGGACCGTATTAAATAATCAAATGTAAGTTGTTGAGATGATGACTACAGTGACATCTGAAATAACATCTGAAATTTGCTAAAATAAGAACAAAGGTGAAAATATTAAAATTGCTATAAATGGAATTTGAAGATTTGTCTTGAAACCAGAAAAACTATACATGTCTCTAATAAAGATATAACTTTTTAATAAATAATTGTTGGTTTTCAATAAAAAAAACTTGCTAATTTTAGTTGCTTTAACATGTGCAACATTGCACATGTTAGACAAACCCTTTTAAATAAATAAAAAGAGTCTTTAAAGGATTGATGTGAAATATAATTGATAAGAACACATCTCAATAATTTGTAAAATAAATTAACGGGACTAAAATCCTTAAAAGAAACCTAGAGAAACCAAATAGCTCAAACTATAGGGACCAACAATGTAAATACACCAAACAAATATTATTCAATAGCTAATATTAGTATAAATTAAAAATTACAAACATGAAGTGACACATTTGATATACACAATGTAATTTTAAAAATTATTATTATACACAGGCGAAGTTGTCCCTAATATAGATATACTAACATCTACTTCTACTAATAATATATAAACATCAAAGTTCAACAAAATAAATAAATTAGTTTCGCTTTAATATATATAAACGAGTCGTGATGAGTTCGCATAGAAAAAAATCGCTATAACATGTATTCTCCATTTTTTTAATCATAATATTAGTGAAAAATTAACTTAATAATTTAAAAAATCAGTATTATACTCGGGACATGTTATCATTCGGTACAAATTAAAAATAATTATAATACAATAGACAAGTTGCCGCTGATCTAAATTTTAAGATAATTATTAACCATGTGACATGTCATAACAAATATATATTATAAAATATTTATTATACACGAAACAAGTTGTTACTGTGAATTTTGTAAATTATTATTATACACGGGCGAAGTCGTCACTGATACAAATTTACTAACATATATTTTCTACCAACAATATATAAAAATCAAAGTCCAGCAAAATTTCATAACCGTCCTTATTAAATCTCATGATCTCCTTAATTTCATGTGCATAATGGTCATCTTGTCAAATTTAATTTATTTATTTTTAAAAAAAATTAATTATGGATAATGTTCCTCACAAGTGTAACCAATTTTTTTTTTTTTTTATTATACATGAG
>Ga0228711_1001056_pt1 | contig 38827 bp, 21 predicted proteins | sample MedpolnodulmetaG_2_FD_177996 | JGI IMG/M metagenome (GOLD analysis project Ga0228711, IMG submission 177996) | Root nodule microbial communities from Medicago polymorpha collected in Santa Monica, California, United States - brown nodules | ecosystem: Host-associated > Plants > Roots > Nodule...
AACTCTAAGAACGGATGAACTTGTTAAAATGGACCAGAATATGCCAGTCACTCTCTGTAAACTTGAGCAAGTTTTCCCACCGGGTTTCTTTGATTCTATGGAACATCTGTCGGTTCATCTCGCTTACAAAGCCATGCTCGGCGGACCTGTTCAATATAGGTGGATGTATCCTTTTGAAAGATTCATGGGTGATGCAAAGCGATGTGTGAAGAATAAGGCTAAGGTTGAGGAAGCAAATCATTTTATGTCTCATTACTTCATAAAATCGACATTGACTCCAACAAACACACAAAATGAAGTTGATGCTGCAAGTGGAAGTCACTCATTTGCATTATCGGTCTTTTGTCTTCCCGAGCGTCATGTTGGGAACAAAGAATATTGGATGAAAGATGAAGAGTTGCGGTCAGCTGAAGTTCATGTGTTGATTAATAGCACTGAAGTTAATTAAACCATACCTCGAGTACGTCCATCATGTATATGTTTATTTTAATCCCATTTTTTTTTTAATATTACTGAAGTTAACTTTTGAATTTCATGACAGGGCATTTTTGAGTTGGGCAAACGTTAGTGAACAACAATCTTCTGGTTATATATATGCTAATTTTCCAAAATGGTTTAAACATCAAGTATCAATTATTGAACCGACTAGAGGGGCCAGTCATCTAAGAGGATTAGCTCTAGGGCCAGAGAGGCTTGCCAAAGAATATCACACTTACTTTGTGAATGGATATAAATTTCATACTCATGCATGGATGGTGGGCAAAAAAACATATAACAGTGGTGTTTACGTAAAAGGAGTCGGAGAAGGAGGTGTAGATGACTTCTATGGCGTGATTAGAAACATATATGAATTGTCTCACCAATATGTAGAACATGAGAACAAAGTTGTGTTATTTTACTGTGATTGGTTTGACCCTTCTAGGAATGGGACAAAAATTGACCCCATCTCTAAAATTGTTGACATACGAATGGACAAAAGGTATAATGCGTTTGACCCATTCATCATGGCACATAATGTCAAACAAGTGTATTATGTACCTTATCCTTCGTTTCAGCAACGCAAACGAGGATGGTGTGCTGCCATCAAGACAAACCCAAGAGGTCACATTGAAACGAACATCCCAATTGAAGAAGCAGCTTACCAAGATAATGAAATGTCATCTGTTCCTGATGTAATTGAAGTCAAACCAATTACAAGTTTGGTTGACCAAGAAGTTGGTGGTCAAGAAGTTGAAGTTAACTTGTTGGATGACAATGAGGAGGTGACAGATAACAGTGGAGATAATATGTCTTACAATGGGGGTGATACAGATAGTGATGGTGATATATAGGATTTTGATTAAAATATTTATGTAACATTTCAATTTCTTTGAAATATTGTGTAGAATCTCAGTGTAATGGTGAGTTTATTATTTCTAAAGTAATAATAATAAGTTTTAATGATGTCTTTATCCTTAACTAGCTAGTGCTCCATGATACTCCCTCCGGTCACTATTATAAGCTAATTTTTACTTTTTAGATTTATTCAATAAATGATGTATGTGGTCTACAATATAGACCACATGCATCATTTATTGAATGAACCTAAAAATAACAATTTGCTTATAATAGTGACTAGAGGGAGTATTAGCTAACATTTCTATTAGTTTCATAAAAGCACATTTTCCCCCTTTTTTTTTTCACTCTCCTGCTCACTTTTTTCATGTGGCGTGTCCTAGCTAGTTTTCAAGTTATTTCATTATTAATTTTCTTTTCCCTTTTTTTTTAATAACAAAAAATCATTTTGATACAAGATCCCTCATTAGAAAACACGTACGGTCCCATTTTCCCCTCTTCTACTAGTCACAAAAACCCTTTCTCTCTTTCTCCCACAAACCCTTTCTCTCTTCGACGCTGATATTGTTCTCCGGCCTCTTCACATCGTGGTCCTCCGTCAATCTCGCTGCCGGTGCTGTTCACGTCGACCTCCTTCTCTCTTGCAATCGGTAGTGAGCCGTCGCCGTTATTCTTGTTCTCCAGTTCACTCACTAGCTTGATTCATCACTACCAAACGCTGTTTTTATGAACTCTCTCGCCGGTACTGTTCTCACAAACTCAGATCTATCAATATCAATAATATAAGACCTCAAAGTTGATTGATGTGCTGTTAATTCTATTCTAATGGGTTGTTTTTGTTTTGTGTCTGTAAACAAACAAGGTGAAAACAAAAAGGGTACTAAACCGAAAAGGACGAAATTCGTTGAACATATAGTTGAGACAAACCCGTCGTTATAGTTTATTCCAATGCCGACTCAAAATGAACATGGTTCTTCAACAGTATAGACTCTACCAACTTATTGTGCACCATTTCCTACACATCCATTGCCTCCAAGTCCTGTGCAGACACATCCATCATACCCTACACAAAATCCATCATTCCCGACACTCACTCAACCATTATTCCATTCACCTACTCCACCCACATACATCACTACTCCAGCTGTCCATTCCCACTCCCCAAATTATCGTTCACAGGTCCCTACACAATATCCATCATTCCCGACAAACACTCAACCATTATTCTCTTCATCTACTCCACCCACATACATCACTTCTCCATTCCCTACACCCATTACTTCAGCTGTCCATTACCACTCCCTAAATTATCGTTCACATGTCCCTACACAATGTCCATCATTCCCGACAAACACTCAACCATTATTCTCTTCATCTACTCCACCCACATACATCACTTCTCCATTCCCTACACCCACTACTTCAGCTGTCCATTCACACTCCCCTAATTACCGACAACGTCCATTTATTCCTGGACAATGTTCAAATCCACCAGGAGAATTCATGAATCTATTGACTTCACAACCATCTGCCGAAGTCTTCATGCCAGTACCCACCATTTTGACCCAGATGCAACAACATGATCAACAACATGAGCTACACCATGTACAACAAGAGCAAGAACATGAGCTAGATGAGGGACAACAACAAGAGGATGAGGAGGAATACCAAGAGGAGGAGGAGGATGAGCAATATATTGAGCATCATGCAAAACATCCAATCTGTAATCGGTTTATTATCAAGCCTGTTGATCGAGGGTAAACATTAACAAATTAATTTTGTATTTATATTTTGACTTAACTTTTATTAATTTTTGAAATTAACAATTTAATTCATATATTTCAAATTTTTATTTAGGTTGGAGCCCAATGTGGTCGTAGCCAAATACATTAGGTTGGCAATACAAACCAACTTCAAGCAATTTTGGGCATTTTATAGTGATGTTGATGAGAAGTTGATTTTTGGTTGGTTTAAGGTAACTTGAAATAAATACATATAAGTTCTGATTTAGGGTCAAGTTACTAATGCATCTGAAAAATGTTGGTTAAACATTTTGAAGTTACTAATGCATCTGATTTAATTCATATGTTTTATTTAGGAACTATGTTTACAGTAATCAATTTTGTGAGAGGTAAAGGCGAGTTTATAAAAATATAAAGTTGATTTTGATAATACATTTGGTGCAGAAAAAATGTGTTTGGGAGTCTCGCCACGATGCTCAGGTTGAGAGGAATTTTCATTACCGAGGTCAAGACCGTTTCTCAGATATGATGTCAACATTTAGACGAAAGCATTCTAAAAAACCTGAATGGTTTCCAAAGTTTATAGGAGACAACATTTGGACTCGCTTAGTAGATCATTGGGCTATAGATCCAACATTTAAAAAACGTTCACAGAATGGAAAAGTTAACAGAGCGTCAGAGAAGGGAGGTTGCCTGCACTCAGGTGGTTCTGCAAGTTCTTATACAACCGGTCAACGCATGGTAAAAATACATTTAATTCTTCATTTGTATATATTTAGTTACTCACAGATTCTAACTAACTTTATTTTTGACCACTTATTAATTTGATGTCGTGCTAAATTAGGAACGTACCCTCGGGCGACTTCCATTTATTAATGAATTGCACAAAAAACGGCACATGAAAAAAGGCAGTCGTGAATATGTTGATTCTCGTGCTAAAACCACTCAGGTAAATTTACACTTTGATAATTTTGAATTATCTGATTTATTCTTTTACCTGAATTTATGGTATTTAGTGTATTCCGTTAAGTCTGTTTCTGCTGGGAGGGAGTTTTTTGCGGTTCTAGCTGTTTATTGTATCAGGGGCTTTTATTTATTTTTGTTGGGACTGTTCTATTTCATATTGTGCTCTTGTTGGCGTTAGTTTGGTATAGTCTATCTTGACCCCTATGTATTTTTCTCGCCGTTTGCACTTCTGGTGCGTGGCTATTAATTTATACGTTGCTTCAAAAAAAATGTTGAAATCTCTTGCTCCTAACCGGAAAAGATCGTCCTGTATCTAGCTAGCAGCCCAGATAGACCAGAAAACACTAACACACACTCAACATCAGAATTCATGTATATATTAGTTGATTAGTTAATTATCTAATTAGTAATCCAATCTGATGTCTGGTTTATTCTTTTACCATACAGGAGGGGTTTGATGAGAGGGCTAAAAAGGTATTATCGCAACCAAATGGCTCATCTCCGACGGGTACAATGCGTCCACTTGATCATTCTACTGCACAAACCATTTGGAAGGAAACAGTCGGACGTGGAAAAAGTAACAAATATTATGGTGCTGGAACCATGTCCTCCAACTTGGTACACAATAGATGTATTTATGAACGATCTATTGATGGAGAAGGCAGTTCTCGTAATGTGGAGATGACCCATGAAATGCTGGCAATGATACAACAATTGAGTCAACAGATGCAGACTCGAAATCAAGTGGAGCTTGAACAAGTGAGGACTCAGAATCAAAAAGAGCTTGAAGAGATGAGGACTCAGTTCAACCAACAACAAGACTTATTAATGCAAGAAATTCGGCGTAACAGAGAGTTGGTAGAAACGATGGAAAGGAGAGTTGCTAGACGGGACCATAGATGCCGCCGATCCTTGCCTCAACAAGACTCTGCAAATAATGAATCTCTTTCCTCAAAAGATGGTGATGATGATAATGAGGACTCTGAAAATGCATGAAGGTATAAATCATGCTTTTTCATACATTTTGGTGTAATTTTTTAAATATACTGGATTCCCAAATTGGTTGGCATGCAACCCTTGCATTCAATTAAATTTTTGCAGAAGCAGTCATATTATTTGTTAAGTTGTTACCTTGCTTTACCGTGATGCTGTTTATTTGAAGTGTTAATGTTAAGGCTTGATGAAATGTTAAAAGATTTTATTCTCTCTTGTATCCCTTCAGATGTCAAAGAGGATAAAGGAATGCATCTTAGGGATTCATGTTCATCGGAAGAAATTGACCGTTGTGTTGGAGGAGTAGATTTCATAACATTGGTATGAGCTTTTCTCTTTTTGAATCATCATAAGTTTGATGATTTGGTGGTACTGCATCGAGACTCTGCATATGTTAGTTAGAATTAATGCTAGTTAGAACTAATTAAGTTGTTTTTGTATTAGTATTTGTATTGATATGCTTCTCTTTGCAATCAAATAACAATGTCTCTTGTCAACATATTTGTAATCCTAATAATATATATTAACAACATTGCTGCTAAAACCACTGTAATAGGCTTGTTTTTGCTGTTTGGGGCAGTTTCTATCAACAAGCTTTGTTAGTTATTAGAGCAACAGTTTCTTTTTGCATGTATGGTTCTTTAGGGGCTTTCGGTGTTTGTCTCAAAACGTGGTGTATTTGTTATTGTTCCGTGCGTTCTAAGGCGAGCATTGCACCTAGTTCAGCTTAATAAAATATTGATGTTTAAATTTTTTTTAATTAATTAATTCATTTACTTTTTTTAATTAAATTTTGTTTTTTTTAATTAAAATGTGTACCGAGGAACTTTTTTGTCAGAGGGTTTTGGTGTTTTAAATTTTAAAATATTTGGTGCTTTTTTTGAAATTCGAAATTTAAAAATTGGCGCTATTTGGCGCTTTTTTAGAAATTTGAAATTTAAAAATTGGTGCTTTTTGAAATTTAAAATTTTGAAACACAGGAAACTAATTATAATATTTAGTAATTTTTTAAATATAATACATTCCGAGTACAAAGTTTCTCGGAAATGCTAGTCACTTCTATGTCAGCCGCAACTGGTGCGCCAGTCTGTGTTTCAACTGTCACATCTTTATTCTGAGGACATGTTTTCCTCGGAAACAAAAGTTCCTCGGAAATGTCCTCGGTAATTGGATTGCAACCAACTATTTTTCCAGTACATTAGTTCCTCGGAAAAAGTTGGTTTACCGAGGAGATATTGGCGATTTCCAAGGAGATTTGTGCCTTGGAATTTCAGTGCTTTCTTGTAGTGTTCACCCCATGGTCTTTTCTGTCCTTCGCCCCGTCGCTAGTTCCTCTTACCGCTATTTCAAAGCCAATCCCCATCTCCTAAGCCCTATCGCCTCTTTTGATACCAATGGTATGCCCCAAAACGCTGACACTCACCGCAATGGTCTTATATCAGGTAGATCTTATCGCCCATTCTAATCTTTATTTTTTCTGTTATAACCCACTTGAGTTGGCCTGATGGTGTTGGTTTGAGACCTTGGAGTGTGCTCCTCCTCACCTGTGCCAAATTTGGGTGGGCTAGTTTAACTTCGTCAAAAGAAAACTATATCGGTATTTAACTTTATTTTTTGAAATTGTTTTTAGCTGTGTTTGATCTGGTTTCTCCAATCATGAACCAAGTCGTCTTCAAAAAGGTGATTCGAATAATTCAAAGTCGCTACCATTAGAGAGAGACAGAGGATTATATGCATATCCGTATGTATATGCCTGAATGCTTGAAGGAAGATGTGAACATCAATGTGTATCAGAACACTCTTAGCATTAAAGGCGAGAGAGGTGGTCGTAAATCCTCTTGCACGCTTGATTTAACAGGGAAACCTTACAAGATTGATCAGATTAGAGCTAAGATGAAATGTAGTGTGCTCAAGGTTGTTTTGCCTAAAATGAAGGATGGGGAAACTATAGAGGAAAGGAACAACAATGAGTAATTATTGTCAAGGTTCAATAGAAGAATATGGTCTTTTCATTAGTTATCTTTTATCTTCCTTTTTGAGTCATTTTTTTTGTCTTTCTTTTTAGTACAAATGAATTTAGGTTTTGATTATGATATACAGGTGTTTCTGCGTTAAACATTAATGTGATTAAGCAGTGATTATTATCAATGATGTGATTGTTTCTAATATCAGTTTTCTTATTAAGAGGTTTTCAATGCTATATAAACCAATAAATCTTTAATGCATAGTATTACGAAGTAAACTCTAATGTAGCATACAACAGATCATAGTAAACTTGTCTAAGCTAAGCTAATGGTGAGTAACTTAATGATGCATGGTAAGTTGGTGACTGGAACACTAATTAGATGATCATAAAAATATCAACTACGTCAATGTCGATGTGGAGTGGTTATCTAAAAAAACATTCTTTTTTCCCTCTTTTTTTGTCGATTGACGGAATTAAAATAATCACACTTACAACTCACACACATAAGTGAAGAATTCGGGTTCGAATCCCGATCACAGCATCCAACCTACCAAATTCAACATTTGTAAGTTGAGCTAGAATTTGTGGACTTCCAGAAAGAATTCCATTCAGTTTATTTCATCCCAATATTATGCTTGTCGACGATTAACAAGAAACATAAATTTGGAAGGAAAATTTAACTTGATTAGAAATCTTACTTACTAGATTAATTTGTTTCTACATTTCCTATTGACAAATTAGTTACAAATTTAACTTGGGAATCACTTATTTGAAAAGATATTAATATCATATTATGAATTAATCAGAACAGATTAATACTCTATGCTATTGTTAACTACTCAAATAGAACTAGAACTTATACATATATATGCTCCCAATTGAAAGGCACCGTAGATTTTGTTACTTGATCCAATGTCATTTCTGATTTCTAACTTGCAAGGGTATGGTGTTTATCTAATATCTTCTTCTTTGATTCCGGTAACGGCGGCGAAGTGGCTGAATCATCTAAAACAGCTGGAAACATGAGGAGGAGGAAGAACAAGACATATAAAATAGTTTGGTTTGGGTAGTCCCACATCACGGTGCTGAAGTTACAATAGAATGATTTACCTATAAAACAACCTTGTATACTTTTACTCCAAGTAACTATTCAGATACAATAACCAAGATTTTGCCATTGACGAGTTATAATTTTTGGTGCATTGATTTGTTAGGAAATCAACATCTAAAAAAAATAATTTTTTATATAAATTATTTTTTTCAGTACCTGGTTTTCTAAAAAATCAATTTACTTTAGACAATAAATAATTTTTCTTTTTTGATAAAATTGCACTAGTTAATATGAACCATTATAAAAATTAGTGTACAATAATTATTTTATACATAATCTCAGAGAAATATTTTTTTACATATATTGTTATCGTGTGCTGTTACTTCAATTAGCTAATAAATACGAAAAAACCGTGCATCTATTCAAAAGTATGCTTACAAAGTTTATGCGAGGAGGAAAAAGAAACTCCAAACATGTTAGTATGTTACTTAATTTTTCACGTTCGGATTGATAATTTCAGAAGAAAAAAAATAGTGAATTTTAAAAACAATAGGGGGTGAAAAAAGTAGCTCTCTTAAAAAAAGTCATATTATATTGGTAAGAAAATCAAACAAAAAAATCCATGCTTGGATGGATTTCAAAAAGCCAAAATCTTTTAAAATTGGACAACTCTCTATCTTTAAGGTTTCCTACTTGACAATTGTTTTTCTGACTTTCAATACTTCCTAAAAACACAAGTAAAAGACTAAAATATCCCAGCAGTAGTTAACTACCGCTGACTTATAACTAAAAAACACGCCGACAATTAACTGCCGTTGGGTTTTTTGCTCACTTACTTGTGTTACTAAGACACAATAAATGTCAAAAAAGCAATCTTCTTCCTACTTACTCCCCCACTATTTTACTTGCCACAAGTCTCCACACTTTACAAAGTTGATTTTGAGGCCCATATCTCATGCTTTCTTTCACTAAGTTTCTTGTATACCAATTTTTTTTCTTTCATTTGATATGAACTAATTATTAATCTTGCTTCTTCTCAAATCAACAAAGGAAGAGAATTGTTCTTCTCCCATCTGTTTTTGCTCATTTCATGAATTAACTCACGTTAAAAATATACATGCGTGACTTAATTCACATTCGACTTTTTTTACAGGAACGAACAATTCTAAATGGGAGAAGAGCAATTCTCGTAAAAGAATATTAGATTCTACTTTGTATCTAGCCCTAGATCCCAAGGTCCTATCTCTTTGGTCCAAAAAGAAGAAACCATGCTCCTTTCTATTACAATAGTCTAAAAAAATCAAATATAATACACAACCTAATATCTAGCTTCAAGAGATTACTATTGAATTAGTAAAAATAACAATTCTATACAAATTTTAAATCCATTAAGATACCCTTCAAAGCTTTTCTCTTTTGCATAAAGTAGAGAGGGCTTTCCATGTGTTCATAGACAAGCACGGATACGTATATAAGCCACATATACAACTATATAATAAAAAATAAAGTTTATAAAGTCCCTTTTATCCCATTCTTTACTAATTGAAGCAACAATTCCAAGTTTTCCTATACGATAAACCAAAGCAACATGTCTTTTTTGTCTTTTAGAAAATGGTTCCACTAATGCCACTTCCACTACTTTTAATATTTCTTTTTTATGTAAGAAATGGACAAACCAATCCACTACTACCTACAAATAATTTATCATTAAATAACTGTCGCTTATCAATGCGACTATTGTAAAGTTTGCTATATATGAGAAGTCTTATGTCTTCACAATTATTCCCCTAAATATAGGAGTACTAGTTTAATCCAATGTGTGTTTATAAAATTGAATAGTTATTTTCTTGTTAAACAGGATTATATAATAACATATTTTAATTATATCCAGGTAATGTAACTATCTTAGCTCAACTACTTACTTGTGTTGAGGAATTAAAAAATTAGTGATAAAGAGATTGAAAATTCAATATTCACACCCTTAACATAGTACTTCTAACATCTACTATTAAAAAGAAATATGTCTGGACATAGTTTAAATATATACATGTCTGGACATAGTTTAAAGAGTTGTGTGGTAGAGTTGTTGCATTACAATTTGGCACTATGAATTATTTAGTACTTTTTCATTGATTAAACCTTTCTCATTTTCCTTCGATAAATTTTCCTTTGAAGCAATGTGTTATATTAGATATATTGCTAAGCAAGAGGTAGGATTATTATAATTAACATGACAAAAAAAGGATTATTATTATTTTTTTAAATAAAAAGTTACTTGTTTTGATTGCTTAACCAATGCTCTGAGGGCACTATTTAACATTCTCCTTAAAAAAATGGAGTGGAATTATTAAAAAAATAATAAAGAAAATTAAAACAAAATCAGTATATATAGGTTATAGTGAGACAATTCTCGTGGACTTAGATAAATTGGTCGGAATATTGCATATTATATCCAGGGGTCAGGTTCGAGCCTCGGACACCATACCTTTTTACATTTAATATATGTGAGTTGTAGTCGTTACATTACTTAAAAAAAAAAAGTTGCAGCGAGACAAGTTTACATATCAATATCAAATTGAATGTGATTGATGTTAAAAAAAATGATATTGATGTGACTACGTGTCTTAAGTCAATAATGATTAATGTCCATATAATTTGCATGCCATGTGTTGAAAAATGATTAGCTAAAGCAAAAGTATATCTCAAAATTACCTCTAAGAATTAAAAAGGTTAAAAATATCAGCAATAGCTAAAAGCAAAACTTATGGTTCAAAGTGATGAGTTTGTAAGGTAATTGTTTAAGTAAGTTACACGTTGGTTACGTGCATCAAGTATCAACTAGTTTATAATGAATCAATGAAAACAATGAGAGGAAAAAAAGTGCCACTTATTATAGTGATTGCCTTCAATTATAGAGCACTACCATATTTCAATTTCTCACCAACTTTTTATTAGAGTAATTTTATCCACTAGCTAGGGTTTTGCTTTTTCCTTTTTCTTTTGTTAAATTGCTACTTTTCTTCATGTATTATTTTAACATAAAGCTGCTAATAAAATGCACACGAGTTCCCCTAAAAATAAAAATGCACCCAAGTTTTTGTTTGTATTTCATCAACCAAGTGCGTTAAATTACAATGAATGTCTACTCTCTTTTTTTTTCCGACAAAAATGAATATTCATAAGGAGCCCGAAATACTAATTTAATAAAAAAAAAAAAAAAATTTTTTAGGGGAAAAAAGAATTAATTGTGTGGATTTACTTCAATGTTATTTATAGTATCTAGCATATACTTTTTTTTTGGACAAAGTATCTAACATATCACTTAGAAACTCACCTTCAAACATCACCCCACATAATCCTCGTATATATCTAGAGCAAACTAAATCGCTAGCCTTAAACCAAGCTACAACAGTAGTAGAATTTGGAAGAATTTCAATACACTAAGTGACCAATATTTCAACGTAATCATTTGAATCTCTAATAACAATTTTAGTGGCGGAGCCAGAAATTAAAAAAACACACACGCACTCAATGGTGAGACACCAAAATTAACTTTAAAATATAGACGTTAAGTTTATGTTCCAATAAGTATTAAATACAAAGTTGATCATTAAAAAACTAAATTACATATCTTAAAATTTTAAATTAATACTCTACATATTTCGAGTGACTTGAATTTATCAATAATAGACTCATAACTAATACTTTCACTAACTTTCCCTTCAATATAAACTTTCATGTTATCAATTAGAAACTCACCTCCCATCTTGTTTATCAACATAGTCTTGATAATCCTCATTGCTGAAAATGATCTACCAGTTGTGAATATAGAAACGAGAAGAGTCATTATAAGGCAAAGCAGTCTATCAATCAATAAGTAAATTTCCTTGATGTTAGTTGCAACCAAACACCAACATAATTCTTTAATACTTGATAAATCAACAATCAACAAGGGGAAAAAAAACAATGAAACACCTTTCAATTCAATAAATCAACTAATGTAGGAGAGTTTCCTTAGTATTATTATTTCAGCCCAATTTTAATAATTTTTGCTTTATTTTCTGTTTTGAATTTCCGGTCCCTTAGGGTTTCATTAGTATATAAACACTTCAGTTGTAGTCAGAGAAGTAGTTTTTATTCATACAATAATATTTCAGACAGTATTTTCAAATTCTAATGGATTCTAGAACCCTATTTTCATATGTTTGTCGGTTGCAAACTTATTTCTTTTCAATCTAGGTTTTACGTTTGCTAGCCTCCGTTTCTGAATGGATCAATGCCTGACAAAGGTGATAATGGATCACTCTTTCTCATACTTTTGTGGGTAACAAACGGTTGACAAAGGCCACCATTCCACAAAACTGAAAAGGACATATTCAAAACACAATTCATGATCAAGAAAATCAGTTACCGGTGAAAATTCATGCCATTCAAAACTGCCTTAAGAAAAGACCACTCAATCATTCCATCACCTTTAAGAATATCTAATTTCAATCCCATAACCACAAATATCATCTAATTTTTAACAAACGGATAAAAATGCTCAAGTTTTTGTCATTACTCAGCACGTTTGCACCAATAGAGATACTATCTTAGACATAAAGCAAATGATTAATATGATCGATATTAATTTAACATACATTTTTTTTCATATATATGTATGCATCCTCATTTTTTATGGAAAAAATGTACAAGTCTCAAAGGAGTAAAAAATATAACTATCTATGTAAATAACATTTGTTTTTATGCAAATGTATGTGTACTATTTTTCTGACAAGGTAAAAAATACAGTGTGCTATTGTTTTGACCAATTTTCAACTGTTATAAATAATTTGGCAACTGCGATATAACTGAATTTGTATGGCTATGAATAGTCAATGCTCATTCATTGGAAAAGTTGAACTTTTAAGTTAGTGTTGTTATCTTTTGTACAATTAATTATAAATTGATTTTAATCTAATTCCATAATGGATAATTATAATTGGAACCCCTTTATATACCACCAAACTCCAACTCTCATATCACAACTCCATTCACACACACATTTACACATTCTCATTCTCTCTCAACACAATAAAAAAAAACTCAACAAACAAAAATGGATATTGAAACAAACCAACCAATGATAGTAACAAAGAAAGTATGGAACACACTACGTATAATTTTGCTCATGTTTACAAAAAACATAGCTAAGAGCAAAATGGTAGCAGGATTAAATCTCTTGCTAAAACGTAGCAAACTCGCCGCCATCAAAGTGATGGCCAACACTCTCACTTTCCGCCACCACTCGTCAGCCTCCTTCGTCTCTCCCCACGACTACGAGTTCAGCTGCAGCAACAGCCCCGCCGTCATTAAATTCCACAACAAAAGTAAAAACCACCACCGCAGCCGCGACCACAAGTACAACGATGTTTCCACCATTCAAAAGGTTTTAGAAATCCTCAATGATGTTGATGCTTCTTCATTTTCTTCCCCTTCTCCTTTAGTGACATTTCCTGGATTTGGAAAAAGTCCCATTGGGAAAAAAATTAGAGTCACTGATTCTCCATTTCCTCTAAAGGAAGAAGAAGTTGATGATCATAGTCATGTTGATGTTGCAGCTGAAGAATTTATTAAAAGGTTTTATAAGAATCTGAACTTACAACAAAAATTAGCGTCCATTCAGTCACCTTACAACAACTCCCGACATAGATAGAACATTATTAGTCCAGTCAAATATCAACGATTGATTTGAATTGATACTTAAATTCAATTCAACTATTGAGATTTGACTGGACTAATGGAAGGAAGAAAAAAAACATTGGATTGGTTTTTATTCCATCTATTTAATCAGTCATAGGTTACAACTTCTTTTTCTTTCTTTTCCATATGTATAAGCACCTTATACATTTTACTACTTTGTTAAGTAAAAAAGTCACGTGATGATGGTTTTGATATAACGTGATTTGATTTACTATGATGTTGTGGTTTTTTCTTTGCCCCCTCTTGGATCATGGTTTTTCAAGATGGAGAGGTGTTGGTGGTGCTTATGATGTTGGTCTTTTTGTAATTGAATAGTGTTTAAATCACATTATGGTTTTGGAGCTATGTAATACTTGTCTCTTTGTATATATCTTATGTATGTTTTTCCATTTTCTTGTGTTGATAGTTAAAAAAAGTTAATTTTCATCGCTTATTATTATTAATATATGTATTACCGTTTAAAAATCTACATTTTTTTATGTTTAATAAACAATTTTGGTTATCCAATATCAATTAAACAAGATGTATACGAGTTAAGATCCTTTCCATTTTTTTATTATACGACCTATAATTAAATTTTGAAGTTGATTCTACATGAGTCATATTCTCCATTTTTAACCTACTTTATACTATAACTCCAGGTAGTGTATACTTACAGTTAACTGTGTGTGTTTTGCACAATAGCACACACGTATCAAGTTTTTGACGCATTGTCGAGGATTGAAATATAAAAATTTAGAAAGTTATTTTTTCTAAAATAGTTAAGTTGTATGCTTTTTTGTTCACTAATATTAGTTTTGATGATTGCATAAAAGGTGTGACTTGAATATCTATCATCACATGGGTTTCATGTGTATTCTGAAATTTAAAGGACTTTTAGTTGAAGAAAGAGGTTATTTCAAATCTAAGATAAATCCTAACTAGGAACAACTAGAATCCAACTTCACTGCCAACCACAATTCAAAGAAAATGATGCTGGTTACCACCATTGACATGGCTAATGGCAAAGATAGATTCATAAGAGCAGGACCGTTCCTTGGCATGTGCAAGGAGCTCTACGGAGCCGAGCTTCCAATTTATGGGGGCCTCAATTATTTGTAGGGTATGAGTATAATGTTGGAATGTAGGATAATTTTATTTTTTTTGTTATGTAGATCTAAATCAAACACTTATTATTTGACAAAAATAAAGAGTAAATAGACAAATTAGGCCAAACACACACATCTATCAACAACGAAAATTCAACAAAACAAATTAAAATATCAAAATAATGCTTATTGTTAATTTGCAATTGTTTAAATTATCATTAATTATTTTTATTAGGGGTCATTTTTAATATTAGAACCGAGCCTCCAATTTTATTGGAACGACCCGGCATAAGTTAGATTATTTTATGTTTATTCCAAACTCTCTGCACACAAGTATAGGCAAACTTGACATCAATGCAGCTCAGTTTGAATTCAAACCCATGTTGTTCCAAACTTTATAAGCATTGACCAGTCTGTTGGACAAACTTTATAAGCATTGACCAGTCTGTTGGAGCAGTCTCAAATGATCCTCACATACACTTGATGCAATTCACTATATATAATTGCTAAGAACTTTAAGATACCTTGTGTAGATGACGAGGCTTTTAAGTTAAGATTTTTCCCATATTCTTTGAGAGACAAAGCTTAAGAAAATAATGTTATTGTGTGTTCCTTTAAAATTATAAAAAGAGATTTTGTTTTGCTCCATTCTATTGAAATAATTTTTTCCAAAAGATAATCAAAATAGCATTTCAAAAATTTAAACAAGAAAATCCACACTAGATTGAACTTAAAAGGCTCAATTCTCTAGGATTGGTTTTGCCATCCAAAAAGGTCTAGCGGTGCAGCTTGTTGTCCGCTTGCCTTCTGTTCAAGTGTAAATAATGGTTTATAGATATACTTTTATATTTCTTAATAAGCATCCTAATTTACGTCAATAAAAAACATCTTTATAGTTCTAAATGAAAATATATGAAATGCATTATTAAAAAAAAAAAAAATTCTCTAGAAATTGAATGACACTTTGTCTCAATATGTGGCTTTCCACACTGTTTTATGAGAAATCTAAATGTGTATAAGCTCCATGATCAGATAATAGCTTCAAACGATTAATATTGAATGAATATAAGCTCCATGATGAGATACTAGCTTCAAAAGATTATTATTGAATTAATACAAACAATTTATAAGAATATATTATGTACAATTTATTTTTTTAAGAGAATCTTAAATCCATTAACATACTCTTCAATAATAGAATTGGAGGTCTAACTCATCCTTAAAAATCGGTTCATAAGGTGAGGATTGCCTCCTCTATATAAACACTTATCAAGAGTCTTATCTATCCGATGTGGGACATCCGATTTTTAAGGATGAGTTAGGCCTCCAATTTCATTATGGTATCAGAGCCTGTCGATTTCAAGGGTCACCTACCGATTCACGCACCAAGCCCAAAGAGTGCTGCTGGGCGTGACGGTCGATTCACGCACCAAAGCCCAAAGAGTGCTGGGCATGACGGGGTGTATTGGAAAAAACTCATGTCCCACATCGGATAGATAAGACTCTTGATAAAGTAAAGAAGGCTTTCCATGTGTTCATAGACACGCACAGGTACGATATAAGCCACGTATACAACTACATAATAAATAAATAAATATAAAGTAGAACATTAAAGTTTATAAAGTCCCTTTTATCCCATTCTTTACCGTTTGAAGCAACTATTCCAAGTTTTCCTATTCGATAACCTAAAGTGTGTAAATTTGTTCCTTAAAATCACACTAATAAATATAGATGTGTAGAGTAAAGAAAAGAGTAATCAAAATCAAAGTAGCTCCGAACAGCAGCATCAACAACAACAACAAATCTAAATCTATGTGTGAAGCAACCCGACAAGCATAATAAAAACAACAAAGATAAGAGAGTAGAGAAAATCAACACCAAGAAATTTGTGAGAGAGAGAGCAACTCTCCAATCCACAATGAAATGCGTGGTACAAAGAGGTTGCAAGAAATTAGGTCCCAAAATCAAAAAGAACAAACTTTAATTTCTACACATTTTTCAAATCACTCAAGCACATAATATCCTAAGCGAAAACAATAAATAAAGATTTTTTATCCTTTCCCTATCTCACTACCCAAGATGTTTGTGAAGTGTTTCTCAACCCGTAGTCTTTTACCCTAAAAGTTCACTCCTTTTGTTTTGACAAGATTGAAGTTCCCCAAAAAATAAAAGAATGAAGGCTTCTACAGTACTTCAGACTCAAGCATACCACGCCAGGATTTGCTGGACCGCGTCACGATTTGGAGCGCATACCACAATACAATACTGAATTTGATCCACAAATCGCGCCACGATTAGACTTCTTGTGCCAAAAAAATGTGAACCAAAACCTCCAAATTTCAACACAAAGCAACATGTTTTTTTTGTTTTTTAGAAAATGGTTCCACTGTTCCACTCCCATTACTATATTTCTTTTTAATATAAGAAATGGACAAACCAATCCACTACCACCTCTAAATAATTTCACACTAAATAATGCTCCCTTAACACTGGGACTATTGTAAAGTTTGCTATGTATGAGAAGTCTTGTGTCTTCACATTTATTCCCCTAAATATACAAGTACTTGTTTAATCCAATGTGTGTATATCATTGAGTAGTTATTTCCTTTTAAAGCATGATTATATAGTAACATATTCCAACTATATCAAGATAATTTAACAATCTTAGCCTAACTACTTTTACAGGTTATTATTCATTAGAAGCATGTTCAGATACATATGAGACATATGCTGATTTGGTAGTACTTAATTGTGTTGTGGAATTCAAAAATTATAGCTATAAAGAGGTTGAAAATTAAATTTCACCCTTAGAATTCTACTACTAATATTTGCTATTAAAAATAAAATAAGTGTCTAAAAATAGTTTAAAGATTTGTTGTAGAGGTGTTGGGTTACAATTTCCTGCTATCAATTATTCAGAACTTTTATTATTTTATTAAATTTTTATCATTTCCTTCAATACTTTTTCAATTAAAAGCAGTGTCATATATTAGATATGTTGCAAAGAAAGAAGTGGGGTTACTAAAATTATTTAGTACTTTTTAATTAATTAAGACTTTATCGTTTCCATCATTAAAAAATTTAAATTTAAATTTAAATTAAGCAATGTGATATATTAGATATGTTGCTAAACAAGAAGTGGAATTATTAAAAAAGGAATTCCTAAAAAAAAAAGTGGGATTATGAAAAAAAAAGTAGAAGCTGGATTATTAAAAAAGATTAAGAAAATTAAAATAAAATCAATATATATAGGTTTCAATGAGACAGGATTGCATATCAATTTCAAATGGAATGTGATTGATGTTCCGAAAATGATATTCATGTGACTACGTGTCTTAGATTATTATGATTAATCTCCATATACTTTGCATGCCATGTGTAGAAAAATGATTAGCTAATGCAAAAGTATATCTCAAAATTAACTCTTAAGAATTAAAAAGGTTAAAAGCAAAACTTATGGTTCAAAGTGTTGAATTTGTTAAGTAATTGCATATGTAGTAAGTTACACGTTGGTTACGTACCTTACGTACATCAAGTATCAACTAGTTTATCATATTATGAATCAATCAAAACATTGAGATGAAGAAAGAACCACTTATAGTGATTGCCTTCAATTATAGAGCACGACCATCTCAATTTCTCACCAACTTTTCATTAGAGTAATTTTATCCACTAGCTAGTGTTTTGCTTTTTGCTTTTCCTTTTGTTAAATTGCTACTTTTCTTGATGTATTCTTTTAATATAAAGCTGCTAACAAAATGCACACAAGTTTTTGTTTGTATTTTATCAACCAAATGCACTAAATTCAGGTACTACAATGAATGTCCACTCATATAGGGAGCCCGAAATAATAATGTAATAGAAAAGAATCAATTGTTTGGATTTACTTCAGTGTAATTTATAGTATCTAGGATATACCGAAAATCCCTTTCAAACAGGAAACAAATCACCTTCAAGCATTCCTTAAAAAAAATTACCTTCGAACATCCTCTAAACAAAAAAGTACCTTCAAACATCACCTGGGAGTTTGCCAAGGGAAATATCGTGGTACGATGGAAAGGCATCATGACTAAACTAATAGATAGAATGTAGTACTGTACTGGCGTATTAACTGCAATCGTGACACGATGGGTGTCTAATGTGGCACAATCCTCTTGGTATCTAGGTACTGTATAAGGTTTCATTCTTCATGTTTTGAGAGATCTTCAAGAGAGAGTTGAGAAACCAAAGGAAAGAACTTTAGTTTTGAGTGTTTTGGTGAGATTTTTTTTCTAGGGTTGAAAAACATTTGAAAACGCCTTGGGTAGTGAGAAATCATTAAAGGAATGATCAAAAAGCTTCATTTAGTGTTTTCTCTTCGAATTCATTTTGAGTGTGTGTGACTTAGAAAAATTGATAGACATTAAGATTTGTTTTTTTGAGTATTTAAGCTAATTTCTTGTAACCATTTTGTATCACTCTTATCATAGTGGATCAAAGAGTTTCTCTCTCCCCACATTAGGTAATTTTGGACCCAACTAGATAAACAATATTGGTGTGTCGTTTTCTTTTTTATCTTTGTTTCTTTGAATATGCTTGTGATGTTGTTTCACACTTAGATTTAAGTTTGATGTCACTTTGTTCATTGGTGTGATTTTTGTTTGAATTCACAACAAAAACCAAAGTTAATCATAAAAAATAAAAAACTTGTGTTTTTGCTCATGAAGAAAAAGGAGTGTACTATTTTTCTGACAATGTAAAATGCAGTGTGCTATTGTTTTGTACAATTTTCAACTGTTATAAATAATTTGGCAACTGCGATATAACTGAATTTGTATGGGTATGGTAGTCAATGCTCATACATTGGAAAAGTTAAACTTTTATGTTAGTGTTGTTATCTTTTGTTTTTTTTGAAAGTTAGTGTTGTTATCATTTGAGAAACGCTTAATTATAAATTTATAGTAATAATCTAATTCCTTAATGGATAATTATAATGGGAACCCCTTTATATACCACCAAAGTCTAACTCTCATATCAAACATATCCCATTCCATTCACAACATTTACACATTCTCATTCTCTCTTCACAAAACAAAAAAAAACACAAAACTCATCAAATCGTTACAAAAAACAACAATGGAAATTGAAACAAACCAACCAATGATAGTAACAAAGAAAGTATGGAACACACTACGTATAATTTTGTTCATGATAACAAAAAACATAGCCAAAAGCAAAATGGTAGCAGAATTAAATCTCTTGCTAAAACGTAGCAAAATCGCCGCCATCAAAGCCATATCTAACACTCTATCTTTCCGCCACCATTCGCCTGCCTCCTTTGTCTCTCCTCACGACTACGAATTCAGCTGCAGCAACAGCCCCGCGGTCATTAAATTCCACAACAAAAATAAAAACCACCACCGTGGTCGCCACCAACGAGTTCAATACAACGGTGATGTTTCCACCATTCAAAAGGTTTTAGAAATCCTTAATGAAATTGATGCTGCTTCTTCTTCTCTTTCTCCATCTCCTTTAGTGGCATTTCCTGGATTTGGAAAAAGTCCCATTGAAAAAAAAATTAGAGTCACTGATTCTCCATTTCCTCTAAAGGAAGAAGAAGGTGATGATCATAGTCATGTTGATGTTGCGGCTGAAGAATTTATTAAAAGATTTTATAAGAATCTTAATTTGCAACAAAATTTGGCGGCCATTCAGTCACCTTACAACAACTCCCGTGATAGATAGAATATTTATCCCTCCATAGTCAAACATTGGCCGTTGAATTGAACCAATACAAAGTTTTAGTTCAACAACTGGGATTTGACTGGAAGTCTGGACTAACGGAAGGGACCAAAAAAATGCTGGACTTGTTTTTATTCCATCTATTTAATTAGTCGCAAGTTAAAACTTATTTTTATGCCATCTATTTAATTAGTCACACGTTACAACCTTTTTTTATCATATGTATATGTATAAGCACCTTATACATTTTAATATTTTGTCAAGTAAAAAGTCACGTAATGATGATTCTGATAGCACGCGATTTGATTTGCTATGATTTTGTGGTTTTTTCACCCCCTTTTGGATCATGGTTTTTCAAGATGGAGAGGTGTTGGTGGTGCTTATGGTGTTAGTCTTTTGTAATTGAATGGTGTTTAAATATCTTTATGGTTTTGTAGCTATGTAATACTTGCTTTTTTAAGGGAATACTCTCTCTTTTTTTTATATATCTATTATTTAGAAACTGAAAGTGTAACAGAAAAGAGAGAGAAAGATAACTGAAAAAGAAAAGATTGAGGAAAATAGTATTGTTTCATTGAATGAATAGAGATAACAAGATTACAACTATTTATAGAACATCTCAAGGTGGAATACACTAAGCTACCATGAGCATTACATATGTGATTGTAACTCTAACTGTAACTAACTATTCAGGTTGTTATAACCATAAAACCAACTAAAGGTTTAGTTAGCTTGTAATGCAAGTTACTGGTCTGTAGTGTGTTCCTCCTCTTTATCTTTGATCATTTGTGTTTCTATATTTTTCATGTTATTCTTCAATATCCTCCCACAAGCTGGAGCATGATAAATATTTATCATTCCAAGCTTGGAAACAAAAGAATTGAATTTTGGAGGTGGCAGAGGTTTAGTGAGGAAATCAGCAAGCTGTTCTTCAGTAGGTATAGGGAGTAACCTTAGTATTCCTTTTTGTACCTTTTCTCTGACAAGATGACAATCTATTTTCAGATGTTTGGTTCACTCATGAAACACTGGATTGGAGGCTATGTGAATTGCACTCTGATTGTCACAGTATAAGACAGGTTGTCTGACACAAGTAACTTGTAAATCCTTGAAGAGATATAGAAGCCACTGAAGTTCACAAGTTCCAGTAGAGAGTGCTCTATATTCTGCTTCTGAGGATGACCTAGAAACAGTTGCCTGCTTCTTTGCACGCCATGAAATCAATGAGGAACCTAAGAAGAAGCAAAATCATGTTGTTGATCTTCTAGAGTCAATACATCCAGCCTAGTCGGCATCTACATAACCAAGGAGTTGTAATTCAGATTGTCTAGGGAAGAATAAACCAAATACAGGGTTATGTTTCAAATATCTAATGACCCTACAAGCAGCTTTGTAGTGTGATATAGTAGGAGCATGTAAGAATTGACTGAGTTGTTGGGTTGCTAGTGTGATGTCTGGTCTGGTAGTGTTGAGATAAAGAAGTCTTCCAATGAGTCTCCTGTAACAAGACACATCAGCAAAGGGTTTGCTATTGTCTTGGTGCAATTTGATAGAAGTATCCAAAGGAGTGGTAGCAGGTTTAGAGGCTAGAAGGCCAGAAGAATCTAAAAGGTCAAGACAATATTTTCTTTGTGAAATAGAGATCTCCTTTTTGGAATGAGCAACCTCTAATCCTAAGAAATACTTTAGAATTCCCAAATCCTTGATCTTGAAATGAGTATCAAGTATGGTTTTGATTCCAATGAACTCTGTGATAGATGAACCAACAACGATAATATCATCTACATATACTAACAAGGCAGTAAAATCAGAACCTTGTTGATTAGTGAAGACTGAATAGTCTGATGGTGACTGTGTGTAGCCTTCTGTTATCAATAAAGAGGTCAACTTCTCATACCACTTCCTGCTTTCTTGTTTCAGACCATAGAGGCTCTTATGTAACTTGCAAACCTTGTTTGGTGTACTAGAAACACCTTCTGGTATTGTCATGTAAACATGTTCTTGCAAATCACCATGCAAAAAGACATTATTTACATCTAATTGATGTAAATGCCAGTTTTTGATTGAAGCTATGACAAGCAAAATTCTTATTGTGGTAAGCTTGGCTACTAGAGAAAAAGTGTCAAAGAAATCAACTCCTTCAACTTGATTGTATCCCTTAGCAACCAATCTAGCTTTGTATCTCTCTATACTTCCATATGCTTTATGTTTGATTTTATAAACCCACTTACTTCCAATAGGCTTCACATTGTGGGGAAGATCAACAATAGACCATGTTCCATTCTTAGCAAATGCATCTAATTCAGATTTCATAGCTTTTAACCAACATTCAGACTGTCAAGCTTCTTTGTAGGTTTTTGGCTCAATACATTGTGTGACAGACATGGAAAAAGCTTTATGGGATGATGATAAATGTGCATAAGAATGAAATGATGCAATAAGGTAAAGAGTACCTGAAGATTTTGGTGTTGGTGCAGTGGAGAATGAAGAATTACATACATAATTTGCTAGATAAGAAGGTGTTTCTTAATTCTAGTAGGCTTTGAAGATGATGATAAAGGAGTACCTATAAGTTCAGTGGTAGGTGAATTATCATTGTGCATATCAAGTGGTGTTTGTATAGGAGAAATGTGAGAAATTTTTTGGTCAGAAGAGGTAGAATCATTATGAACAGAAGAATCATTATGATCAGAAGGGTTGGGATTTGAATTTTGATTTGAGAATGCATGAGAGGTATTTGAGTAGTAGTGCCATAGAGGTGGTGATGATACAGGTTGATAAGGAAAGATATTTTCATGATGTGTAACATTTCTAGAAACAAAAATTTCCTTATTATGTATGTCAATCAAAACTACTCCTTTCATGCCATGTTTATAACCTAAAAAAGCACACTTTCTTGCTCTAGAAGCAAGTTTGTTTCTGTTTGCTTGCAAGGTAGAAGAAAAAACCAAAGAACCAAAAACTTTCAATTGATTTAGATCAGGTGTCTGTTTATGTAATAAAAAATAAGGAGTGTTATTATCAATTATAGGGCTTGTCACTCTATTCATGATCAAAACAGCATGAATAGCAGCATAAGACCAAAATTGTTTTGGGAGATTTGATTGAAAAAGCAAAGCTCTCACTATGTTTAAAATGTGTTGGTGTTTTCTTTCAACTCTAGCATTTTGCTGAGGAGTTTCCACACAACTTCTTTGATGTAAAATTCCTTTGGAAGAATAAAAGGTTGGCATGAGAAACTCAGGGCCATTATCACTTCTTATGATTTTAACTTGACAAGAAAACTGATTTTCAATAAGAGTAATAAAATCAACAATGTGTTTTATAGTTTTAGCTTTTGTTTTCATCAAAGTTAACCAAGTATATCTACTAAAATCATTTACTGCAGTGAGAAAATATGAATGACCATGTATGGATTTAATAGAAATGGGACCCCAAATATCAAAATGTATTAGCTCAAAAGGTTGTTTCGCTTTATTACAACTGGGAATAAAAGGATGTTTTCTATGTTTCGCAAAATGGCATACATCACAGGTAGCTTTGCTATCAACATTTACAAAAGGAAATTTGGAATGTAAAGTGTTCATTCTAGAAAAAGAGAGGTGACCAAGTCTAAAATGCCATAAGGCACTATCAGGTAAAAGAGTGGAGGGTGAATTGACAATGCTTGAGCTGCAACCCATCTTATCTGGTGGAGTCAAGTAATATAATTCTTCTCTCCTTTCACCAGAACCAATCATCTTCTGAGTATTCTTTTATTGAATAAGACATTTGGAACCATTAAAACTAACAATGCAATTTAATGAATCAGATATTTTTGACACAGACAACAAATTGAAGTGGAATTCAGGAACATATAATACATGAGTTATTGAAAATTCTGAACTAAACTTAATGGTTCCAGCATGTTTAGCTATTGCATAGTAGCCAGTAGGCAATTTTATATGCATGGGATTGATTTCATTGTAAGAATGAAACCATTGAATATTTCCACATATATGGTCACTAGCTCCTGAATCAATGATCCAGGATTTCAGAGCAAAACTATGACATGTTAAAGAAAAGATGGAACTAGTACTGTGCTTACCATTTGATGTATGACCAGATGGAATGGAAAAAACCTGATTTGCGGAAGCTTGTGCAGGCACTGAATCTTGTTTAGAAGATGAAACCTAGAGCAAACTCATTAGCTTCTCATATTTGTTCATTTGTGATAGATGTAGAAGCAACTCTCCCAGTCTCATCAGGAGTGGAAATTTCAGTCTCTGAAGATGCATCATGATTAACATAAGAAGAATTATTGAAATTTCTCTGAAGATGAGGAGGGTATCCATGCTTTTTGTAGCAGGTTTCTATGGTGTGATTGCTTCTACCACAGAAAGTACAAACTCTATTCTTGTTATAACTGGAATTAGAACCTTGATTGGTATTCTTGTACATATTTCCAGAATTACCATATTTAGGTTTACCAGAATTCACAGCATTGATAGAAGGTAAAGAATCTTCAACAATGGGTGTAAAATTACCCTGACTTTCATGCTGCAGTACCATGGAAAAAATCCTATTCATTGGTGGAAGAGGATCCATGAGAAGGATCTGAGACTTAACCATGTTAAAATTGTCATTGAGACCAGTAAGAAAACACATAGCATACAGCAAAATGTGATTTTTCCGAGCAGTGCACATAACATCACAAGAACATTGAACTCTGCAACTACAACTAGGCATAGGAAAATATATCTCTAATTCTTCCCATAACACTTTCAATTCAGAGTAAAATGTAGTAACCAAATTGGAATCTTGTTGTAAAGAATAAATCTCTTGCATAAGTTCAGAAATTCGTACCAAATCACCTTGAGCAAAGCGCTCTTTGAGATCATTCCACACATCCATGGCGTTTTCCATGAAAACAATAGATTGAGAAATTGAAGGATCTACTGAATTCAAGATCCATGAGTGAATTAGCATGTTACACCGATTCCAAGCACGAAAGGAAGGATCAAAGTGATTTGTGACTGAAGGAATAGTGCCATCAACAAATTCATACTTCATCTTTCCCCCAATAGCTCTTTGCATCGATCGAGCCCAATAATGATAGTTAGAACCATTCAACAATGGCGTGTTACAGAAGATGGACCATCACTAGGGTGAACAAAATACGGGCTAGTTTGATCAAGAGCAACTTCATATGAAGAACTTGCACCTTTGTTGTTACGAGGCGCCATGGAAAACGAAAAACAGAGAAGAAAAATGAAGAAGAAAGAGAGGATCGTAGCGGAAGAAGAAGCTCTCTTGAATCAAGAGGCTCTAGATACCATATTGAGAAACTGAAAGTGTAACAGAAAAGAGAGAGAAAGATAACAGAAAAAGAAAAGATTGAGAAAAATAGTATTGTTTCATTGAATGATTAGAGATAACAAGATTACAACTATTTATAGAACATCTCAAGGTGGAATACAATAAGCTACCATGAGCATTACATATGTTATTGTAACTCTAACTGTAACTAACTATTCAGGTTGTTATAACCATAAAACCAGCTAAGAGTTTAGTTAGCTTGTAATGCAAGTTACTGGTGTGTAATGTGTTCCTCCTCTTTATCTTTGATCATTTGTGTTTCTATATTTTTCATGTTATTCTTCAATATCTATTTTTTTTTTCATTTTCCTGAGTTCATAGTAAAGAAAAATGTTTAATTTTTATCAATTGTTGTTGTTGAATTACAGTTTAAAAATCAACATTTATTATTTAAGATCATTTAGAAAAGATGACACGAGTCTTCTCTAACTTAACTAACGTCTTAAGTTCAAATCCAACCTTAATATTCTCATTTCATCTCACAATTTCTCCTTCTCCTTTCTTCTGCAATGTGCTTCCACTGTTGACTTTGATTTAAAAAGGGTACTCTAATATTTTAAGGTTGTATGAAAGGTGAAACGGCAAGGCGTCGCTTGGTAAATTTGCACCATTTGCGTGAAGGTAAGGTTGATCTTTCTGGGTATAAGGTTGATCATCAAATTCTCATTCTCTCTAGAGAGGAAACAAATCATACTCGAGCCTCCTTCCCTGTCAATCCTTTTGTACCACAAATTTAGCATTAGGTCTTCAATAATTTATCATTAGGTGATTAATAATTTTGTAAATGTAATCCGAAAGATATGATCTATCAATAAAATGACAATTTTATTCATTTTAGTCTCTATAAACTAATTTTATTTTTGGTCATTTTCAATTATGTCATTTTAATATTATATGTGAATGTTGTTCTAAAAACCTGGACAATAAAAGGTTTTATATTTTATAATCCAAAAATTACTATTGGGTTTTCGATTATATAATCCGTACAAATGATATTTTAAGTAAAAAAAAAAAGATGCATAAGAAACTCATAGAGTTGAGAAAGTAATAGCCATTTTATTCTTGTCCTAGATCTAGGAAACTTCTTCTCAAAAAAGAACAAGAGATTCCACTTTGTATCTAACATAGCTCTCCCACACGTCTTTTATCTTTGGTCCTAAAAGGAGAAACCTAGTATAGCTTCAAAATATTACTATTGGCTTAGTAAAAATATGATAATTCGATACAAATCTTAAATCTATTTAGATACCGTTCAAAGCTTTTCTCTCTTGCATAAAGTAAAGAGGGCTTTACATGTGTTCACAGACACGCCACATATACAAATACAACTATATGTTAAATAAATAAGTAAGTAATATAAACTAGAACATTAAAGTTTATAAAGTCCCTTTTATCCCATTCTTTACTAATTGAAGCAACAATGCAATTCCAAGTTTTCCTATTCGATAAACCAAATCAACTTGTCTTTTTTGTCGTTTAGAGATGGTTCCACTACTGCCACTTCCACTGCTTTCTATATTTTTTTCTTATATAAGAAATCGACAAACCAATCCACTACTACCTCTAAATATTGTCATACTAAATAGAAAAATGTTACATGAACACCTTTTATTCATACATCCTATTGTACATCACATGCACTAGGGACATTTTGATAAATTTATCTCACAACCACACTTTCTCTTCTATTTGTATGGAGTCCAGGTTACCACATGTTAGAATTTTGTGTGGGGGTAAGCGTGTATTGTCACAGGGAGGTGTACATGTATCACCACTCCACTAAATAACGGTCCCTTATGGCGACTATTGTAAAGTTTCTATGTTATTTGTACTAGTATGTAACTGGTTTATGGATGAGTGCTCTTGGAGTAGTCGGTCTGGCCACGAACCTACTTGTTTATGACTTCATTTCTTAAGAAATCTGCGTAGCGGAGGATCATATATTTGAGACTTTCTACACAAAAAATATTATCCTAAATGAGGGTATTCCTGCGTGGATGGCAGCTCAAGATCAACCTCATGAAAGGCTTATATTCTCTGAGGAGGTTCTACCACGTAGAAATGCTCTTTAATGGAACTTAAGCTTTAGCTGGTCGTGAACAAGAAACTATCGGTTTTGCTCGGTGGGCTGGGAATGCTTGACTTATCAACTTATTCGATAAACTACTGGGGACCATGTAGCCCATGCAGGATTAATAGATTTTTGGATTAGAACAATGAACCTATTTGAAGTCGCTCATTTCGTACCAGATAAGCCCGTATCATTCATAAGTAGCATGTTCAGATTCATGAGACATGTTGATTTGGAAATACATAAAAAATTTAGGCTGGACTTTTTCTTTTTGTTTTACACTTCATTTAAATTATGCTATTATTTTTACTAGCAAAAAGACGGGCACTCACGTGCCCGTCTTTCCGCTCTTTTTACTGCGCTAACGTTTGAAAATTATAAAAAATATTTTTTTTATAAAATTTTGATTTTGATTAAAACTAAAAATATAAATGTTTGTTACTTTCAAGTTATAACATACCAAATTAATTATGATTATCTATTTCAATGACACTAACAATATAACAAAAAAATATGATCTAAATTCTTTTTTTAATGACACCAACAAAAATCTTTATTATAAAAAAGTTATTTAAGGGTATAATTGGGATAATGAAAAAGCAAGTATTTTTTTTTGTGGTGGTCGGAGTTTGAACTCCGGACCTTGCATATATTATGCATTGTCCATAACAGCTGAGTTAAGCTCACGAGGACAATGAAAAAGTAAGTATAAATATACTCATCTAGTTTGTTTACACTTTTTAAATGATAAAGGAAAAAAATATATAGACATATCTATTTATATCGTGTTTGTTACATTTGTGTTAATATTTAAATTTATTCTTATCTATTTATTACATGTGTTATTGATATTGAAAATTGAGGATATTTTTGAAAAGAAAAATTCAACCCAAAAGTGCTAAAAGGGGTATTTTTCTTTATATATAGTATAGATAATATTGTTTACAATAACAATTCAAAGTTTAATTAAATCTCATTTAAAAAGGAACAAACCTACGACAATAGGAGAAACAATCTATAAAAATAGCAACAATATTGTACACTACAAAAAAAATCTTATTTATTTTTAGTTGTTAAAAATATTTTATTCTCTTAGAATAAACATAACATAAAGGTGGATAGACATTGAAAATTCAATTTTCACCCTTAACATAATACTTCTAACTTTTGCTATAAAAAAACTAACATAATACTTCAACATTTGTTATAAAAAAAACATGTCTAGACATAGTTTAAAGAGTTGTGTCGTAGAGTTGTTGTATTAAAATTTAGTACTATCAACTAATTTTCATTAATTAAACATTTATCATTTCCTTTGATAAATTTTCAATTATAAGCAGTGTGATATATATTAAATATATTTTTTTTACCAAATATGCAAGAGGTGGGATTATTAAAATTATTTAGTACTTTTTCATTAATTAAGACTTTATCTCGTTTCCTTCAATAATTGTTTTCAATATAAGCAAGGTGATATAATGTATTTGTTGGTAAAAAAGAAGAGGGATTATATTTGTCTAAGAAAAATGTGGGATCACAAAAAAATATTCCTTAAAACAGTAGTGGAGTTATTAAAAATAATAAAGAAAATTAAAACAAAATCGATATATACATTCATAGGTTGTTACATTGAGACAAGTTTGGATATCAATGTCAATTGGAATGTGATTGATGTTCCAAAAATGGGGAAATTCTAATTTAGATACAAACCTAAATTAATATTATTTGGACACAGACTTATAAATGAAAAGAATTAAAAGGGAATAAATTTAAATGATGCGACTAAATGTTTTTCTTTTAATTTTTTACATTTGTGTGTGTCTAAATAAATTTGATTTGGGTTTATACCACTTAAAGAATTGCTTAAAAAAATGATATTGATGTAACTACATGTCTCATGTCAATAATGATTGATGTCCATATAATTTGTATGCCATGTGTTGAAAGATGATAAGTATATATCAAAATTAACTACAAGAATTAAAAAGGTTAAAAATATCAACAATAGTTTAAAGTGATGAGTTTGTTAAGTAATTGTATATGTACGCTACACGTTGGTTACGTGCAACAAAGCATTGTGAGGAAGAAAAGACTCACTTATAGTACTGATTGTCTTCAATTATAGAGCACTACTATATCTCAATTCCTCACCAACTTTTTATTAGAGTAATTTTATCCACTAACGTGTGTTTTGCTTTTTCCCTTTTCTTTTGTTATATTGCTACTTTTTTCTTCATGTATTCTTTTAATATAAAGCTGCTAACAAAATGCACTAAATTTAGGTACGTACAATGAATGTCTACTCATAGGGTGCTCGAAATAATAATTTAATAAAAAAATTGATTCTTTGGATTTACTATAATGTAATTTATAGTATCTAGCATTGTACCCAAAATCCCCTTCAAAGAGTAAACAAGTCACCTTCAAACATCCCCTACGTATCTCTAAAGCAAACTAAATCGTTAGTCTTGAGTCAAGTTTCGACCATCGTAAAATTTAAAAGAGCTTCAATACATTAATTGATCTCTAATAATAACAACACCACTGACGAAGCCAGAAACTTAAAAGAAAAAAATATACGGGTGGGCCATTAAAATTATTTTAATATATAAACGTAAAATTTATGTTGTAATAACATTAAACACAAAGCTGGGGAGGATGGTCTAGCCTGGTTTTTTTTTTTTTTAAGTCAATAGTATTTTGATGATTCCTCACCACTACATAAATGATTTTAAAAACACTTTTCGCATCAGGTGGCAACTGATGTAAGGTGACATGATGTGGTATATCCACATCTTTTCACATCAGGTACAAACTGATGTGAAAGCGAACTTTTCATACCTTGCGTTTCTTCCACTGACGTGGTATACTCTCTTTAAAATTTAACAATAGGGTTTTCACATCAGCTGTATGGTAGACACTGAAGTAAAATATGTATATTTCTCCTCAATACAAGATTTCTTAGGAGCAAATTAAATGTCATGAGAACCAGTCCCAAGTATTTTGATTATTTCTCCTCATATTAAAGAGAGTGTGTTGGAAAGTGTGTATTAGAATGTGTGTTGCTAGCATTTCTCATATTAAAATGGATCCATCTTTGGAAGTTAATTCGCTCATTATGAATATTTCTTCTAAATGAGTTCTTTGGTTTGTCGAAGTTCATAAGTTGACTAAAAGAATAATATTACAGTTGGGGAATACCTTGGCTATTGATAGCATCTGACTGGTTAACTCTACAAAAGATGAGGTTGTCATATGCAAAAAAACTAATGAGAATATACAAATGCTACTCCTGCAATATGGATTTCATGGAGGGTGTTCCTTTCAATATATTTGCTCTAGAAGGAAAAAAAATGAAAAAACTTCAGCACACAAATGGACACAAAAGGTTGACAATGACCACCATTCAACAAAACTCAAAAGGACACGTTAGAAACACAATTCATTAGCACCAAAAATAGATCTCATCTTAGAAAAACAGTAATTGATCAATAATATTAATGTAACATAGATCCTCATTTCTTTTATAAAAGAAAAAATGAAGAAATATTGAAGGAATAAAAAAGATAAAGTTATCTATGTAAATAACTTTTGGTGTTTTGCTCTTAAAGAAAAGTGAGTGTACTATTTTTCTGACATATAACTGAATTTGTATGGTTATATGGCAGTCAATGCTCATACATTGGAAAAGTTAAACTTTTAAGTTAGTGTTGTTATCTTTTGTTTTTCTGACAGGTAGTGTTGTTATATTTTTAGAAACGCTTAATTATAAATTTTTAATAATCTATTCCTTAATGGATAATTATAATTATAATTTGTAATTGGAACCCCTTTATATACCACCAAACTTCAACGCTCCTATCACAAACCATATCACACACGTTCATTTCATACATTCTCATTCTCTCTCTCAACAAAAGAAAACAACACACAAACTCATCAAACCGTTACAACAAACAACAATGGAAATTGAAACAAACCAACCAATGATAGTAACAAAGAAAGTATGGAACACACTGCGTATAATTTTGTTCATGATAACAAAAAACATTGCGAAAAGCAAAATGGTAGCAGAATTAAATCTCTTGCTAAAACGTAGCAAAATCGCCGCCATCAAAGCCATAGCCAACACTCTAACTCTTCGCCACCACTCGTCCGCCTCCTTCGTCTCACCCCACGACTACGAGTTCAGCTGCAGCAACAGCCCTGCCGTCATTAAATTCCACAACAAAAATAAAAACCACCACAGCGGCCGCCACCACAACGATGTTTCCACCATTCAAAAGGTTCTAGAAATCCTCAATGATGTTGATGCTTCTTCTTTTTCTTCTCCTTCTCCGTTAGTAACATTTCCTGGATTTGAAAAAAGTCCCATTGGAAAAAAAATTAGAGTCACTGATTCGCCATTTCCTCTAAAGGAAGAAGAAGGTGATGATTATAGTCATGTTGATGTTGCAGCTGAAGAATTTATTAAAAGGTTTTATAAAAATCTCAACTTGCAATAGAAATTAGCCGCGATTCAGTCACCTTACAACAACTCCCGCAATAGATAGAACTTTATTAGTCTAGTCAAATATCGTCGATTGATTTGAATATTGATGCTCATATTCAATTCAACTACTGATATTTGACTGAACTAATAGAACAGAACATGAAAACTTTTGACATATTTTTATCATATGTATAAGCACCTTTTACATTTTACTACTTTGTTAAGTAAAAAGTCACGTGACGATGGTTTTCATATCACGTGATTTGATTTACTATGATGTTGTGGTTTTTTTTTTGCCCCCATTTGGATCATGGTTTTTCAAGATGGAGAGGTGTTGGTGGTGCTTATGATGTTGGTCTTTTTGTAATTGAATAGTGTTTCTGTAAAACTGTCTTTTGTATATATCATATATGTATTTGGTATAGATGCATATATCATATATGTATGTTTTTCTATTTTCTTGTGTTGATGGTAATAGAGTTTAATTTTCATTGGTTATTATTATTAATTTATGTATCATCGTTTAAAAATCTACATTTATCTCTTAACGATTAAACGACATCCATTCTAAGATAAAATTTTGAAGTTTATTTTACTTGCTGAATCTTGAAACATGAGTTGTTTGATCGAATGTCTAAAATGACCAATTATGTAGCAGGTATATGTATCATTGAAGAATACATAACACCAATTATTTTTATTGTTCAAAATCAACAATTGTCTCCCAAACTGAAAATAAGTCGTGTCTAACGCTAACTCATTTGGCCTAAAAATCGAATATGGTTCACAGGCAGATACATCTTGCCGTTGTAATAAATATTAGCTGTCCGATGTTAAATCAATGGTAGAGATTGTTTAGTACTTGTTTTATGGAGATGAAATAAAAACCGACATATGAAATCGATGGCTGAGATCTAAAACTGCATGTAAGTGTAGGATTTTTCTACGGCAGGGCAACCTGATCCCTAAAATTATAAGGCAGATGCAGCATGGCTTACTTTTTGCTCATACTATAAAATCAATGTACTATTATTTTTTAGGGTGAAAATAAGTGTACTAGTATTATTTTCTGACTAATCAGTGAAAGATTCGCTTTGATATTCTTTTGTAGATACAATTTTCAACTGAAATAATTTGGCAGTCAAACATTTGCCATATCACTCAAATATTATGACTGCCATGTAACTGAATTTTTGTATGACTATGGTAGTCAATAGTCATACATAATTATACATCGTTGTACTCTAGAGACAGAGTCCTTGTATATGAGCTATACTATGTCCCAACAGAATTGTTGCCAAAATAATTTGTCACAAAACAATTGTTCCTTTCATTGTTCCAATTAAGGTAGATATAGTTGTTTAATGTACCCAAAAAAAAAAAAATAGTTGTTAATCATTTTTTAATTATTGAGTTGTTTAAACTTTAACTATCTTTTGTCAAAAAAAAAAGAAAAACTTTAACCATCTGTCGAGGGATTATGTGATTCCCATTAACTTCAATTAGTTTAGCATTTTATCGTTAGAAATTTACCTCTTAAAGATGAATAAGTGGGGTGTTTAAGATTCGAACATCAACTTTGCATATTACAATGAATTGTCCGTACCAATTGAACTAAGCTCACGATGACGAATTTGAATTTTTATTGACGGCAAAGAAGTTCCATAAAAATATTTGACGACAGAATAGCCATATTATTTTCTTCCTAGAACAAATTAAAATCACAATCACAATCATATGATACTAAATTTTTATTCATGTCAACGTCTTGAATAATTAAAAAAATTCAGGAATGTTTTTAAAGTTTATTTTGTTTAGCATTTGAATTGTTTTGAACTATATCATTTCATTTGCATCATTTAACATCTAAAACCAATACTTTAAAAAAAAAAAAAAATCTTCAACAAACATTTTCATAGTTCCTTATTCAAAGGCCTTCAGTTATATATAAACATAAGCATAAAAGTTTTGCGACAATCAAAATCCATTAAATTTAATTTATTCATCTCACATAAAGTATGTTTAAAGAATGTAATTGAATTGTTTTAACTTTTAATAATCAACAGTTACTATTATTTTTTTTTTGTTACGGTTACTGCAACAGTTACATACTCGCAGAATAATTGTGTCCGTTCTTTCTTTCTCTCTTTGAAAAAAAAAAGTATAATTGTGTCCGTATTGAGTTATAAAAAAAGTTTATAAACAACATAGATACAATTACTTTATTAATTCCTTACATTTTCATCATTTGACTAATTTGAATGTCATCGATTGTACCATGGCGGTTATACAACCCAATTGTAAAAAATATATAGAAATTTAATTCGCACAATTTAACTTGATGAACCAAGGGCATAAGTGCACAAGCAAAAGAGTCTAACAACGCAAATTAAGGAAACTGAGAAATTTGCAGTGCTTTGTAAAGAAGACGATGTTAGACATTAGGAGGAAAATGAGGAATGTTTCATCCTAGACTTCGACCTTGATTCTCTTGACCTAAGAAAGCATCCACTGGATGATGATACATCTGATATATCTATTGTTTATTAAAAGGGTCATGTAAATACCACTATTTCTCCTTAGAAAATGTCACATTTTATAACAACCATCGTAATAAACACTAGCCGCTCTATGGAGAAGCGGAAGATCACAACTTTCTTAGTAATAATCCGAAGTTTCATCATGCCATCTTCGGGTAGCAATTAGATTTCCACTCCTTTGTTGAGTTGTTGGGGAATTTGCATGGCGTGTCAAATTATGTGTGGTGAGCTGTGCTTTTTGCTTTCCTCTTTAATGAGATACAAAAGTTTATGCTTCATAAGAAACTATTATTGAATGAAAATTTATGGTTAATCTTGGTAAGTAACTTTATTGTTTTGAACTATTTGTTCGACCTAGTTTTTTTTAAAAACTATTTTAATACATATGATAGAGATATTTGTATTGTTTTGTAGGATTTCTTATTTGTTCGTATTCAAAAGCTATGGAAAACTATTAGACTTGAGCTCGAGGACCTAACAAATTCAAACAAAGACTCACCCTTTCTACTTTGGGTCATCGAAAACTTCAACAAAATATCCAAAAATTATAGACCGGATTACAAATGGTGGATGAGCTACTAGAGAATCATGTTGATGATGTAAAATACAATGTACTCATCCTTTATTTAAGTAGGCATAAAAATGTATTCATCTTTTTTAATGTATTCATCCTAAGTCATACATCAATTTTGTGAGCAAGGTCGACCCCATTTTTACCAACAACTATGCGGTCCATCATAGACCAGATTTTGTTATAAAACAATTTGTGTATAACCATGTCGATTATGAGGAGGATGCATTTGAGTTTGTGAATTATAACATAAAGACAAAGGATAATCTGACACAATATCAACATAAATATGGAGAGTTCTACAAAAAGGAGCTCAAGATTTGGGAAGAGTCCAAATGTCTAGAGGATTTAATGGTAGTACGGAATTTCCAACATCAAACAACAAAACATGCAAAATTATCAATATTATGATATTTAAAGGAGGTTGGAAACTCTGTAGTAACATAAACTCCTCAAGACATCTGACATATTCCCAAATCTTGAACTCCGTTTTGTAGAACTCACGATATTTATGCTGATATTGTCCCCGATTATCCTATGTCTTTATGTTATAATTCAGGAACTCAAACACGTTTTCCTCAAAATGGACATGGTTATACCCAAATTTTCTGGCAACAAAATGTGGTCTATGATGGACCACATAATTGTTGGAAAAAATGAGGCTGACTCTGCTCACAAAATTAAAATCTAACTTAAGATGACGTAGTGTGTCCACCATTCATAGGGTGACCATTCGATATCATGTTTTAATGAAAACTAGAAAAGGATGCGTACATTGTTATACCTACTGAAATAAAGGATGAGTACATTGTATCCTACATCATCAACTAGATTCTCCAGAAGGTCGTACTTCTTCATGTGATTTGGTATATGGTTTTTGGATATTTTATTGAGGTTTTCGATGACCCAAAGTAGAAACAGTGAGTCTTTGTTTGAATTTGTTAGGTCCTTGAACTCTAGCCCAATAGCTTTTACAACTTTGGAAGACGAACAAAGAAGAGCGACTGCAAAACAATAAAAATATCTCTATCACATGTATTTAAATTTTATTTTTTTAAAAAAATAGGCCAAAGAAATAGTTCAAAACCACAAATTTTCGACAAGTAATTTTTTCTTAGGAAGCATAAACTTTTGTATCCTAGTAAAGAGGAAAGACATAAACACAACTCCCCCGGCATAATTTGACACGCCATCCGAATTCTCCAACAACTAAACATACGCTGGCGGATCTTGAGTTTTTTTTCCGGGGGTGCCAAATATTTGAAGAATATATATTAAAGAGTTTCAAAAAATGTGCAATGTTGTTAACTTTTGTGGTGCTTGTTTGATATATGGGGATGTTGGTTCGAATCCCGCCAGGACCTTTTTTTTTTTGAATAAAATAAGAAAAATACGCTAAAAATTATAAAAAGGAGGGTGTCAGGGTTCGAATGCGTGACCTTTAATACATTGAGGGACCGCATGATCGCTGCAGCAACAACGTATCAGTTAAAAAATCTTGTATAGTATGAAATTTATATAAAAACCGGGGGGTGCAGTGACACCTGGGGGTTTCCAAAGAGATCCGCCCCTGTAAACATAGGAGGTGGAAATATAATTGTCATCTAGTGATGACATGATGAAACTTCGGATTATTACCAAGAGAGTTGTGATCTTCCGCTCCTCCATATAACATGTAGTGTTTTTTTTTTTTTTTTGGTCAGGTAGTCTAGTGGCTAGAATTCACCTTATAAGGTGAATAAGTGGGGTGTCCGAGGTTCGAACTCCGGCCCCTGCATATAGCAATGCATTGTACCAACTGAGCTATGCTCAAGGGACAACATGTAGTGTTTATTGCAATGGTTGTTATACAATGTGACGTTTTGTAAAGAGAAAGAGTGGTATTTACCTGACACTTTTCATAAACAATGGATATATCAGAGGTATCATTATCCAATGAATTCTTTTTTAGGTAAGGAGAATCAAGGTCGAAGTCTAGAATGAAACATTCCTTATTTTCCTCCAAACGTCTGACATCCTCCTCTTTACAAACCACGGCCAATTTCTCAGTTTCCTTAATTTGCGTTGTTAGACTTTTTTGCTTGTGCGTTTGTGCCCTTGGTTCATCAAGTTAAACTATGTGAATTAAGTTTTATATATTTTTTACAATTGGGTTGTTTAAACGTCATGGTACAGTCGATAAATTATGACATTCAAATTAGCCAAATGATGAAAATGTAAGGAATTGATAAACTAATTGTATTTGTGTTGTTTCAACTTATTTTGCAATGATATTAACTATATATTCATACTTTTAAGATACGTGTGAGGCATAAATGTTTACCAAGAATGTTTCTTTATGTAAACGACCATCCATGACAGAGGCAAGACGTACCCAAATTATGACCACCTCATTCAACTGGATTTTGGACATGCCAAGTGATGTGCGTATTTCTGGTGCATGCCTATGTCAACTTTCTAGTAGATGGGATGAGTGTAATGCATGATTTAGAATTAAGGGTAGCATAGTTTTTTTTACCTCGATTTTGACTCTTTACAACTAGATGAAAATAAGGGGTGTGAGACCTTGTCATCATCATGTTTTAAAGGAGTTTATGTAACTATTGACAAGATTGGCAGGCTGTTTCACGAGTGCAAGTGCAGGTGGCATTTAGCACGGGTCAGTGAAGTTTTTTCCCATCATGGGAAAGTTGATAATTAATGTCCATTAGATTAAATGGAGAACACATTCTTATCATACTCTCTTAGCACTAGATTATTTTTACACTATCTTCCACCCTCTTTCTTTCATGTCCCCACAAACCTACACCACCAACACTAAATCACAAATTCAGCAACCACTTTGACCACCACCGCACCACCACACACCATCATAGTTGCTGCCGGAAAACTCAAAGTTCCAAGTTTTATATGGGTGTTGTTCTAGAAAATAATAATTTGGATCTAATTGAATACTGGTTTTCAATTTGGCCTCTACATCCATTTCTTACTATTGTAACAGGTTCCGAAATGAAAACCAATTTTCAATAATTAGACGTGAAAAAACTAAAATTCATCATTAATTTTGAAGAGGGTTGTTTTGGTAACAATAACCATTAATGAAAAAACTAACATCACGACTATTATGTCCTTTTAAGAAATCTTTCATTCATTCTCAAATATTTAAAAAAAAAAAACACCACATTAATCAT